>Ga0302271_10001731_pt1 | contig 20687 bp, 13 predicted proteins | sample III_Bog_N1_1_FD_198767 | JGI IMG/M metagenome (GOLD analysis project Ga0302271, IMG submission 198767) | Peat permafrost microbial communities from Stordalen Mire near Abisko, Sweden - III_Bog_N1_1 | ecosystem: Environmental > Terrestrial > Soil > Wetlands > Peat | place: Sweden: Abisko... | reverse complement strand
AACCCCAACCCCAACCCCAACCCCAACCCCAACCCCAACCCCAACCCCATCCTTAAAAATGTGGTATCACAGATTGGTAAATTGACAAACTTTCAATTCTTTTTGTAGGAACGACACAAAATTATCTCCATTTATTGATAGAAATTACGACAGAATCTGCTAATTCTAAGCTTCATTTGATTGATTGTAAGCAAGGCACGTAATGTAATTAATTTTGTTTATCCACATATCTTTTTATTGGTTTTTTTAAAGTAGACGAACTGCTATTATTAATAAAAACCAAATCAATATTTATTAATTTTCCTTCTTTTTTTAAATTAAATTATCTTATAAAATATCTTTAAATTCAAGTTGTTTGATCAATAACTGTTGATGAAACTTTAATCAATAATATACAATCATTGAAAAAAAACCAAAATTCCTTATTATATTTTACATTTATCAAACGAATTTATTGAAGTAGCTAAAGTGGAAACATTCAAGAAACACAATCAAACAACATTTGTACTTTGAATTTGGATTCTTTTTTCCTCAAGTCATCAATACTGTTGCTTTTTAACTCCACTTTGAAGTCTGCGAGAAGCCTTTTTAGCAGATTTTAGACGAACTCTTGGCTAATTAAGAGCATTCTCCTTGGAAATCAATTCGGGATTCTTGATATAAACGATAGGCATTTTCTCACTTGCCATCATTTAGAGCTCTTCTTCATCTTCATTCAGAGCAATATTGATAGTCTCTTGCACTTTTTAGCTGAGATTTCCATCGAAATCTTCAGTAATTCTCTCAGGGAGCTCTAGATCAAGCGACAGGATGTTGTCTGTTCTGAATCTCGGATTGGCGTCTCCGAAGTTAATAGCCATGCGCGAGTGCTCACAAAGAGGTCGCTTCAACCCGAATACTGATGCAGGCCGCTTCACCACCATATCCTAGTGAGTTGCATCCTTAATTGTCCAGTCATCCAGTTCCTCAGAGAATTCCAGTTTATTCTTGAGTTTTAGCACTTCTTCGGAAGGAATAAAATGCTCAATGATCAAGTCGATAAGCTTAAGTTCCTTAGCAACAGTTCTGTTCTCTTCTTGGAGAATTTCCTTCTCACGAAGACGATACTCATGGATTTCATTGGTCTGCTAACGCGCATCTTTAATATTTTCCACGACACTGTTCAATTTCCTAGTCTTAGCTTCAATTTCTTCTTTCTTCGACTCATACCTCTCTTTTATTTCTATCTATTAAGCTTTCTTCTTTTCTAACTCCTCTTATTTACGTCTTTCCTGTTACTTACGTTCCTCAAGTTCGATCTAAACCTTAATCAGTTACTTCTCTTTCTCTCTTTACTGTTCTTTGTATTTATTCCCCTGAATAATCTTACTTTGCATTTCCTCAATCTGCTTCAATGCCTTTTCTTGTTCTTCTTTCTACCTTGCTACTTCTTCATCTTTTTCTCGTAACTGTTTCTCTAATTTTTCTTTCTACTACCTACTTGCCAAGATCTCCTACTCAATCTACTCACGCTTCTAGCCACTTTCTTTCTTGAGTTGCTGTCGTTCTCGTTCAATTTATTCTTCTAACTCCCTCAATTTTGCTTCATCTTGCACACGGACAATCTTCTCAACCTTCACAAAAAAATCAAAAATACATAAATTACAAATAATCTAGAACTCTTTTTGCTCAACACAAAAAACGAATTTCAAATCCATTTTTTTTTTTTACTTCAACAATCCTTTGGATCTTTCCATCTGCACCGATTTTGACACCTCCACCCATTTTCTTTGATAGCTCATCTTTGAGCTTATTAATCTCATCTTGGAATTCTCGAATCATAGCATCTTTAGGATCCTCATTGATTTTCGGTTTGTTTTTGATACTCTTAGCTCTGTTTGCATATCTAAGCGTACTCATAGTCTCATCAAAGTTGAAGTCAACAGGTCCGATGTTTGCAATCATAACAGTTTTGGTATTACCACCCAAGGAATCTTAAAGTAATCTTGTGAGTTTGGAGTCTCTGTAGGGAATGTATGGTTTCGCATCCACCAATGCAGAAATAACGTTTCCTAAAAGCAAGTACATGAAAATTAATATAAATAAGAAACTTAAATTAATTTTTTTTACCTAGTGTAGCAAGAGATTGATTGATATTAATTGCTTCCTTGAATCTTTCTCCTGTGGCCTAGGTTTTATTCTATCTCTCTGAACCAGCTAAATCAACTAGATTTAGTTTTCCAACACGGATATGCTATTGCCCATCGGTGATTTCACTCATTTCGACAGTGACCATGAAAAGTGAGTGAGATCTTGAAGAATCTAAATTCATGTTAGTGGCACCAACTTTTCTATTCTCTCTTCCACTAGCTAATTTCTCTTTCATTTCAGCTGGGTTTTGAATGATAAAAGAAGAGAGATCTTTTACGTAAACTCCCGAATCTGGATTTTCATGGAGTTGAAGTTTATTTTTGGCATTTTTAGCTAGTAAATCTCTGACTTCTTCGTTGTAAAGCTCCAAGAAACTAGCACGGACTAGAAACTGTTTCGAAGGAGTGCCTTCAATAACCCTGTAGATGTGATCAAATGTTCTAGGAATAATTCCTCTTAATTCAGGTGGATCAAGCTTTCCTTCCATTGTATGAGTCTTACCTATTCAAATTAAATATCATTGTTTTTTTAAATTTCAAATACTAACATAATTTTCTAAGAAGAAAAATAATTATTTACCTGTGCCAGTTTATCCATAAGCGAAGATGGTTCCATTGTATCCTTCTAGCACTGATTCTACAATTGGGAGGGCAGTTTTCTAGTAGACTTAGTCCTGTGAAGATTTGAAATCTATTGCGACATCAAAGGTAAAGGAGTTCTTTTTTTCGCTGCCCTCTCCTTTAGGATTCATGACTTGCACCTCACCTCTGTCAGAATCGATAGTCACAATTTCAAGACGGTTATCTTATTTTTCTTGAGATGAGATTGGTCTGCATCTAATGGCGACCTTAACACACTCTTCGTTTTTTGCTTTCGAAGCCATTTGGGTAGACTGTTCGAAGTAGTTACGGTTATGTATTGTTGTGTTTTTAGAACAAAAAGAGAAGAGTTTTGTTTGTATTTTTCTTTATTTAATTTCATAAAAAAGGGGGGAGAGAAAGGCTTCTATTTGAAAGAACTCTTCTTTAAATGGGAAAAAATAACAGGAGTCTTTATTGATTAAATTTTCAAAACTAAAAGAATAAATAATTGTGTGAAATTGAGGGAGGTTGTTCGAGGAAAAAACTCAAAGAAGGTTTTATATAGAAAAGACATTTTTTAGATAAAAACACAATCAAATTCTAACAATATTCATTATTTTTTATATAGAAAAGAGATAAAGTACAAAAAGAAAAGAGAACAAATAAGTTCAATTTATAGTGTGTCTTGAACGTTAGATTGGTTTTTAAATCAGAAAATGGGAGAAAATTCTCAAGTTAATAATAATATCAAGTTCTAAGAAATTTTCCCTAAATAAAACCAGAAACCAAAAGTATTGAAAAAATTTTTTTCTTGGCTCATTGTACAAAAGAGAGAGAGAAAATGTCAAATAGAGGTAATATTTCCTTACTTTATTGTAAAATACAAAGGTAGATTGATACATTCTTCAAATAATACTGAAAAAAATATGTATCTCAAGAAAGTTACAATTTGAGAGTTGGAGATAAAGTCTATTTATTGCAGTTTGAAGATGATTTCTTGATGTTTTTTTGAGGATTTTTCTTAATTTCCCATATTAGGAAGAGAAACAAGAAGATAATGATATTAAAAGAACAATTTAAAATATATAGTAAAAATGTATTGATCAAAGCTGATCTTTTATCAATAGATAACCATTCTCAAGATGAGAAATTGACAACATAATCTAGATTTTCCTGTTTTTACTCCTTTCATGCACATTTGTTGGATATATTTGAACTGTTAAACAATAATCCAATGAATTTGAATAATTTTCCTTGAAAATGAAGATTAAAATCGATTTTATCTTTATTTCAACATTTTCAGTAAACATACAATCTTCTTAGGCAAATATTGCTCAAAAGAAGAATAAATCAATTTCTTCATTTGAGACGGCGGAAATTAAGATAAGACTGAAAGGCCAAAAAGTATCCTTTTTTTGAAGAGAACTGCTCCGATCTCAAGGAAGAGATAAATTAATCCAATCACAATTAAATCAAAAAGGAAAAATATTAAGATCTCACAATGGCTGCAGCTAGAGGTAATCCTATTCTTTCTTCTATTTGTCCTCCATAAGAGATATAAGCTTTTTTAAGTGTTCCATTAGCTAGTCGATATCCATCTTGATTCACCATATGCATTTACATTATTTAACATTTCTCCTTAACATTTACTAAAAAAATATTTCATAACAACAGGAAGAGGTGGTTAAGTCGGTACCAAGGCTAAGGTATCGTTGGGTCTCCCAGTCGGAGCCGTTATGAATTGCGCTGATAACTCAGGTGCTAAAAATCTGTACTCGATTGCATGTTTCGGCATCAAGGGTCACTTGAGCAAGCTCCCAAGTGCTTCTATCGGTGATATGATTCTTTGCTCTGTCAAGAAGGGATCTCCCAAGCTCAGAAAGAAAGGTAAAAAAAATTGGTTTTATTTTTTGTAGTAAAATTTTCCTAAATTCTTATTGGCATTGTTTGTTTTCAGTTATGCAAGCTATCGTCATCAGACAAAGAAGACCTTGGAGAAGAAGAGATGGTGTCTTCATCTACTTCGAAGGTACAGTTTATTTTAGAAGCATTTTTAGATTTGGAAGAAAAAAAATTAGATAAAAAAAAATAAAGAAAAAGCATGATTATTTTAGATATCATAAGCAGCAACTACAAAGATGAATTATAATCATGAGCATAAAGCAATGAAAAATGAGTTTATTTTAGGAGATATTTATGAATTTTTTTTGAATTTTTTTTGAGAAATTTGATCATCTAAAAGCATTTGCAATTGTTAAAACAAAGTAACTCATTTTTTGTTTCTAATTTATCAAACAGATAACGCTGGTGTCATTGCCAACCCCAAGGGAGAAATGAAGGGATCTCAGATCACTGGACCTGTTGCTAAGGAATGTGCTGATATCTGGCCTAAAGTTGCTTCCAATGCTGGTTCTGTTGTTTGATACTGTCCATAAATTTATATAACTTTTATATATTTCTGCAAGAGTATTTAAATCAATAAATGAAGTCTCCCCTTCTTTCTTTTTAACTATTATCTAAACCTAGCCACAAGCTTTGCCTGTTTGGCAATATAAATTATAAAGAAAAATGTTATTCCTTATTTGAAGATATTTTAGCTGAAAAATTATTAACAAAAAAGAAATATTATTATAAAAATCTAAGTTATAGCCATTTTTTTAATTTTTAAGTAAATTCTTGTTAAAACATTAACTTACTAATGCTGAATAAACACTCTCAAACTGCTATCCCTCTAATTGCAAGAAGGAATAATTTTGTTCGAAATAGATATCTAATCCACTTTTAAACAGTGAATTCCCCCGATAATTAGAAAATAACCTAATAAATCTTAAGGAATAGCCTTTGTTAGTTTCCTTTTATTTTTCAAAGCGAAATTGTAAGTCTGCTAGATTCTCTATTGAATACTAGACTATTGATTTGGCTGGTCTAAAAAAAGTTAAACGGAGAACTTAATAAGAAAAAGTATCTCTAGAAATAAAAATAAAATGGAAGCAATGCTCGCAGCTGCAGGATCAGGTTTAGGTTTGGTAATGCCTACAATTCCAAAAGGAGAATAACTATCAGAGGTAGAGAGCAGATATATTACAGTTTTTTCTCATAATAATATTAATATCCCTTCACAATCATAATCATTAAACGATTAGCTACCTGATATGATTTTTCCATTCATCAAACTTTATTTATCTTTGATAAACAGGAGAGCAACAGCCCCTAGTAAATAGGAATTCCAACTAGAAAAGGAAGTACTCCTTACATAAAGATGGCCAAGAATGCTGAAAGTACAAGGGCATTTCTGTAAAAATAAAAAGAAGAGCAAAATTATGCTGAGAAAGAAAGATAACTCTTCTCACTTTTTTAAGAGTACAGACACACTGATACTCTAGCGATACCTTAAAATGAGCAAACTGACGATTCCATCAAGGTAGCCATGAGTTTATTTGTGCTTTTTTTAGGGATTAATTTGTTAGATATTCTATTATCTTTTACAATTTATGATTATGTTAATTCATTTTTAGTGATCAAATTCGATGTAATACATTAAACTTTTAACTTTATTATGCTTTTCAATTAAAACACTAGATGAGGAGAGAACTAGATGAACTTGTCCTTCATAATAGTTTAAAAAATACTGAACTTATGCAATTAAAGCAGAAGCTGACAAAGAAACATGAAATATCCAATAGTCTAATTACATATGATGTATTTGATGACACGCGAGGTATTTTTTAATTTGAGGAGTCAAGCAGGATGGCTTAGAGAGCCTCTCAGTAAGGTCTTAACTCGATTCACTCAAGTACATTTTCGAAGATGAAAAAAAGCATAAATAATCTCAGCATGCTGTCAATGAAATAAGAGAATAATCCAAGTGAAATCTCTGCTGTCGTTGGAACTCTTCAGGATAATCAGCTGCAAGTAGCTGAGTTGATAGAAAACTAACTTGAAACTTAGAATCAACTCTTAAGGAAAGTTGATGAAATTAAGGTTTCGCTGGTAAAAAATACCCTAATGAGACAGATTTTTCTGTTGCATTTTTCATCTTTTTTTTTTGCTAACACTTTTGGTTGCTGTTATTGCTGTCTTTGAAGGACAAGATCGTGAAAGAAAAGAATGAAGTGGAGAACATTAACGAGTTATTCGAAAAGAAGTTCGTAAATCTTGAATTAAGAGAACTAAATGCTTAAAAGAAATATGTAATTTATTAGGATTACATTATTTAGGATTTAAAAATGCAAAGAAATGGAATGAAAGATGTTTTTATATTCTTTAGGAAGAAGCTTAGTTTGGAACAACAAACTATGGAAAAGAGCTAGAAGAGCTGAGATCGAAAGGGATGTTCAATTTACAAGACAAATAATAAGAAAAGAGTAACATTTATGCTGAAGTGAAGCATCTTAAACATGAAATGACTCTTACACTGGTTTAGATTGAAGTATATTTAATATTCATTTAGGAGGATTTCATAAATATATGGCAATGACTTGCCTCTGTGGTTTACAACAATATTTTCTAGGAAAAGAAAGAAATCGTTGAAGAGCAGTAAGAAGACATAGAATAACTGGAATCAAGAGGAAAAGAGTTATTTGAAAAACTTAAAGATTCTCAATACATTGTTCGATACATTCATACTCTCGAAGTTTTACAAAGGTTAGAAAGAAGGATTCTTTATTAAGTTTTAGCAGAGAAAGAGGGGTTGTTTTTAGTTTTGTCACGCATATTCTAAGATTGTTTTTAAAATTAATAAAAATAAATAATAAATAGGATATTCTTCAGTGATAATCCAGAAATGGAGATCAATAACTATGATGATAGAGAGCTACACGATGATTTCCTTCTTCTTGGAGGATCCAGGAATGATGTAAGCAGAAGAAAAGAAGAAAAAAAAGGAAGGAGGGGTTGCTTATTTTTGATTTGTTTGTATTTTTATTAATGAAATACCTCAATAAAAGGAAGAAATTCGATCTATTGCTGTGAGGAAATTAGATGAATTCCTAGAAAAGAACTAAGAAGGTGCTGATTAGATTGTCTCTTAACTAATAGTGCAGTTTGAAAGGCTTCAGATGGAGTCATAGAGTTTGCATAGTCGATATGGTCAACTAATGGATGTGAAGAAGACTATGAATATTGAATTGGCAGAGATTTAAGAGAAAATAGAGAAACGTAAAGAGGAGGAAACAAGACTACAGAATTTATTGAATTTAGAAGATTTAACTGAGGAAGTTGCACCTGAATGGAGTCATATGAAAATGAAGGATTGGGTAGGGCATAACTAAATTGTTGAGATTGTGAAGAAAAAAGTAGACAGCAATATTATTTTAGAAGTTAAATCTGCATCGAATATTGATGATGATGAGGAGGATGACAGTGATGATAGTGTTCTTGAGGGAAATGCACAAAAAGGTGTTATTCGATCGATGGCTGCACTTGATGAAGGAATGGAAGAATAACGATATGAAGAATCTAATTAGAATAATTAGCTGAAGATTATTGTTGAGTAAGGCAGAGCTGCTGCTGGTGGAGATGCAGTTGGAGAAGAAAAGAAGGTAGAAAGGAATGGGGATATGGTTTAAACGGAGGAAATACATGCTGGAGAAGGTATTATGTAGATGAAAGACAGTGTTGATGATTAAGAAGTGTAATAAGAAGAAAATAATGGAAAACAGCAAAAAAATGGAAAAAATAACATGAGTAATACAGATGAATAAGACATCAAAGCTACTAAAACTGATATCCGTGCTGCAAAGAAGTTGGAAATGAAAAGAATGGCAGTGAAAATAGCAGATCTTCAACGATTTTCATTTTAGGTTTTCCTGAATTAAATAGAAACTCTTTTTCGGTAAATTTCTAAGATCTTATTTCCTTTGCTGTAGATTGCGCTAATTGGTATTTAAAAAATTAGAATGGCTTAGATGGCTTAGGATGTGTCTCGAAAGACATTTTCGTTGGCAAATGATAAGAAATTTTAAAAATTTGGAGACGATCTCATGAATTTCGTTAGAGGACTGCGTAAAGGAGTTGCTGTCAAACGTACATTTACGTCAATATCCAGAAAGCTAGGCAGTTCTGTGTTAGCTTCCTCTTACTTGATGTCTCCTTAGGCTGTCTAAAGATAGGATGTCAAATAACTGAGTGTAAGAAAATGTGAAAATATAACAACAAATATTCAATAATTTCATTGATACAAAAAAAGATAAAAAACAACACTCAATCATTTTTTTCTTCTCTTCAATTCAGTATATGGAGCCATTGGCTTCTAGATTTGAGAAGGAGAAAAATTAAATCCAGAATCCTCCATTAATAGAAGGATAAGTCTTTGAACTAGGAGTTGAATAAAGTAAAACAATTATTGTTTTTCTTTTTTCCATAAATTTTGTTGATTATCCAAAAGGCAACAATGGAAACAGTGGAAATATGTCTACAAGCGTAAATGCTGATGAAAAGAAGAAAAGTAAGTTTGAAAGATATATGGAGATGCACGAATATGCTCCACTCAATTATAATCAGATATCACCAATATTTATGAGAATCTTCCCGAATTCATCAGAAACATGTCTACGATTCATTAATATTATTAAAAATGTAAATTAAACAAACAAGATTTAAAGCAATAATGTGTTGTTTATTGAAAAAAACCATACTTATTTGCTCTTATTTTTCCTCCTAAATAGGATAGATTTCTCTCATTCTTTGAGAGTGAAGAATCGATTGAGAAATACTTACATAACATCTCACGTGAATATTAAAATGAGCATGAAGCGTCATTGTAAACGCTGAGGAAGATTTATTTGCTAAAAGAAGACTCTCTACAGCATCATTGGAAAAATTTAAAGCAACTCTTTGATCATTACCTTTAATTTCATTAGACTATTAAAACGAAAATTACCTCATGTAAACAATAAATATTGAAATAATATCCAAATAAATTAACTGGATTTCTGCCTTGTTCTTTCTTTCAAATAAAATTGTAATTTATTCTGTTTTATTATAAGTATTACAAGGTGCTAGTTCTTCATTGAGGATACTGCTAAGAAATAAAGTAATATTGAAAGAAGAATCCAAGACTTTAAAAGATTACCACAGCAGAGTCATCGAAAAGCTGGAGAAATTCAACGATGAAGAAGTGCCTTTAGCAGAACCAATAACTGCATACAAAGCAGTGAATCTTAAGGATCTGGAAGAAACTGCCAAAGAACGAGCAAACCCTGATAATATAAAAAAGATGATTTTTAAACTCGCAAGTCAAGGGGATTCTCTCAAAAGCAAGAATAATTACCTTTTTCAAGATAAAAACAATAAGAAATAATCTAGGAACAATCCCTAAAAGCAAGATACCACTGAGAATGAAGTCATAAATTTGTTAGATACAGATATAAAAAAGCAATTGCTGTTCTAAAATCTTAATGAAGATGTAAAAAAAAATGTTAGATATTTTTTTAACTTGAAACTAATGCCCCATTTTAATATAGGAATACATCTAATTCGAGAACAAATAGGTAAAGAGAGAAACAGCTGATCTTAAAAATGAAGAAAATCATGGATTTGCTGTTATTGAAGCAGGGAAAAATAATCGATCTGATCTTTTCACAACAAAATAGAATCTAAGCTAATAATACTTGAAATCCTTCTTGAATAACGATAAAGTTGTGTGGAAGCTAAAACAATGTAAGGACTTTGATAGTTTTATCTTATTGTTTGCCAAGCTACTGATACCAAAATTAGATTTCATAATAATTTGCTTCAGAAAAAAACAATTACAAATTTCCCTTTTTGCTTTTTTTTTCACAGTGGAAAACAAAAAAGATAGCAAATTTAAATCTGCAATTCATTTAGATGATTACCTTCCTAGGAAGGCACAGACACTTCAAGATACCGAACATCTTCTTTCTCGATTAGAATATAAACATAAGAAGCTCCCTAGTATTTCAGATTCTCACGACAATGCATCGCCTTAGATTCGTACACAGAAATTTTCTCTTTAAAATAAAAATACCTCCTCACTCAGCAAATCAATATCACTTATTTCTCCATCACTTAATCGTTCCAAAAGAATTCTCTCACCACTTGGTAGAAAATTGCTTTAAAGCTCCTTCTCCACTGTAGCCACGCTGCCTTCAAGAAATTCTAACATTATCACGACAACTCAATCTTTGAAAGACACCAGTGTTGGTAATAATATGTAGAGGAAAAATTGGAGGTTCATAAATATTTTTTGTTGTGGTTTATTGCTTTTGGAAGATATTGAAGGAGCAGCAAAGATTAATAGGAAGGAAGAGATATTTCGGCGTCCACAACACCAATAATAATAGTTTTAAGAAAATGACAAATTACCTTCTATTGAGCTGGCTTCCAATTAAAAGAAATCAAGTAAAGGTATTCTAGGTCAGATTCTGAGAGGAACAAGCCTTAATAATTAAAGTAACACCCGTAACAACGAAGGTATTTTTCTTTTCCTTCTCAAATTGAAAAAAAAAATTTATGATTTTTTGATTGAATTATTTGGACTCATTCATAAATAATTGTTTTTGTTTTTCCAAAGTGCCAATAATTAATATCCTACCAACATAATGACATGAAGTAAGTAGGAAATTGTAATAAGTTTTGTTTGGAGATAATTAATAGAGTATTCGTTTATCATCGTTTTAAAGAATTGATGGTATTGAGGAAAAAAAGATATTTGACATTTGTATCTATTTGTATTGGATTTTTGATGGATGATCAATCTTACACAAAAAATGTGACTTCTTACAGAAAAGTTTTTCAAATTTTATCTCCCTCAAACAGTTTTCATAAAATAAAGCTTAGGGAGATAAACTTTCTCATGTGAGTTTTTATTAAATTTTTTGGAGATTATTTTCTCAATCCTTTTTTGTTAAGATTAATTAAAGTAGCCTTTTAACCACACAACTTTCTGTGAAAATCTTGAGAATGAGGTAACCAAACTTCCCCCTCTCCCAATTTACGAAATAAGCGCTTAGTAAGGATATTCTCAAACATAGAAATCAAAATAACAAAAACACAAGACATTTAGACAAGCTTCTTCTTCACAAAAGAATATCCTTTTCTTTTCCAAAAATTCATGATTTTTCATTAAATTTTATCTGCTAATTAAAATGATTTCCTTTCAAAACATGAATAACAAAGCAATAAGATATATTTATGCTTGAATCATCCAGCTGAATGTACCACTAGTAATACTTGAGCAATAGCCATCAGTGAAAGCACAGCTAGTCTCTGCTGGACTACAGACACCATCTTAGACAACGCACTTTGCAGGTGTAACTTGATCACAAGAAGATTTAGTAACATTGCAGAGGTTTTCATCACAATTCCCGCAAGGACCGCCGTTTAAGGTAAAAGAACAAGTCGGGGTAACGTTACAATGATCATTATCAGGTGCATTAATACTACATCCATTGGGTGTTCCCGCATTGCTGCAATAAGAATTCAAACTGTAGCATGTTTTCTATGTTTCTACAACATGACACCATTGCGATTATGCAGGATCATTACAAACTTGCAAGTTTAACCCACAGTATTTAGTGATGGAACTATCGGTAGTGCTGCACTTGAAGGTCTTGTCAGAAGTAAAGTTACAGAGATTTGCATCACAATTCGTTTGCAATGTGACATTTTAGCAGACATCTTGTTATATTGGCTCACATGTTTAGCCATTTAATTGGCAATTTGGGATTGTGCAAGCATTACCTAAAAGTCCAGTACATTGATTTATGCATTATCCATATGCAACTGCACTAGGACATGGACCCGTGCAAGAATCAGCAGAATTTACGTTATCTGGGCATTGTGCAGTTTGTTAATCTAATGGTAGACATACATTTACTTATGATCCGACATGGCAATAATTCGGAATTGTATCTAGGCAGTAGCCATTAGCTCCATTGCAGATCCACTGATCAGAGTTTTTAGTAGAACAATTTGTTGATTGTGTACATGCGTTTTATTCAGTACAATTTTCGGTTGTAGCTGTAGTGCAATCGAATTTTGGAGTGCAGGAGGCAGTTGTATATTTACATGTGTTATTGCAATCTGCTTATTGCAGAGTTGTGCAAGTATCGATGCACTGATTGTTGACTGTGCTTGGATTCCAAGAACATACAGTAGCTTGAGAAGTACATTATTATTTTGTGATTAATAATGTGCAGTCTACGGTAGCATTTACAACTAAGAGTAAACTCATTGATGTGAATAAAAGTGCAATAAACTTCATCGAATTCATCTGCTTTTTGGGTTGTTTAGTTATTTTCTTAATTTAATAATTTTTTGATTTTTCCGTTTTACCACCAAAATTTTAATCTGGTTAAAACAGGATTACTCATTCCTCTAAATTTGGCTGTTTCCTCATTTCTCAATCTTGAAGATAAGACAATATATCCAGAAGACAAATTTGATTATCCCTAGTATCTGAGGTATCATTAATTTATCTGTTGAAAATAACCAGAAAAAATTAATCTCAAATGGGTTGAAAAGGGGGGGTGGGTAAGGGGATTTATGAAAAATATCTTGTAATATAATCATCTTGAATTCTTATTCTCGCTGACTGCCTTTCGAATATCTACTGTTGGAAATAATTCCTAGTCTAGTCTAGATCTTTTTCAATTCGTTGAAAAGAGGGTCTTCCGCTACAAGGATTTTCAAGAATAACAAAATATTGTAATTTCATTGAAAAATAAAGGTAAATTTAAAGCTAAAAACTAGAATACCAAGTGTGCCATGTTTACAGTTTGCAAGCCTCTCCCCCAAATGATCTAAGACTAAGCATTCAGGAGTGTATCTCCTCCGAAAGATGTTATCTCAACTTTAACCCCGATTTTCTCATTTACTGATCCAAGGCATTCCCCTGCATTTGTTTAACGTATGAGAAATGCAAGACCTGATCCATCGTAATTTAAGATCAAGCTGTTCAAAGTCTAAATGGACATTCCAGGTGTAGAAGAAGCTCTGAATCCAGTAAATCCATTAGGACATATGAAACGAATTGGACTCAGCATGGCAGCGATGTCGTTTTTATCACCAAATAAATGCAAAATTGAAGAAAACTAAACAAAGCGATCGGAGAAAGATCAAGATAGTGATGGAATGTAGCATGAAGCGCATGAGGATTAGCTAGCTTTTCAGGAAATCAACAGCGCAATAAATGGAGGAACGGATTAAGTACACAACAACAGCATTTAGGCTACTGTACCTCATGAAATACCCTTATTGCCTGTACATGTATTGTCCTAAGCTAAATGGGGATAATCTCAATCGCCGTAACACAATGAAGACTTCTATTCTCCTTCCGAATACAGAAAGAAAATCCACGATAATCTGCTTCGAGATGAGTCGATGAGGTAAGATGACCTTGCGTGTACCTAAAACACTCAGGATTAGAGAAGCAGTATGTTCAGCTAAACTGATCAAAGAAACAGTTTATTAACCTCAAGTGAGCAGAGAACAAGCTAACAAAGCTAATCTTAATAACGAACCAGCCTGTTGAGCCAAAATAATTAATCAAAAACTGCTGCCAGTAGTGAATAACCGGACGAAAGACCAACCGAACAAAGTGAAGACTCAGAGACCTTCAAGGAAAGAGAAGAACGACATTCTTCACTGCGAATCGAATAGGAAAATGATTCAAAATCCTGGAATACTGCAGAAGTAGATTAATTCAACACAAAGCAAGTTTTCCCTAAGATCGTCAAGGAACATTATGGTTCAATGCTGCTCCCGAGTGAAGGAAACGATGCGTTTTTTAAGGAAGAAGAGGAGGAAGAAGTAGACTAGAATTATAATATGTCTTTCTCTAAGAAATGGGTGAGCAAACACAAAAAGCATAACAATTATTCAATCGACACACCTAGTTTCAAGCATATTTCGCATACAACTTACACGCTCCCTTCATTCTCCTTCTCAGAATCGATATCTGGAGGGAAAGAATATAATTTTGTTTCATAGAATAGGACTACTTTAATAGGAAATATTACCAAAGAAAGTGAAGGATATACCACTAATAATAACAATAATTTGCTTTCTAGCTATCTTAATTATGGGTAGCAAAAGGTGAAGTAACCAGATATTGTCGATAAAATAGCAATATATGCCTTTCATCGTAAAAATGATGCTGTAAATAGTAATTTTAATGTAGATAATCAAGAAAGCAATAGTAATTATGACAACAAATACCCAATCTACAATAAATATGACAGCCTCACAAAGCCCAGTGAGGTTATCAATCCTGTCTTGAAAGAGTAATAGATTAGCATTGTTTAGGTATAACCATCTTATTTCCCAAATAATACTCCTCCTTCAAATAACTAGATTTTAGAAGAAAATACTACCCAAATATCACCTGATTTTAATAAAGTTAGTGATAAAAATACCAGCACAGAGACATAATATGGAAATAATGTCATCCATAAAGACATGCCTTTTGAAAGAATTGAATAGATAATTGAAGATTCTCTTAAACGTACATCTGCTCTGATTGAATAAATCAAAGAAGATAAGATCAAGCAAGGTTTCAATAAAGTAGATATCAAACCAAAAGAGAATGTGACTCAAGGAGGTTAGTTACAATCGCAGATATCCCCTAAATTAGACATTGGCAATCATTCTTTTCTCAATGGAACCTCCAACGCAGTGAAGAATATTCATAGCTTGTCCAATCCACTTTTTAAGCCAGTTCATCAAGCTTATTTAGGAGAATTATCGTAAAAACATCAGAATACGCATATTAGATATGAAAGTAATTCATCTTACAATCTGAACTCATATCAATAGAATCCCCTCCATGTGGAATAGCTTTTCTCTGCTCCAACTGGTTTGGATCCAAGCTAAATCATTGATTCTGGTAGTAATCCTTATGTACATCGTATTCCTGATTCAAAATAGGTTACTAATGAAGCGTAGATTTATCCTAAAACCAATAACAACACCACAATTTCTTCATCTTCTTCGAATTGGAGAAATTATAGTCATTTGTCTTCATCAGTGGATTACTCAATGGTTAGATAAATGCCTTCTTATGTACCTCCTGCTTAATCACTTGCAGTTAATAGCAGCTATTCTTCATCAAACCCTTAATATCTTTAAACTTAAGGTGAAGACTCTCAAATCTCTCAAAAATACCAATTATTGAATAATTAAAAATAACCATCAGGATCTTCATTGTCTTTGAAAATGCACTCTCACTCTCTTTCTCCTGCTCCAATGTAGTATCTAAGCTCTAATCAAAGATCAATTCCTGAAGAAACCACTGAAACGTTTAAAAATAATCCATTCTAACCGAGTTTCTAAGATAGCAGTAGATTCCTTTTAAACTAAAAAAATGAAGGAAAAGTTATTCCTCTGCCATCTCTTTCTAATAAAACTATTCCTTCTGCTACAGTCAACTTATTAAGTAAGAAATAAACATTTTCTTATGCTCCTTTGATAGGGAACATTAAACCATGACTCTAAAAGTTATAGAAACTAGATTGCAACTAAATTGTATTAGTTAATTTATAAATATGATGAGAGAAACTCCAAAAAATAGAAGAATAAGGCAATTAACCTTCTAAATTATCTTACTAATAGGATTGAATTTGTAGAAAAATTGTTTTTTTATTTATTATCCTCCGAGGAAATTAATATTTTTTATATGAGACATTTTAAATTTATATTATCAATATTTATGGATGTGGGTTAATAAACGAAAGAAATCAAGTTACAATTCAGACATATTAAATTACGTATTCACTATATTATTGGCAATTAATTAGCCTCTTCAAAAATCCTTTGGAAATTAAATTAAAAAATAGAGTCCAGAAAAGAGCCAAAAACACAGTGTGAAAAATATGTAAAATTCAAGTAAAATTAAGTTATGAGATATTTAAAATCGAATTATCGATGAGTTTGTTAACTTTCTAGCTCATTGGGACCTGAATTAAGTTTGGGGGATTTATCCAGTAAAAGTAAGCAAAATTAGTGAGGGAGTTACTAATGACGAATTATTTTTTGAAAAAGGAAACAAAAAAAAAAGCAAAAAAAATTGGGATATTCGAAGTAGAAAACAAAAAGTTAATTCATGCTTTGATATTTGTTGATGGATCGGGAAAGGAAGCGAAGAAAATCACAAGTAGAAGATCAAGCAAAACACACACAAAAAGGAGAAAGATATAGATGTCAGCTGAAATAAATGTTGAGCCAATTTAGAAAAGCGCTCCTTCTCAAAGCAGTCTTTCTTCTAATTCCTTGTAGATGGCAGCGACATCATCTGTCTCTAAAGGAGCCGAAGAAGATGAGTAGACTCTTTAGAGTGATGATGGCTTTCTAGCATTTCGAACAACTCAGGAAGACAAACAAAATCTTTGTATAAATTCAGAGTCATTTTTCTCAAATAACTCTCTCAATAACTCTGAACAAGGATTATCATCAGCTGAATCGCTTCAAATTATACCCAAAAATGATAAACTTTACTCTTAAAGCAAGCCAGAATATCATCAACCTCGAAATAACTACACAAACAATCAAGTTTCCATAAATTTACAATGCAGATGGGAATCATCTTCGAGTCCCTCAAGAGAGAGCCCAAGCCCTTAGATTTCTGTGAAAGACAAAGAAACTGAAAGAAGGATCTGTGAGTGGCTTGATGAATAAGGGATTGTAATGATAAGCCCTTCTAAGAAAAGCAAAGATTATTTTGAGAAGAAGAAACATCACATTCACCTTTTCAAAGCTGATGTTGACTCGTAAAAAGTATCAGCACAGGTAGTAACTTAAGCCACTGAGCATACAGTAGTCCCATTGATTGAGATTATACCTGAAAAAATCACTGAAATCCATGGAAACTCCAAATCCGTCGTTGTGGACAAGTTCGTCTTCCATTCTCCTCTCATGCAGCGTCGTCTTAATATGATGTCAAAGGCCTCAAGTGTTGATGATTCTTCAATGAAAAATCTCGCAAACAATCTCTGCAGCTGTGTTGTGAATGACGAAGATAAATGGAGAGCCCAATCTTGGGAAGAAACTAAGATTTAATAATCCTGACACATTTATTTTATTAATTCCTCAAACATCTCACCAAACAGCGCATCATTAAAGAAGAAAAATTATTTGACTTCTTTTGTAATGCGCTTTTTGTATTCTTGATATTTTCTAAGATCTGATCATATCTTTACACTTCTATTATTTTGTGTTATTTATTAGTAAGTAATGTGATCAATGTAATTAACATTTAAGTCTTTCACTTTGTGAAATGAATATCCCCCTCCCCTCTTTATCTCAAAATGGGTAATTCTTTGAAATTTCTCTTAGTGGGGAGTAATTTGCTTGGATGAATATTTAGACAAGGAGCCAAGAATTTATTATATTATTTTTTCAAACCAAAAACAAAAAACAAAGAAAAATTAATTGTAAATCATCTCATTTTTCTTCTTCTTCCACATATCAAGCAAAATCAATCTCACAATTGAAGGTTGCCACTTTCTTCTAAGTTATCTTGAAAGTAAACACCTTTCTTCGGGGATAGCTCGCTGTGTTCTTACTGCAAATACGATTTACTTGTCTAATGCATCTAATTGGATATTACACTCTAGAGTACATGAGGATGTAGCATCTAAGAAGGACTAGGTGTGTTATTTTAAGGTATGAATTTCTGAAGATGCGAACCGCTGTGCAAAGCACTAACTTCCCCATGCACATCGAACGATTGGTTCTCAGAAATATTATTATAAAAATTCTAATTGTTCGCTTTCTTCGCCAATTAGATATTTTAAGGAATCGGAATCGAACTTTCAGCATAAGAAACCCCTTCCTCTTAGTGCATTTTAGTAAAAGAGGTTTCCTAAAGCTGCTAAGGCGTCCTATCAGTTTTACTAAAATCTATTTCTTCTAAACGACCATGAATGATCTTTTCTAATTATCTATGCGAAGGAGAGAGTCGATCAAAATTATCACTATTCAACGGATAATCTTTTCTACTTTTCGGTGAATATAGTTTTGCCGTTTTACTCTTTTTCCGCATACCCTCTGGTGTTGATTCTTCTTTTACTTAATCTAATAATTCTAGCGATACTTTACTCTATTTATTCTCTAGACTCTCTCCGTCATTTGGATTCTAATGAGGTGTTTATTTCGGTGTCCTATGATAATCCGATTTATATCCCGTAAAACTCTTAATTCTCCCTGACTGCATTGACTCTTTATCCTTCTCTTCATCGACTTCTGACATCAAAAACTTCTACAAAACCATATCCATTTTGCTCATTCTGTTATGCTACGAGTTCATTGTAAGTGCACCGAATAGTTTTTTAGTAGATTGTTTTACAAACGATTTCGCTTTTGCATATAAATGCGGATTCTTTTTCCTTAACTAGAATAGCACGACATCGATGTTGTTATGCGGGAAGTATATCTCAAAGCACTTCATAACATCGAATTCATTAGAGTTCTTGCTTTCTTTGTTTTGAAGCAGCATGTTTTCCATGCCTTAGAGAGCTAAAAGTGTATTTTAGATTTAATTTTCTTGCAAACCTTTTCGTAGAATTGTTAGTTTTTTTATTTATTTGCGCTCACCTGCCCATGTGTTTTGATTCCCATTTGATCCAATGATATTCAACTTAGAATCCCATGTTTGTTTCGAACTAGCTTGCCGATTATTTGTCCTTACAGTTTTATCTGTATTCTTCCTTCTTGTGTTCTTCCTAACAATTGAACCACCTCGAGATAAAGATAATTATTTGCTGAAGGTATTCGTCGCTTTTTCACCACCGTTACCACCAGGTTATTATGGCAAGGAATTAAGAATCCCAGTTTAACCTTATTACTGTTAAATAAGCTATTGCTGCTACTGAATTAAAAGATTATTGTTCATTATACTTGTTAAATTATTCTAAATCGACGATGCATTTACTATCCCTTGAATCTGTTATTACTCATCCCCTTGGAGTGTACTGTATTTATTATAAATTATATTCGGTCCAGCAGTACTCAGGGAGTTAAGATTAGAATTCGATGTACTTCTTTTTCGTTTTGCGTTAGCAATATTTCTTTAACTGCCTTCCTTGATATTTCCTGGATTTGGATTTATCAATGTTAATAAAAGCCCCGAAGGTGTCAGAGCTAGATCATTTATACCTAAATTCGAAGGTGTCCTCTCTCTCTTCTCCTCTACATCGAGATTGGTTGTCCCTTTGTATGCTGATTTCATTGAATGCGTTTCGAAATTCGTAAAACTATTCCCAGGAGCAATAGCGGTCGAAAGTACATTGGTATTATTTGCTAAATAAAGATTATTAGTGTTGTTGTTGTTATTGTCATCTTTGATTTTGATAACTTCCTTTTAGAGCTACGAAGAAGGCACGTAGGAGTCTTCTTTGTAAGGGGAAGTATGCGCATTAAATTATCCACTTTGATCATGACTGTCAATTTTCTTATAAATATTTCTTTATTCTGTTCCTGTATTCACTGTGATTACGTTTGTTATTGTGCCTCCATTGCCTCCACTTTGCATATGAGATAGATCGGGCTGTTGATCTTCATCGTCATCTTCATCTTCGTAATCTTGCATTAGTTTCGCTTCTTCTTCATCTTCTGCATTTCCATCATACCAATCTTGATTTTCTAAGAATAGTTTGTTATTTCGCTGAAACATTATAGCATCGTCACTTGTTTGCCTGAAATTATCGAACGCATTGAAGCGGACAATTCGAAGATCCACATCGAAACTTTCTCTCTCAGCTGGGCAGGGTAATTAAAAGATTTTTATTATCTGCGGAGAAAAAATCAACAAACAAAGTAAAAAAACAGACATTTCTATGTTTATTTCCTTCCCAAAAACACAACTAAAACAAGAAATAAATATATTATTCAGATTACCTTCTCTTTATCTGGGACGAAATGGATGTACGGGCAATCGTTGAGCACGTGATCTTTGCTGCTGCAGGAAATACATTTTATTCCAATGTCATCGTAATTTTTAAGGAACGTTATGGAATCTTT
>Ga0302271_10001727_pt1 | contig 20728 bp, 21 predicted proteins | sample III_Bog_N1_1_FD_198767 | JGI IMG/M metagenome (GOLD analysis project Ga0302271, IMG submission 198767) | Peat permafrost microbial communities from Stordalen Mire near Abisko, Sweden - III_Bog_N1_1 | ecosystem: Environmental > Terrestrial > Soil > Wetlands > Peat | place: Sweden: Abisko... | reverse complement strand
TGAGCATATCCTACGCAAGTTTCATGTTACTTAGTCCGAAGTATGCAGCGAAGACATTAGGGTTATACATTGACTTAGATCTCTCTAAAAAATAAAACAAAGTTAAATCCAAACCAATTAATCCCCCTAAATTTGATATTGATCCCATTCATGATTACCTTCTTCTGAGCGGAACTAAGGCGGATCGAGATTCAGTAGATTAGCTTTTGTCTTGAAAACTGAACCATATGTGTAGTCAAGTTTACCATAGCCATTGCTAACCCGGAAAGATAACTTTTCGGAGACAGTCGAAGTTGGTTTTGGATTTATATTAAACGAAAACTAAGCACTATCTAGCACATACTGCATTCCGATGATTGGGTCAAGTGCTGCAAAAGGATCATCGTCTTCTTCAGTATCGGAAACCAGTTTCTCCAGTGTGTTTGAGAAAATCACTCGAGTCGAAGACATCAATGCTCGAATTTTAATCTCTCCTAGATGCTTGAGAATGTTTTACTTTCTGCTTTTGGAGTTCAACTGAGAGTTGATACTGTACGTCAACAAAGTGAAAAAGTCTGTGTTTTTCTGTTAATATTTAAAAAAAATAGAAGAAAAAAATAAGTTATTTGTCTCTTCAATTTATTGATTCTCCCCAAAGAAATGTTTTTTGGTTTAATTACTCCAAGAATTTCTTCTGGCTATGGTTCATGGACATTCGTCTTCTGACGTTGAAGTTTAGGTTTGCCAGGATGACTTTAGCGGGTGATATCTTCATCTGAGGAGGAGCTGTCATCATCGAGATTAGGTTCCTCAGCTGAATTGTTATTCCGCGTAATCCCGATCTTGTAAAGGAACAGCTGATCACGACGTAATTATGGAAGAGAAGTTATCCATTTGACGAAGTCCACTTAGTAATGCAAAAAAGGAACTTCACTGTTCTTAGCAATTCTCTTCAATCTCTATGTAGGAGTTAACAAATCAAATTACCAAAAAAAGATTCCTATTTTCAAATAATTTTAGGCTTTCTCTCACCTTGGTAGCATATGTAGCTGGATCAAGTTATTTAGCAGAGATATTCGCCATGTTCTAGTCAACCCTAGGAAGATTGAGTTTCGAAAAAATACTGAGTTTTTTCGAAGTGAACTGCTTCAAGGCTGCTTCACTTTAGGAGGCTACATAATGGTTATTATTCTATCGATTCCAGTTCAGCTCGCATTCAACTTGAATCTTTAGGTATTCACACAACAAAAAGTGAAATTAGTTTGTGTAATCTAGAGTGATTGACTGTTTTAAAATTCTTACCAATGGTATTTTGATAACATGTGATTCTGTTTCAGGGCGAGGCTTGCGCTTGAGGAGTATTTCTTAGCTGTAAAACTTTATGCTGTCTTCTTTCATGAGCAAGAATGACTTACCTATGGATAACTAGGAGAAACAAAGAAGGTTTCATATGGTTATTTTACTCAAAAATGCATTATTTTTACTTGCAAACAATCAGAGTAATAAGGGTAGATATGTGTGAGTAACTTAAAATTCATTATTGAATCTTTGCTCAGGACTATCTTGCCGTGGTAACACAGTCTAATCCTGTCCCAATAAGGAAAATCATCATGTGCTGATCTGTAATGATGGCTGTGTATTTCCTCAGCTATGTTCGGAAGCTAAGATCCTTTGCTCGTTGAAGATGATCTAAGGGGGTCAATATCTGCAACTTCTAACTTGTGATTCGATTAAGAATGGCTTCTATGGTTAGCTTTAGTTGTGGAACCTGGGCTCTTGTTATTTTGCCCCTTTTAGTATGGTCTCTTCGATGAAAATAGCTAATTGAATCTCTTCAGCAGCTCATTAAATCCAGAAGCTTAGCAGAGCCCCACACAAAGATCGAAATTCCCAAATTCCGTGAGTAAATTATAGAAAACTCGGAGAGACTAGCTTTTATTTGCGACCTTTAGCTAAGCAAAAATCACAGAGAGATGAACGAAGCCTTTATCCATGTTCAGAATTTTATCAGGATAATCTCGCATCGTGATGGAAGCTCCTTCAAAACCAGCAGATCCTGTGAAGAGAATAATTTAACAAAGAGATTAAAAAGTAGAACGCAATAGTCTTTGAATAATGCAATCTTTACCGAAAACACAATTGAATGATTCAAAGGAAGAACGCGATATTCCAGGTGCTGAGAAACCTTCTGCATCGCTAATGAACTTCTAGATGTTCTCAAACGAAGTAGCCGTCCTCAAAGGTTCGAGAGTTAAGACTAACTCATCACAGTAGATCGCTGCAAGAGGATTGTTCCTTCGGCTAACTTGCAGTGAAAGAAGTGTGTGGCGCTCATTGTAGGAGGTTTATTTAGTCAGGTAATCCCTTAGAAAAGCTTGATAGCCTAATATAAAGCAATTCATTTGAGAATCTTCAATGATAAGAGATAACTTCTTCCAAGAGACTTTAATGGAGTCCTTGAACATCTGAGAGATAAAATCAAGCTGAACTTCCTGAGGTTACTTTAAAGATGCCTCTCTCTAAAGAATTTATAGGTTCAGCTTGGTTCAAAGAGCAAAAACGGACAAAATAAATTATATTAATGGAGATATTCTCACACTTAAGAACTCAAAAAATTACTTATTTCGAGAACTCCTTGACTCTTTCAACACTTTGTGTTAAATCTGAGAAGTATTCACTGATTAACACCATCTTTTCAGAGATATGAAGGTTCAGAGTGTCGAATTACAGATTGTATTCGAATTTACTCTGATACTCTCCGTTTGAGGAAGTTTAACCTCCCAACGAAGAAGAAGATGGCATCGAATTAGCAGGTTTAAGTGATTTAGCAGTATGTGAGACTTCCTTAATTTCAAATATTTCATAGATTTATTAATCACACATGCCAATATTTAGCTTGATCCCTTTCAAGCTGATTTTTTCATCTAGCGATTTGAGTATGCCTTCTGAGTTTTTTTCAAGAGAATCACATTTCAAGGAGATTATCTGTCCTTAATTGAACTCATATGAGAACCCAAACTAGCGGAAATCCAGAAACTAGAGAAAATAATAGCAAATTATCAAACTTTAGAATGACTTTTTGGATTATTTTTAGGTTACTTTTTTCTGCGGTTTGGAAAGGAAACTGGGTGGCTGATATGGATTAACTGATTTCTTCTACTTGATGGACTCAAAGTACTTGGTGTTGAATTTGTTTTTGATGTCTAAGAAGTCTTTGAAGCTTTCTTCTTTGATGCACACCTGTAGCAGCATGAACTTAAATTTTTCTGAAAAATAATATGTGCAAAACAAACATTTTAGAGATTTGTTGGTTTCAGAAGAAGAAACATCCTTTTGGAATAATTAAATTGGTTTGAAAATCATACCAACGATCAAATCATTGCTCTCTTGAACATCTTGAGAAAATGACTCCATTGTGAAGATTTTCTCAATGGCAGCCTACTAAGCAGCTGGAATCTTCTAAAGCAGAAGATTGCTGAATGTGTACCTTTGAATTCCTTGGTACTCGAAGTTTTCTTCTTTCTAAACAGCATAAAACCTCGGGTCGGTGCTTGTAAGGCTGACTTTGCTAACTCCGCAGAACGAATACATCTCCACGAAATTGCTCTTGTAATCCATTTCTAAATATGGCACTGAAACTTACTCGCAGACGTTTTCAGTATTTAAAAGAGTTTAGAGTAAAATTTTGTCATCGATAACGGCTAGACAATCACTGATTTTGATGTCTTTCGCTGTTAATCCTTGAGATCCTGTTGGTGTCGAATAAGAAGGGCTGGTAACTGATTAGCTATTCGTTGCATTATTGCTGTTGGTATTGCTATTGTTGCTGTTGTTGTTGGTGCTAACAGCATTGTTGGAAGTGCTGAAATTATTCGTAATATTTTTTGAATCTGCATATGAAAGTAATATTTTCTTGCGACATTCTTCTATGTATTTCATCAAGCATGTCTTATAAAGATCAAAGTCGAATTCGAGATATGGCCTCAAGTTGATATTTATGTAAGCTTCGTAAAGCTGCAATGCAATTGGGTGGATATGTAACTTCATTTCATTTTGCTAGGATTTTCAAAAAACAAAAAATTAATGTTATTTTAGAGGAGAAAAAGGAAGATTTTTGAGGGAATGCAGTGAATCTTTGCTGTGTTCTTACTGTAAACGAATCAAAGGTTTAGAGAAGTTTAAGAGTTGTAACATCATAGTCTTTGTCTGATTTGAAGATCCCTTTGATGAAATTGCAGAGCTAAATATCATCTAAGCAAGGTACAGATGCAACTCCTGTGAGTTATGCGAACTCACAAGTTATCGTTTCCTTGACTGTTAAGTAATCGACAAGCTTCGTGAGGACTTATACCTTAACTCCAGTGAGATCAAGTGAAACTGACGTGCATTTTCTGCCTTCGCAATGCGTGTCATTTGTGATTATTTCTGTGTCGAGTTTCTAGAAACTCATAGAAACAGTGGGGACTTCAATTTCGATGAACTTTGGCATTGGACTGCGAGTTGGTTTGATTTCTTTGTGGATGAGATCATTTCCGATGAATTTAAACAGACGGTTATGGAAAGTTCTAAAGTATTTCAGGTATTTATAAGCTGAGCACGTCTACGGCGTTAGCTAGCCGGTGATCGATTTGGCGGATATAAAGATCTTAGTTCCGTTGATACAATCATTTAAAGTGAATCCAAATGGCATCTGCAAGATCAAGGATGGCTAGTCGATAGTTATGCAGTGATCGAGTTTCTTAGTGAATTCGTTTTTGAAATCAGCTCCAAAGTTCTTAGAGCGAATCTGCAGCTCGAGTTTTTCATCCTGTTGATGAAGAAATAGATCAAATTAATATGATATTTTCGCATTTTCTCTCTCACTAACTTTTCAAACGATTTTATTGTTACTTTATTGATAAAAGGTGTGAATGTCACCTCCGGTAAGGTTAGCCTGTATTTTCTATTCGTACAGTAGAGTTTGAATATTTTATTTAGTTCTGAGGCATTTTTGCCTTGCTTGAACTCCTCTAATGGTTACTGCCCTCTGCTTTCGATGAGCGTGACAGTCAGCTTATCGATATGCAACTCGATAATCTAGCAAATCACCATGAAGATAAAATTATAGATTCCTTTTTTCGATCTCTAGAACTGACTTTCTCTTATCTCAATCTTTTGGCTGACGGTCTAGTCAATTTCGAAGAAACTTTCAGCAATGTGCTTCAGAATGACTTACATATTCTTTAGAACTTTACTCTTTTCGATTTTTTCGTTCCTATATCCATCAACTTAGCAGAGCCTGTTCGTCTGGAAAGAGGTTAAAAGTTCAATTACATTAGAAGTTATCAAAAAAGCAGTTATTCTTTAAATTTATTATGAGTTGTGTACTTTTAAATCTAGATAGAGTTTGCATTGGCTGATCTTCACGCGAATCTTCCCATTCTTGTACTGCAATTTCAAGGAGGGAATTTAGAAAGATATCTTATGAAACATTGGCTCGCTTGTGAAGTCAAAGATGCCTATCAACTCAGAAAGAGAGTTGAAGTTGCTCCATTTGAAATTAAAATAGTGCGCTTATTTCGATACAACATAGCGAATCACGATAGGTAGTAGCAATGCAGCTATGAGTAGCAGCAGAATCAAAGAAAACAGAAACATTTCCTTGACTTTTGCAATTTATCAACACCTTCGACCTGAAAATCTTAGTTAAGGTATTTCGCCTGCTTACAATCTCGATTTCTTTTTGTTTTTGTATTTGCTTTGAGTGAGCCTCCACCTTCTATTTTCCTTGTTGAGAATGCTGTGAGTTTTTGCACTTTTGTAAGACAAAAATTAATTGGACCTTTTATTTATATTGACGTGTGTTCACTAATGGACGATCTTTCTCAAGAATTCAGAAATTCTGATCGAAAAGTATCTCTCCAAGTTCCGCAGCACTTATTCGTCTCATTTTAAAAATAATTCCATCACTTCCCCCTCCAATATTTGTTCATTAATGAATACAACTCCGTTAAAGATTGGATGAATTATGCTTTAATATACTTAAAACAAATATTGATTTTGAAATCTGTTTAAATAATAATGATACATTCTATTAATAGTTTCTGTAAGTTTTACACATAATAATTTGAGAAATAGAATACGAAAGAAGGGAGAGAAAAGAACTGTCGAACAATAATAAAAAGGATTAATTCCAATTTGGCAGAAAACCCAAATTGACTATTCTAAAGAACTCCTCTCATTTATGAGAATTCTTCTTAACTGAGATCATTTCTTGAAGGAGCTTCTAGCTTTGTTGGACATCTCCAATCAGTTTTTAGAAATTTTCGCTCTAAAAAATTAAGAAAAATCGCATTACAAAAAATATTCGAGAAATAATATTTTATATTTATTACCTCTTATTTGAATTTCTCTCTGCGCTGATACTCTTCTTGGTCTTCTTCGCTGTGATCTTTCAGAATAATAGCTCGCTAAATAGGGAACCAACTATGATCTCCTTCATCAAGTTTTTAATATACAAAACTCTCGATACCACTATGATCAGTTTTCTCCTTCCAATTTATGAACGCAATGTAGAAGAGATAGTTCCAGAGATAATGATCTTGCTTGATGTGTGAGTCAAACCCAATATCCGATTGTCTCTCGAATAGCTCTCTGGAGTGTCCACAAATAAAGCAAGTCTAGAAAATATCGTTGTTTTTCTCATGTTCTCGTTCTCTCAGCGAACCAAACTTATCAATGATAACTCCTGCAAAGATTTGCACTGAAATCAGCATAACGGAGAAGAAAGATATGTTATCGAAGATGAATCGCCAATATCGATATGCTAAAAAGGAGAAAATAACAGAAAATTAGAATTTTGTACGAGGGAAATGATTCAAAATGTTTGATGTTTCGAATGAATTAAATTATTCTGTTTGTTTTTGTTTACACTCTCCATTATCAATGATATTGCTGTTGTTATTGTTGAGGAATCCACCTATTCCTCCGTTGTTCTAGAATGTCATGATGAAGGTATGGAAAACGCAAAGATATCTAAGATTCAAGTAAATCAAAAGAGATCAGAAATATATTAAAAAGTTGAACATGTTGAATTTGTTCTTACAATTATTCGCATTGATTAAGGTAATCTTCATAGAACTCCAAGAATCCGATGACTGCTTGAAAGTAGAACAGCATAATAATGAGCACAAATGTAAGAGCGAGAGAAACCAACGAATCTGAGACTGATTTGAGAATATTTCGGAGTGTTGGGAATCTCAACAGAAATTCTGTTAAATGAAAGGCAAACAAGAATGGGTGGTACAGTGTAGCTATGAAAGCAAGTGTCCCGAATAGGAGATAGTAGACGACCTCAGGATTGGTCAAGACTTTCACTAAACTCGAGAATATGATAACTAAATATTTTGTGAATCGAATAAATTTCATTTGATTTTTATCTGAGATAATAGATTCATTCTCCTCCCAGGCTCTCTTTAGATACAAAGGTGCTCTCTTGCAAAGGAAAAACAGCACGACGAAGGTACTACAGACAATCATGATTATCCCTGTAGTTTAAAAGATGCTTTTCGTTTTTTCTACTGTAACAGAACCATCAACACCAAGTTCAGGATTCCATAATCTGTTGTGCTCAGCTTCAGAAGATGTTGTGTAAGTACCGCTGTAAAAGGAGATTAAAATGAACGTATTTATGAGAATCGTTAGGAAAAATGCAATATCTCTCCAGAGATCGACTGAATTAGCGAATATCCCTATGAACTTAGAATTCAAAACAACAAACGATAAATGGTTTAGAATCACCTTATCCAATGAAACATACCTTATTTCTGTTGAAGAAGAGGAATAATTGTTCTTCGTGTTTGCAGATTTAAATGATTTCTTTCGATTTCTCAACTAACCCGGTGAGTTTGGAGTGAGTGGAGTCTCTGTCTACGTTGTCGTGGAATTCTGTTTTGTTTGATTTAGGTAGGTAATGGCAGAACGGCAGTAAGATGAACCTAATCCTCTCAAGCTTGCCTTCTCTCACAATCTCGATGCTGCAATGAAAAAGGAGAAAAAAAATAGAAAAATTGTTGATATGTAACTAAACATTTTGAAATACCTTCCAGCATTTTTATTGAAGAAATTGAGTGCAAGTTTGAATGTTTCATTATCTTCTTTGGCTTGTTTCTCAAGATCAAGTTCAGTGGCTTGCTTAGTTTCCAGTTGTTCTTGGATTTTCTTGGAAACACCTTAGACAATCGAGAAGACACTCTCTAGAATTGCAAAAACGAAGTTATACAGTTATGAGATGATGCCTTTCTTAAGACTGAAGAGTGACTTTGAGTCTTTGAAATCATTTTTGATCTCATTTAGTTTGGTGCTGATCTCAGCATCCAAATCGTTCTCATCCAAGTCAGTGTAGTAACTCAGTAAAAAGAATATGAAAAAGCCTGTTTCAATGATGTAATTATAATGGCGGATTTCGTTCTCAGATTCATCCTCTGGCTCACCATCAAACTAGCAAGAGAACAATAAGATTTGTTTTTAGAATTACAAAAATGAAAATTTTGATAAATTTAAACAAGTTGATTCTTACATGTCCAAAGCATTGAATGAGATATTGATCCTAGTAGATTTGCTTGTGTCTTTTGAAAATAACAATAAATTAAGACACAAATGCCAAGATTGCATGAAATCTGAAAGTATTTAAATCAAAAAAGTTACTTCTTGAATATTTAAATGAGATTTTTCTTAAGAATTTCTAAAGGCAGACTTCTCATGATGCGCTTAATAACAAGAGGCTCACTGTTTAACTCCAGCAAAGATGTCACTAGCACCATTGTCTGTGAAAGTCATAACAAATAACAAATATATTTTAATTCTATTTCTTCAAATTTCTTTTTGATTCTAAGTTTTCTTGAATTGTTATTACTTTATATTTGATTTATTCGATCATCCACGATTTGAGATTGGATGGTGCTTATTGCTGAGCTGCATACTGAGATATCATCGATTTAGATTTGGCCATTTTTCTTGCAAACAACTATTTTTCATTTGTGTTATTATTCGATGAAGTCATACTCGAATTCATAGAAGCACCTGGTTACTACACAATTGTGTTTTTCTTCTTTTGACCTGATTTTTTAGTGTCATATCCATCTAGAATGTCCTCTGCAAACTAGAAGAATTTAGAGTCGATAATTGTCTCTTGATTCATTTTGCAAGGACCTTAAACGAACTCTATTAAAGTGTCCAAGCATTTATCCATATTCTCGAAGATTTCTTCGTTGATGTTGTCATAGAAGACATACAGCAGCTTTTTCAACAGCAAACAATACAGGAAATTAAATTAAAAATAAGAAAATAATCGTATTCACAATAAATAATTATCAGTTTTTAATTCGTTTTTGTTACATCAATAATGATGGAGACCATATCGTAATTTGTTCTACTATTTTTCTGGTATCTAATATAATTCTGCAAATCGAGATTGTGCCCCTCGCAAAACAATTACGATACCCTCAAGACTCTCATAAGAATCGTAGAGTTTATCATCTTCTGTTGTTTTCTGTAGGGATCCTTTTCTTCATCGAATTCCATTTCAAAATTTGATTTATTGGCGCTACTCTCTTCGTCTTCTTCATTTTTATCATCTTTTCCTTTTTTCTTGTTGTCTTTGAGGGGTTCTTTGTAGTTTTTATTTCCTTTTGGATTGGATAGCGTCTCTGCAGCATTGTCAGGATACTGAGAGGCGATTTTAGAGGATGTTTATCCTTTTTTCGACTCTAAACCAAAGGATTGATTCAAAGGTATAGATGACTCCAAGTTTAGTAAGATTTCATTTTATATTTTCATAATTTCGATCTTCTTCTTTTCTTTAAGATCTTCAATGAAATCATGGATGATCGAATGGAACTTCCAGAAAATAACTTCACTCTTCGGAAATGTCAAGAAGTAATCGAAAATCGTTTTCTAAATCTGTTTGTTGCCTCCTTCTAGTAGTTTAATAATGAATTTCAGAAGAGCGTTCAGTAAATCCTTTTCGAGGGGATTTTATTTCGAATCTGAAAGCAAATGCAAACACATTTTAGAGGCATCTAAAGAATCCAGCAGATTTTGCATTTATTCTAGTGATTTGTCATCTGTCTAGTCATCTAGAATTTAAGTCAGCAGCTCGAACACAAATATCATGTTCAATGGGTTAGCCTAACATTTCAAAAACAAATACAATTATCAAGTTCGATTTTTTTTGCACATCCAATATTCAGTTAATTCTGAAAAAATCCCTTATTTTTACCTTATTGACGATACCTAGTTGGAGATATTAAATGAATTTCTTGAGTATTTCTTGATACTGCACGTCAATTTTGAATTCCTTTCTGTATTATTCTGGGAACATGTCCTTGATTTTGAGGACGGCTTCTGCCAGCACAGACATTTCTAACTGCACATTCTCCTTGATAACCTCTGAGTTTCGACAAATATTCAAGAAGATCTTCCAATTGTACTATGCCTTCCATAACCCTGAGCCTTTCTCGGATTCTTCTTTTTTCTGAACAGCAAGAAAAATAAGAAAATTAGCAAACCTCAACATAACAAGATGGTTTAATTATTAATTCTTACTAATTCTGGTTTAAGTGCGACACGTATTTCTTCGATATATTGCTTATGATACTCCGGATTGACTTCTTTCATGTAATCGGAGTATTCTTGATATTCTTATTTGGTGAGCATCTCATCGAATTAGAATCGAATATCAAATAATTTTTTAGATATCTCAAACAGCAATTAAAACTCTTCTGATTCTTTGTATTCCTATTGATGATCCCTCAGGATGATCTTCTTCAGATAGAAAAGTGCTAATTTTAAGAATTTCCCACAAATATATTGAATGTAATCATGCGGATACTGGTCGATTTTCCTCTGAAGTCTCTCTAATTCCATTTGGAATATCATGGCGAATCTCTTGTGGTCTTTCATGTTATCAGTGATCGGCTTGTCTTCGTTGAAGAACACAGCTAAAAGGAAGTCAATTATTTTTGGTTTCAGAATCTTCAAACCGTCTTTTTCGTCATCAATCAGGAAATTCTCTGAGTAATCGATCACGAATGAACTGCGATTTCGTTGTTTTCGGGGCTTTTCTTGATTTGGATATTACAATTGATTGCCAATTTGTTAGTTTTCATATGAATACGTTTTCTCAGTCGGAACGAAGCTGTCTTCTTTTAGAAGCATATCAAGAAGATAAGACTACGAAAAAATCTTTTTGAGTTTGGATATATTGATCGAGGAGCTTTCATCACCTTTCAGAGATTAGATGAATAGTTCCAGTAACTCAGCATGGTAATAATATGGAATGTCTTTGAGTGAAGAAGATTCAGAGGAATCAGCACTTTCTTCGAAATCAAATGAGATCTGAAGTTTATTTTTCTTGTCAAGATTGCAATACAACAGCTTAGAATATCGAGCTAGTTCCTGAGAAAAAGAAAAAAAGAGAGAAACCAAATCATATTATTGCATGTTTTTAAAAAACTTTTTATGATCTTTTCTTTACAGTTTTATCTGAGTTATCTTTGGGTAAGAACCATTAGATGACTTTGATTTGATTCTCTGTAAGATTTGTGACTACTTTATTGCGATTATCCTTGAACGACAGGATAATCTTAAACAACTTTAAGAACCTTTGCTATCTACCAATCACGCTGATGTTATTCGTCAAGAAAGTTGAGAGATTATCTGGGAAGGTTTCACAAAGGAATTTATTGTTTTTGTAAATAGAGCAGACTAAGTCAAGTTGGCCGAAGTCGAATTCAATCTCATCCAAGAAGAAACTTGTGTAGTTGGAGAGAATATTTTAGTTTTCCTTGGGTTCAAAAATCAAGCCAAAAAATGTTAAAAAGATTAGGATTTAAAACGATCATGAAATTGAGAATCTTGGGTTGTTTGTTTTTGTTACCTCAAAATTATCGCAGTAGAGGGATAAACAGTAATACAGTGAGGAGAGCAATTTATGAATAACACTCTTCGCTTGATTTGAGACACTATTTGACCTAAGTAACTTTGCCATTTAGTTCTAGGAGTCCCTGACTAAGTTGATCAACGAAAAATGCCCCATTAAGAACGTGAATACCTTCTGTCTAACTTTATCTATTTATCTCTTTTTGCTTCTTTAAGTTTCAATGTCTTCATCAGGTGGTAGAATCACCTTATCATCCACGATCTTAACATCAAAATAGAACAATTCGTTGATTTCACTGAGGGTCTATTAGGTTTATTTCATTTTCTCAGGCGGTTATTTTGTTCGAAGAAAATCATTTAACCAAACTTCTGATTCTTCAGCGAATTATCTTAATTTATCAATCTTTTTTCGAAGCAACTAATAAGGTCCGATGTCTCGTTAATCGAACAGAACTTCCAGGATATACAAATTCTTGAAGAGTAAATCAGTTTAGTTGAAACAATTTCTTAAGACTTCGAGGATTGTATCTTCAACTTTATGGTTTTTTGTCATGAAGAACCCACATAGCAGTGATGGAAGAACTTCTTATTTCACCTCAGCTTTGATTTCTTTAGCTATTTCTTCCTTTTCAACGGGTTAATACTATTTGTTAGTTTTAGTATTCGGGTTCATGGTGGGAGCAGAGGAAATACCACCAGCGCTTTCTCCAGAAGCGGAATCATTCTATCCTTCCAATAAACTATCTAAATTTGGGATGAATTCATCTGAACTCAGATAATTCATGAATGTCTTGCGTTTCTTGAAACTTAGCATGTTTGTGAAATTCTCAAAGCCTTCACTCTTTGGATCACTCATTTGAGTTATCCGTTACTCGATGGAGTCTATGCCAGTCTTTTTTTCATAACAAAAAAAGAAATAAACAACACAAACATCATCTAAATCTCATATTTTAAATATCCAAATAAATATTGCTGCAATCGATTTTACTTTATAAATCTCTGGGATGATTGTCGGCAGGTCGTCTTCGATTTCGGCAATGATTGCTTTGGAGTTGAATCTCGAGTGCTTTTTGCTGATATTGTCAAACCAGCTCAAGAAATTAGAGAGTAAGTAATCCATTCTGAGGTTTTGCTAGAAAATAAATAATTCACAGATTTCAACTTTCACTTAAACTTCAACTTTGTCTTCATTTTCGCTCTGCTCGCTCTAGAACATGCTCTTCAACGTTAAAAGCCCACCGATCATCGGGTTCTTGGAGTATAAACTGTTTGTTGCCTCTAATTATTCATCTTCTGATTCCGCACTTGATTTGACATACTGCAAACCAATTATTGCGCCAACCATCCCTACAATCTCACCTGCCATTTCCTGCCCAGCCTTAGCAATCGTAAGTGCTCCACTCACTGCGAAAAATAATCAAAAAGACATTATTTGTTATTGCTAAACTAAAGATTATTTTTGCATTTTTTTACCTATGAACCCAGTGAAATTGGATAGCAGTTTATTCTTTTTCTGAGTGGTAATAGCGGTCTTGTATCTCTCTTATCGTACTTTATTAATGACATAAGAGTAGTTTCTGTAATTCTTATCATATTCCAGCAACTGGAGTAATGTAGTCACAATACTTTTATACATGTTTTATTAATTTATTAGAGCTAGAATATCGAATTTAACGAACGTAGCCAACATCTTGATGATGTCCAGCGTTAAAATATTATCGAAGAATGTTGTTGTGATTGGAGCATCTGCTTCTGTTTCATCCTCTATGATTCATTGCACAATAATAAATAATTAAACTAAAATTATAATTGTAATCCCTACTTTTGAGTTTGTTTTGTGGAGCTCCTTTCTTGTGTTATGCTTCAAGGAACTCTTCATTGCTCTTTCGCAGCTTTCGGTATTCTTAGTTGATATATTTGATGATTTTCTCAATGGTATATCGATAAATAGGATTTTCTTTAATCATACTCTCATCTTCATCAAAATCATCACCTCTTTTAATTTCCATACTTTTAGGGGGCTTCATGTTGTCTTTATCAGATCTAAAGATTCTGCACATATTAGGAACTTATCGCTTGTTGAGAGGTTCATGATCGATATACAACGACAATCCCAGATTACAGAATGCACTTCGTAGCTGGTCATCGATTTAGTTATCGAAGATGATCTTGAATACAAAATCAACTGGGAAATCCTAGATTTTTTTAAAAAAATCAAAAAGGGATTTAGATTAATTAAAAATGAGGACTTAAAAGAACTGAGAGATAATCAAGGAAGGTTTATGACTGATTGTTAGTAATATTACCCCTTTTAGATCTCGTTTCCAGAGATAATTCCTGCTGAGACACAGATCTGAGCAGAAATGTATTTGATCGATGAGATAGCTGTAAATCTCCGGTGAAAGATCTTCTGTGTCTTTTTTCTGATTTCCTATTTGAATTTTTTTCCCATGCAGATCGACTTTCAAGCCTTTTTCTTCACCTTAGACTTTGTAGAAGATACTTTTGTAGAAATCAGTTTTTCGATCATTGATATAGCAGAATTTATGGATTTGTTCTTAGTTAACTGACACACCTTTTCCTTGGAATTTACAGATCTAGAAAAAGAGAAAGATACAAACGAAAAAACAATTCAAAAAAACGAAGTAAACGATGTTTCATGCATCCTTAAATTCACTTACGTTTCTAAAGAAATTCAAGATGTTCATATCCTTCGAGTGGAGATTAAATGTTGCTCTTTTTTCTTATTCTTTATATTACATAATCGCGTTATCTTTGAAGAACAGTATCAAATTATCAGTCTATTTATGCCCTAACACTTCATCTCCTGGTCCAGTATTTTTCCTCGAATTCTGTCTTGCCATCTAATCTGTTATTCCCGTGTTGATAAGAGATCTACGTTTCTTTGCAGCTGGTGACTCCATTTCTTAAACTATTTTGATGTCATCGGAAAGATTACTGAGAATCGTTTCGTTTTAGCTGACAATCGAAATAACAAAATCTGCAGCTTCTTTGATATATGCTGCGTGATTCTAAAACGATGTCAGTTTCTTGTAGACGAGATTCTAGTTGTCGGGATTATCAAGGCAGATCGTAGTAAGGAGCATGTAAATTCTCTTGAGAATTTATATTTTATCTGAGAGATATTACGTCGAGTTTTACACTCTAGCTTCATCGAGTTTGCTGATAGCGAAGAAGAAAGCATGTCCTTCTGAGCCGCCTTTGAAGGACATCTTCCCGAATTTCGTTAAAGAATTATTTAAATCGATTCCTTTTTCTTTTTAGATAATTCTTTTCATTTTCTCGACATTTTGTAAAGTCTATTTGGAAAACTCTAATTATGCTGTTTTATAGTTTTCATATTTTTTATCTTCTCTAATTCGCTTAAGATCAGCTTCACTCACGATACACTTTACTATTTCAATCAGTTCATCGATGATGTATTGCTCTTAAATGATCTTTTATCGATGCGAGCTAACTTTACTGAAATTTCTTTAGTTGTCTAGCGACGTCAGGACAATTTAATTCATGCAGAATTTTTTTATATATCTGATTGTCAGATCCAATTACTCCAAGGATTCCTTGCTTTTGGCGTCGACTTTATTGATAGTTTTCCTTCTGGATTGGAGGGCAAAATTATCAACACTTCGACTCATGATCGGATAGCATTGTGTCAAGAAATAGGTTTCAATGGATTCGGAGTGGGTAGATCGGAATAGTTTAAACGCTGCTTCATCGTGAGGGAGGGATGAAACATCCACACCTTAGTTGTAGCCTAGGTATTCTTCTAAATGGGAATTTGTTTTTCTAAATGAAATGTTCACGAAGACACGATATTCGACTGATTTAAAATAAAAAAACGAATCTTTCATGAGATATTTTTGATTTTTCAGCCCAGAAGATGGTAGTTTCATCAACACAAACGAGCAGCTTTAGCTTGGTTCATCAGCCATATCAAAGTAATATGCGTACTCATCTTTCCCGCAATGATAGCGGACTAAAAACAATAAGATATTAATGAATTTACCAGCAAACTAAACCAAATAACTTTTTACCTAATTGGAGATATTTTCTGGTGGAGAAATGCTTGAAATACACAATCTAGTTGAATTCTGATGGCCCTCCTTTGAGCTTTTCATTCTTTTCTATGATCCACATACCTTTAGTGTTTCCACTGTATTTCTAGAAAGAATTCTCCTTGATTGCAGTGGCTTCAAATTTAATACATTATCTTTAACGATTCTTATCCATGGCCACTTAGTCTGTGTTATCCAAGGGTTGCTGTTTTTCTTCTTCTCGCATGACAATGTTCCGCTGAGTCACTAAGTTATTTCCTGTTTCCAGATGATGTAGCCATATCTTATCACCATAACTTATTGTTCAGAAAAACAAAAATATTAATAATTTTTTATTTATTTTTCTTTGAAATCATGATTATTATTCATGTTTTTTACCAAATGATTTCTTCGTCGTTCACAACTGGAGAGAAACTTCTAATAACCCACTTGGTTCTTGCCTCCAAGGACACGTTAACTTCTGTTTCATGGGTCCTTCCTTTCTCAAAGTTATTCAGTGTCATAGGCTACACTCGATATTAGCTTTGCGGAAACACAGGAGAAGGATTCGCAGGGATAATGTTCTAGTTGTTTAGCTACAGTAAGTTGGTATTATCGAAAGTTGCAGCTGATCCTTGCATTGATAGATTTTACTGATTTCGAGAATCCACCTAGATATTGTTGTGTTTTTTCGAAATTTATTAGTTTTTGTGAAAAAATGAAATGGAAAAATTTATGTTTTCTTAAAATCTTACATCATGCTTGAACTTATGCACTTAGCTCGAACGTACTATTTAATGAGCTTTTTAGTTATCTTCGAGAGGATTTGTATCAAGTTCTGAAGACTTCTCTACACCAGGAGCAGGAAGGTTGGGAGATGCTGAAGGTTAAACGAAACCAGCTGCTTGTTAAGGAACACCCTTGCGTAGCATTTCAAGCTAGTTATTAAGTTCGTCTTAGCCAGCAAACTCTGTGACTGTTGTTTCATAGCGCCCTAGAATAGTTTTACTTGGTTTTTAATTGCTTTAGAATGCTTTGGAGTCGTTTTATTCAATACCAGAGTCATTGTATAATAGGGGTCTTGTGATAATCTAATTCAGCAGTGAACCGTGATGAATATTCCCTTACTGTAATTGTTATTATTGTTGTTGTTAGTTAGTCATATGCGATGATATTTGATCTTTGAATTTCTGTGCATTGCATTAAATAAACGGATCGCGTCCAAGATACTTCTCAGCGGATACAATCATGATTATATCAGAGGACAGCACCACACTATTTTCACATTATAAAGGAGTTTAGAAAAGGATTGACGTATTAAGGTTATTATTCTGTTTATTTACGCATCTTTTTTGTCTTGATGGATGTAAGATGGAAGTATCTTAAAGAGTGTATTTTTAGATGAAAAATCCTGCAATTCTAGCTGAAAATTCTATTTTTCTTCCTCTGCAAGCCAAAAAAAAGACATTAAATATGCAAATATTCTGCAATTTAAATCTCAGGAACGATGACAAAACTGCAAGAAATCTTCCTACTTTGCGCTACAAAAAAATTCAAAAATAATTACCTGCTTCGTGATAATTGCAGGAGAGAAATTTATTGACATTGATGCTGAGCAACTAAATTGGCTGATCAAACTGCACTGGTGTCCCCTTCATCTTCTCAAAAATATCTAAATTCTGCTTGTAGTCCTCTATGACGCGTTTCTCGAAGGCTTTCTTTTCCTTCTTCGACATCAATGGTATCTGAGAGATCTTATTCAGATTTGTCGTATTGAAACTTGGATAAACCATAAATAACGCTTTGTCTTAATTAGAAAATGTCACATGCTCTGCTTGCACTTTAGGCTTCATGAACCCATCTATTGTCAAGCTGCAGTCTTTCAGATCCTATAATTCCAAACTGATTGTGGTACCATATTGTATTTGTTCTTTTTCTTCGCCATCTTAACTTTCATCTGACTCACGTCCTTCATCATCTTCACTCCGGTTGTCATTACTCTTAACATCCAAATCTTCAATATCGTACTTCGAGTGCATCAGAGTGTAAAAAGAATATTTATTTGAGAGCCTTCAACGCAATAGAAATATAATTTTTCTCAGACTAGTCAATGCAAAGAAGAAAAACTACCCTTTTTGTTGTCAGAACTACGTCCAAGTGAAATAACAATAACAAAAGAGATAATTAATTCAATTTAAAACAAAAAACCTATCTTTTGTCATTTCTTCCTGAAATCTCACAAGGACCCAAGAGAATCAAATTTATTATCTTCTTTTTCTCTTTATCTACACAATGCGATTTAGCAATAATTACTCCTCCCAACTAGAACCCAATATTTTAATCCCTTTTAGTTTACATTTACCTGAATTTTTCTTAAAGATTTGAATGGAAAAATTATTAAATATTTTGAAGTAACTGCCTAAAAAGGGGTAAGACTCAAGATTTTCATAATAAAATCTAGATGTCAACAAAAATACTAATATTTTAATCTATTTTTCGTTGATTCTCGATAGGATTTTCTTAGTTTTAGATAAAATCTTCTTATTTATTGCATGGAAGGTTCAAGTAAAGTTCATTTTTAAAGCACTCAAATCAAAATTATTATGATTGGAGATATTTTCTTAAATATTCATTTTTTCCTTTTTTGTCCAGTATTGAAAAGGATTATTTTGATTGTTAAGCCATCTTTTTGACGTGTTTTTCATACTAAAAATGAATAATATTGGATCCCACCACTTTTATAAACAAAAATGATATATTTTTCATGCTTTAAATGAAAATAATAAGCAGAATATTAGATCATTATTTTAAACCGCATTCTTTATTTGAAAAATCTAACTACAAACAATTCAAAAAACAATATCCAATGAGTGATAATGAAAGTGAGAGTGCCTATGAAGGAATCAAAGACTACTAGAAACTTGCTGAGAGAGAATAAAACACTAATGATTCCGAACACAGACTGCGTCTTTCAATCGATGTGCATGCATTAAAAGAACATGATTTCAGAGGGAACATCTATGCAAGATATTAATCCATCGTTGATCTCAACATCAAATAATTCAAATCAGCACCTCCAATTGCAATTACAAAACCTAAAGTTGAAGAGAAATTCCCAAACAGTTTCAGAAGCTACACATTTGATTGTGCGTCAGTCGAGTTAAAAGATAGATTGCAGACAATAATCGAAATCGAACTGTGGCATTAAGATAGATTGAAAAAGGATATTTTAATTGGTGTGTGCAAATACAACCTCTAAGGTCTCATGAAAGGAGAAGTCAAGAAAACTAGCTAAAGTTATGCTAAAGTTGCGGATTAATTCTTACCTGTCGATGAAGTCGATGAAGATAGGAAACCTATCAGGAAAATCGCTGAGTTGAGAGTGATATTTTATTTAGAGGATTTAGGTCCAAAGGAGTAGCTAATACGAAGAGAAAGATAATTGGGGATAAAGGATACAAATGAAGTGAGAGACTTCAACGAGGATGCAGACAATGCTGAGTAGGATAACAATAGAATGCCTGCGTTAATCATGCCAGAGAAGACTGATGTATTTGGGGATTTAGAGTATAAGATTATTTGGGAGTTGGAGACATGGAAAAAAGCGGAAGAATCGAAGTTTAAGATAATTCTGAAGCAGAAAGAAATGGAGTTTTTGAGTAATCTCAGTGAAGAGTGGAAGAAGAAGGAATATGAAAAGGAGAAGGTGTTTAAGAAGACTGAAAGTAGCATAACGTTGATATCAAAGAAAATGAAGGAGAAAGCGACAGAGTTGTAGAAAAGAGAATAGAAGATTGTGTTGTTAGAAGAAGAACTAAAAAGTAGGATAAATGAGACGTCTAGATAGATATCGAATAAAGAAGATGAAATAAATTAGCTCAAAAGGAAACTAAAAGATGAACGAGGAAATGGAGAAAAAGATAAAATGGCTATTACGTTGCAGGTTAGATATTGAGAGAGAAGAAATAAGAAGGTCTAATCAATGTTAATTTTATTATTTGGTGTTTATGCAGCATGAACAACTAAAGGAGGAGTACAACAACATGAAAAAGGAGTTCGAGAAGTTCAAGCGAGAATAAGAGAATTCCCCTATTAACATTGTGAAGAATGAACTCAAAGATAAGCTACTTGAAATAAAAGAATTGAAGAAAGAATTATCTAAATCGAATGAGATTCGTGATTAGTATAAAGTTTATTACGAGAAGATTCGTGCAGAGTTGTTGAAAAACAAAAAGTAATACGAAATGCTCAAAGAAGAGAATTCATTTAAGAACAACGCTGAGATAGAAGCTCTAAAAGGAGAAGTTGAACATCTTAAGTAGCTCTAAAATGAAAATACTGGAAATGCAAATCTAGCTGGTATTTCAAATCCTTTCAGAAGAAATGGATTAGAATCAGCGGGGCTGTAATAGAATCAGAGTTATGCTTATGGAAATAATAACAATAATAATACAAATGGAGAAAATAATATTAATTATGAAGAATATAACTGGGATAAAACTACTATGGGGGAGCTGGAGAATCTCATTTATTAAAGGGATTATCTCCTCAGCTAAGGAGGATATTTTGATACTGATCCTCTGATTGTATAACTTAATAATCAAATCAAAGCGAAGTAGGTATGAGAAGGTTAAAGAGAGAGAAGAGTTCTTGCAAAGTATCTCTGTTTCTGTTATTTTTCCTCCCTGCATTTCTTCTCCCATCGAATAAACTGGCCTATTAATACCTCTGTATAATATTTTTGTTTTAAGTGTGTGTATTCTTCATTTGACATC
>Ga0302271_10001725_pt1 | contig 20733 bp, 23 predicted proteins | sample III_Bog_N1_1_FD_198767 | JGI IMG/M metagenome (GOLD analysis project Ga0302271, IMG submission 198767) | Peat permafrost microbial communities from Stordalen Mire near Abisko, Sweden - III_Bog_N1_1 | ecosystem: Environmental > Terrestrial > Soil > Wetlands > Peat | place: Sweden: Abisko... | reverse complement strand
TTATAGCCTCGACACCACCAATAGGATCCACCCCCATTCCATTTGAATACTCTTTGTTTTCATTATCGTCCTCAAATTTACAAACGATAGCAATAGCTTCAGCCTCAATCTCTAGCAGTTTTTTAGCCGCCGGCAAAATTGTAGAAATATTTTTAACCCGTCCGGTGGAAATTTTTGAACTATCTGTATAAAAATCTACCCCAACATCCTCTTGGGTTATTTCATACCCAACAATATCCAAATCATACACCGTTTTAACCGCATTAATTGTATTTATGTGGATATTCAAAACTTCCTTGGAAATACTTTTATCAAAGACCACTCCGATTTTGTTTCTAACGGATGGTACCAAGCAAATCTCACCTTTAAAAAATTGGTCTATGCTATAACCTTCAACATAAAGCATATTGTCTGTAATCCCGGAAAAAGCACCAGCATTAACTACATTTGGATTAACTATAATTGTAGCCTCATCAGAAAACCGCCTTGCCCAAGGACTTGCATCACCTGCGTATCCGCCAATTGAAGCTCCTACACCTGTCGGAACTATAAAAGCACCTATTTTATTATTTTTTGAATTCGTCTTTTTCATAAAAATATTATATGTCAAAAAAGAGGCTTTCGCCTCTTTTAAATGTCTCTTTATCTTTTGTCTCTTTATTTTTTTCCAATCGGGATTTCTGATTAGCTTGATGATGAACCGCCGTATGTAAAATCTTTTTTAATATTTTCTTTCAGTAATGTTGTCCAGTTTTCTTCATAAGTGGTAACAACTTTTAATTCTGTCTCAACGTTACTTTTTTCTGTATTCAACTGACTTTCCCAAGAATTAATATTGGCCAACTGAAGTTGGTAGTCACTTTCAACAGCATCTGAAGTTACCTTATATTCTGTACTATCAGCATAAGTAGGATCAGCCTCAGCTTTTTGGTTATAATAAGCTCTTTTTTCGCCGGTCTGTTCCATTAAATCGGTAGAATTCGCAGTAGCAACATTTAAATCACCCATAATAGACATAAGCCTTGAAGTTAGGTCAGCTTTCTCTTGGGTATACATTAAAAGTGTTCCGTTTAGTGCCGCGATTGACATTTTTTTTACCTCTTTTTTTGAACTTACATATATATAAAACCCAAAAGTATATACTAATTTCAGAAAGTATATACTCTGTAACAAATTGTTACACTATTTTTGAAGGTTAGATATAATATAAACAAATTAGTAAATTGTCTATACACTTATTTTTTGGTTGTACTAAAATATTAAAAGAGGTGAGTTTTTATGAAAAAATCTTTTAATAAAATTATATGTTTGATTATTTGTTTAATGCTAAGCAGTTCAATTGCTCATGCAAGTTTTGATGAGCACTACAACCTTGCACAGAGCTACTTATCACAATTTCAGTATTCAAGTGCCATTTCTGAATTCAAAAAAGCATTAAGAATAAATTATTTAGACAACTCTGCAAGGATTGGATTGATAAACTCATATCTCGCCAGAGGCACCTATTTTGCAAACAAAGACAGGGACTGGGAAAATGCTGCCAATGACTACCGTGCCGCTTTATTTTATCTAAAATATTACCCATCCACCACTGATGTACAAAATTCAACCCAAGGCATTGCGAATGCGGTAGAAAATTTAAATCAATGTCTTCGTGTACAGAAATTCAGCCTCACCCCTCAATCAAGATATCAAAAAGCAAAAAGCCTAAGAGCAGACGGTCTTTTCCCGGAAGCGGGGTATGAATTTGCACAAGCGGTGACGGATAATACTTTTAGAAAAAGCTCATATGAACAAATTGCAGATATTATGAAAGTTTTAGGCAATGATCCAAAAGCCGTTGAATACTATCAAAAAGCAATAGCGGTTGACCAAAATGATTCGAATTTAAGATTGAAATACGCAAGAGTGTTGGACAAACTCGGGCAAAATGACCTTGCAGTGCAAGAGTACAACTATGCACTTTCAAAATGCGAAGATGATATGGAAATCTTATACGCTCTAGAAAAAATTTACAGACAAAAATTGGATCAAGCTCCAAATGATGCGGAAGTAATAGCAAACTTAGGTGCTATTTTACAAAAAGAAAACAGATTTGATGAAGCACTTCAATATTACACGAGAGCCGGCCAACTTAATCCTTCCAACGTAACAACAAGGCTAAATGTTGGAACTTTATATCAACAAAAAAAGAACTATGAAGCAGCAATAGCAGCTTATGATAGCATTTTGACGCTATACCCGGATAATGTTCAAGCCAATTATTTTAAGGCAGAATGTCTTGCGTTATCAGGACAAAAAGACCAAGCAATAGTAAGTTTTAAAAAAGTTTTAAGCTTAGATCCGACAAACAAAGATGCCAAAAATCAAATTTTAGATCTATTAAAAACGACAATGACCACTTCGGACATGCTTGCATATTTAAAAAATGATGCTATGGTCGATCCTAAGGCAATAGACACGATGTATAATTATGCACTTGATTTGCATAAACAAAATAAGTTTGATGATGCAATCGCTTACTACAAGGAAGTTTTGAAGGTAAAAACCAACAATCCTGAAGTTTATATAAATCTTGCCATAGCTTACAAACAAAAAAATGATTTTGCTAATGCAACAAGAATTTTACAGGACGCTAAGTTGAAATTTCCAACTAACAAAGAGGTTTTGGATAATTTAGCAAGTATTCAAGGCGAAGCTTCATCCGATAAAATTACTGAAGCGTATGGATATTATAAAAATAACGATTATCAAAAAGCTTTGGGTGCATATTTGGCAATTCAACCAGCAACTTTTGACTCTTTAAGCGGAATAGCAACTTGCTATAAAGCCTTAAACAACGATAATCAGGCAATCGAATATTACAAAAAAGCACTAGCTGCTGATCCTACAAATTCAGATGTAGCTTATTACATCGGGGTAATTTACTCCGAAAAAGAAGATTGGGCTCAATCCAAAATCTATTTGAAAAAAGCTTTGTTAATAAACAAAACCAATGCACGGGCAAAAGATTTGTATCAAACAGTCGTGGAGCAAGCAAACATAAAGCAGATGGATAACGCAATTGCACTTTACGATAAGGCGGACTACATTCCGGCTTTAAAAATAATTAACCAAGTTTTAGCAGATGACAGTAAAAACGCCTATGCTTACTATTATAGAGGGTTAATTAACGACGAGCAGAAAAAATATTCTCTTGCACTTATAGACTACAAAAAAGTAATCCAATACAGTTCGGAACTGACAATCGCATACTATCTGATTGCACTTGATTATGACACTCTTAAACAATATAAAAGTGCACTTGTAAATTACAAAAAATATGTTTCAGCCACGACCGAACAGAACGATTACAAAAAATATTCACAAACCCGGATAAAAGAATTAAAACAATATGAATAATATAAAAATCGGTGACAAAACAATCAACACAAATGTTTCGCTTGCACCAATGGCAGGAATAACGGACTACGTTTTAAGAAGTCTTGTCAGAAAACATTCCAAAACTTGCTTGATAACAACAGAAATGATAAGTTCTGAAGCACTCGTACAAATGCCACATGCGAATATAATCAACCGTGCCAACGACCATTCGCCTATTGCATACCAACTAAGCGGCCATAAACCAGAGCTAATGGCAAGAGCAGCAAAAATTTTAGAACCCTACGCAGACATAATCGATATAAACATGGGCTGTCCTGTAAACAAAGTAGTTAAAGGACAAGACGGATGTGCTTTAATGAGAAATCCGTCGTTGGCAGCTAACGTAGTAAAGGAAATCAAGGCTAATGTTGATAAGCCGGTGAGTGTAAAATTTAGGCTCGGCTACAACGCTGATGAACTTAATTTTGTAGAGTTTGGAGTTAAAATGCAAGAAGCGGGAGCAGATTTTATAACAATTCACGCCAGAACCCGTTCACAAATGTACGCAGGCAAAGCTGCTTGGGCAAAAATTAAAGAGCTTAAAAATAACGTTACTATTCCTGTTTTTGCAAACGGTGACATTTTATCCATTGACAGTGCAATTGAATGTATGGAACAATCCGGTGCCGATGGAGTTGCCGTTGGACGTGGAATATTAGGGGACGTGACTTTAATTTCAAGAATTGAACATTACCTTGCTACAGGAGAAAAATTACCTCCTCCGACATTAGAAGAAAGGGTTGAAACTTTAAAAATACATCTTCAAGAAGAAATAAAATTACGTAGAGAAGATGTTGGGATTAAATTCACAAGAAAATTCTACCCTTACTACATAAACAGCATAAAAGATGCCGCAAAATACAGAGCAAACCTTGTTGTGGAAGAAAATTACGATAATATAATAAAAATTTTAGATAACATTACTAATTCAATGCTTATTCATCAGTAATTTCACCCTATTTTTATTAAAATATGTTGCAAAAAAACTTTTTCAGAGCAATTAATTTCTCTTTCTTTTTTAAATAAGAAAAAGAGGAAATAACTTGAAAATTTCACCGTATAGCTACAATATTTATGTCAATAGTAAAGCCAACAAGAAAAACGAAACAAGCTTTACCAGTACAAAAGAATGGGATAAAAACATTAGCCATCAGACAAATTTTTTCAGGCCTGACCTTGACTGGAAAAAAACGGTCGATTACATAACTAAAGAAATGCCTAATGATATTCACATATACAATTTTGCCTGCTCAGACGGATCCGAACCTTATTCGCTGGCAATGATGCTTAAGGACAAATTAGGCAACGAAAAAGCAGAAAAATATTTTCCTATAAAAGCTTTTGATATAACTAAAAAAGTCATTGATAAAGCAAAAGAAGGGATTATAGGCATTACAGAAGTTGACAACCCTGAATCTTCAATGGACGTAAATCTTTTAGAAATGAATATAAAAGCAAACTACAAAGATTACTTTAAAAAATTGCCATCTGACAAATATCCTGACGAACAGGTAGGAACAATTTCCACTATGTACAATGATATTCCAGTATATGCACAACAACACAAGGTATCAGAAGAATTAAGAAGTGCGGTTGACTTTGAGGTGGCAGACATAACCAAAGCCTCTAGGAACCCTATTTATGATAAACCGTCAGTAGTCTTTTTCAGAAATGCTTGGAGATATTTAGACTCCGACGCCACAAGAGAACAATTAACAAATAACCTATTTAATAATCTAAAAAAGGGCAGCATTGTTTTGGTGGGAGATGCGGAAAAATTTGACGGGGATACTAAACTTTTGGAAAACGCAGGGTTTCAGCCCGTTGAATCATTAGAAAACGTATATAAAAAAACTTACTAAAAAAGTTTTAATAACTACTCTAAAACCCTTTTAATTGTGGCCAAAAAATCGCTTAATCTAATTGGCTTGGTGATAAAATCAACACAACCCAAATCTTTTGCTCTTTCTATTTCTGAAGACATTGCACAGGCTGATACGACAATTGTTTTAATATGATTTTGATCTTTTTTCAATTTTTCTAGGACCTCGAAGCCCGAAACTTTTGGCATCTGTAAATCCAACAAAAGTAAATCATACTTGTTTTCGTTTAACTTTTTTAGTGCACTTTCACCGTCTTGAACCGATTCAACTTCATAATGTTGTATAGCCAAAATATCAGTCATCAATTTTAAGTTCAAATCATTATCTTCAGCTATTAAAATTTTAGTCATTTTCACCTACCAAAAGTGGGATTTCAACAAGGAAAGTAGTACCTTTGCCCACTTCACTTTTTAAAGAAATAGTTCCGTTGTGCATTTCCACAAGTTCCTTTGTAATCGTCAAACCAAGCCCCGTTGAGCTCTCATTTTTTGTATAAGAACTTTGCAACTGTACAAACTTGGCGAAAATTTTGCCGTGATATTTTTCATCAATTCCAATGCCATTATCTTCTATAGTTATCAAGAAACTATTAGGATTGAAATCGACTCCAACAATAATTTTACCGCCAGTATCAGAAAATTTTATGGCATTACTCAATAAATTATAAAGTATTTGGCTTATTTTTTGAAAATCTGCAAAGACTTCTCCATCTTTTTTAACTTGTTTCACAATGCAAATATTTTTTTTATCCGCAAGCGGCTTAACAACATTAACAACCTCATCAATTGCCCTGGAAATTAAGAATTTACGACAATTTAAAGTCATCGCATGTGCCTCGATTTTTGAAATATCCAAAATTTCATTAATCATCCCAAGCAAGTGAATACCAGAAACATGTATATCTTTAACATAATCAGTTTGTTTTTCGTTTAATTCACCAAATAGTTTTGCCGATAGAACTTCTGAAAATCCGATTATAGCATTTAATGGGGTTCTCAATTCATGTGAGATATTCGCCAAAAATTCATTTTTAATTCTATCTAATTCTAAAATTTTTAAATTTTGTTCTTTTATTGTTTTATAGGCTTCACTAGTCTCTACTATACCATCTTTGAGAGCCTTAAGTTGGATTTTAAACACATTAGAGAGTTCAATATCCTTTATCATGTATGAAATAGTTGCGGAAACTGCATCCATGACATCTAAATTTTCTTGATTATAAAAAGATTTTTCTTTTTTACAAAGCAAAATAAATCCATAAACTGTATTTCTTATAGCAAGTTTAGAAATCAGAATAGACTTATTATGCCCTAGTTTCAACAAATCAACCAGCGGAGTGGTTTCATGACAAATATGGCTATCTTGAGAAAACAAATTGTTTTTTATTTTTTCATTTACAAAAATAACCTGCTCAAGCAACAATCCTGGCGATCTATTATGGGCATACTTCAATTGAATGCTATCCGGATTTAGAAAAAAAATGTAGCCTTCATCAAAATCAACAATTTTTTTCATAACATCAAAAAGGCGAGCTCCGTCCATATCAAGTTGATGCTGATTTTCGAAAAACATTGGTAAATATTTAATAGCATTTTTATAAACATTATCCTGCATGGCTAAATTATAAATGCTTAAGAATAATTTGGCAACTATATGAAGAGGCCACTATAAAGACTAAAAAGTGTTCAATTTATCTTTAAGTATCTTTGCAGGAACATAATTAGGCAAAATAGACAAGCAAGACTTTACAGATTCTTTTGCCAAAACAAGCTCACCTGTTTTCATATAACATTGAGCCAACATAAAATGCATCTCAGGATCATAATAAAATTTATCTTTAGCTTTCAATAAATAATAGACGGCAATTGCCAAAAAATCGTTAAACATCATGACCCTTGCAATAAATTTATAACTTTCTGGGTTCACAGAATAAAATATATCAGCGCCATTTATAATATTTTCAACAAAATCAGGTCTTTTTGCTTGAATTAACATATTTAAATCAATTTCTAAAAAATTCCTAATCTGAAAAAAAGATGGATGAATAACAACACGCCCCTCCACAAATTGAATCAGTCGTTGAGCCCAATCTGCACGCAAGTCCTTCTTTGATATGGTACTGAATATGCCTTTAGCCCAACCAAAATCTCCTGAAAGAAATTTGCAGTAACCGTATTCCAAAATAAAATTATTTTGCTCGAAAAACTTCTCTGCCTCTGTAAAATCCCCAATTAAAAATTTATTTTTTGCTTCAAGATATGATTCCAAAACCATTGGCTTACTTCTTTTTAATAATAATTTTATTGGTCTTTTCTTTAGCTACTTCAGTACTCTGACTAACCAAAGATGCTAAAGAATCAATACTTTCAATAGAAGTTTTATTACTCAATTTATTGGCACGTTGAATTTGGTGATAAACCTCTTCCCTGTAAATTTTCACTTCTTTAGGGGCATTAATAGCAATTTTACAATGATCAAATCTAGACTCCAGAATGGTAATTTCGATGTCATCATTTATAATTACTTTTTGTCCATTTTTTCTGGATAATACTAACATGCAACCTCTTTTTCAAATAAAGGATAATCCACCTCAAAATTAGAATTCACCAAAATTACTTGGCTGGCTTTTTTCGTTTTAAGGTTGACAATTATCGGAGCAAGTAAATTTATGGTAGAACTTCTTGGATTTGAGTGCGGGATAACTACAATATTCAGTGCCAAAATATCTTCAGCGGTTTCTAGTGCAAGCTCCTCTTGGGTAACATCAGGAAGTTCAAACGAATAATCAATCCCGAAAAGCCCTGCAACGGTTACAGCGAAGGCTAAACTCGGTGTTTGTACAGATTGTAACCACTTAAATTTAGAATTTTCATTATGCTCTATAAGTATAAATTTGCGTTCATTGTCATATCCCAATATCGGACTTACGAACTCAAAAAAAGAACTCTCTTCAACATCTAACTCACCAAATCTGGTTGTATTTAATTTCATAATTTCTCTTTCTATTTATCGTTATTAGTATTATAATTAAAATCAGGAAGCATTGAATTCATCAGCATAGACTGCACCAATTGAGGAGAATAAGGATTTCCGGCGTTGTTTTGACCATTTTTATTTTGTGCAAGCATAAACGGAATCATATTCATCATATTATTATTGTTATTATTTGACTGATTTCCTGAACCTAACAACATGCTTAGCTGTGCACTTTCGGCATTTTGAGCAGTCATCATTGGATTAGCCATTTGAGCATAATCATTTGCAACAGGATTAGTTTGAGCATAAGGATTTAACCCAGCCTTATTAAGGACCTTGAGTGCTGCAACAATTTCGTCATTTGACGGCTTTTTATCATCGTTTGCTACTTTGTCATCAGTATTTGATTGTGAATGCTGTTTTGTGTAGTCTGTAAACTTCTTAAATTTATAATTGTTAATATCTTCATCAGTATTTATCTCATTTTTAATCATCTGTAGACGCTTTTGTTCAACTTGAGTTCTTGCATCATCAGAAAGGCCATCAACATACTTAGAACCAACCATTTTATCAACGTCAGTTAATTCTGGTTGATTTTTCTCGTCTGGTTTGCACTGGTCAGGTGTTTCAATACAACGTTTTCCGGTTGCGGCATATTGAAGTAACACAGGATTAGAACCCAATCCCAAGACTTTTCCATAAGCAGCTACAGCTTCGTCTTTTTTCCCTGCTTTAACATACGACATAGCCATATAATAATAAGCAACGGAATTAGAAGGATCTTGCTTAACTATTAACTGAGTATCTTGCAAACAACCTGTGTAATTTCCGACTTTATATTTCTTTATTGCTATAGCAACTGGCCCGCTAATACTATGTGTTGTAGCAAGCGTCAAAGAAGAGGCCTGACTCATTGTAATAAAAACTGCAATTAATATTAATAAATTTCTTTTCATAAATCTTTCCTTTTATCCTATTTTAATGATAATTCTACACAAATCAATTACTTATAATTATAGAACATTTTAACAGGAATACTCTGCACTAAACAGATGATTTTTTCAAGAGGCTGTACTGATTTTTTAACAAAACATGTATAATAAAAATGTAGCTATAAAGAGTAAGCGAGCGAAGCAAAAATCGATTTTTTGTTTCCGAGTGAACGAGTTACAACGGCGAAGCCTTGTTATATGGGGGTCTATATGAAATTAAAAATTAAAGAAACCGCATTTAGAAAAAAAGGATGGTCCCTTTATCGTTTGGCAAAAGAACTCCTTCTTCCCCAACAAACCGTTTACTCTTGGGCAAGTGGGAGAACTCAACCTTCATATGAAAACATGGATAAATTATGCACCGTCTTAAATTGTCTGATGTCAGAGCTTTTTGAACCGGAACTAGTTATCCCTGATTATTTAAAAATGGTAGCCAACGACTAATAAATATTGTTATCATTTGAGACTGATACGCAAGTCCAAAAAATATAAATTTTTAGCTAATTTTGACTTGTTACCTCTCCTCAAAATGTACATTTAGTACATTTTGACTCGGCAGAGTGTCTCCAACGTCTAGTGTCAAAATGGCGGGAAGTCACACTTTCCCGCCATTTCTCACTTTTGCTAGGTCGACCACTGCTCGTCTAAAAAATGAGCTTTTTAGAGACTTGCAGTGGTCTCCATTTACAATACGAAAGCTAAAACCATCAACAACATTGCTCCAATCTGGACGGCAGTTGACATGTGCTGAGACATTTTATTACTGTCATATTTTTTAGAACTTTTTTGAGCTCTATATGCACTGGATAACCTGTCTAAACGGGTTTCGTCATCATCTTGACCAAAGCTGGTGTTAAATATTTTAGACTCTAACCTTGATAGCCTATTTGAAGTTGGGTCATCAGGAAAAGATTTTCTTAATACAGATTTTTCAAGTGCCGATAATGGAACTTGAATACTAGAACTTGATGGTACTCCATCCAGAACACTGTTTTGCCTATTATAATTAGGCGTGCTAAAATAATCATCCGGTTGTGGCATGTTTTGAGACATCAAATCATTTGGTTGATAAGAATCCTGAGAATAGTCAGAATCCGCCGAGTCATCTGAATTATGCCCAGCAACTCTACTGTTAGCCAAAATAGCAGCCTTCAATCTGTCAACACGAGTATTTAAATCATCACTATACACTCTGTGGAAAGACTGCTGCTCTAAATTAGAAAGCCTTTTATTTATCTCAGTAGTTTTATATTCTTTGTGAAAAACTTCATCCTCTAACATATTAACCATCGGATAATTTACGTTACTATCGGCTTTGGGCACTTCTTCTCTGACAACACTGTCATCCTCTGCGAATGTATCTTTTTTGGGTTTAATCTCTTGCCCTATAACATCAGCGGCCAAATCTTTTCTCAATTTTTCCACTCTCTGTTGCACGGGTTTAGATGAAGACTGCCCATAAACAACTTCCTCAATACGCTTCAGGCGTACATCATCATTTTGCGAATCATAATTAATGCCAAACAGTGAATTTTCCATCTTTGAAATCAAAGGGGAAAATTGCCCTTGGGCATTCGCACTCAACCCACAAAACATTAATAATATTATAAAAAACAGTGTTATAATTCGCTTCATAATAACCTACCCCCTTGAGATTGCCGCCTAAAATGACAGCCTTAGTCTCGCTTTAGGATAAGGAATTTTAAGGCAAAAAGCCATTACACAGGCTCTTCATTTAAAAAAAGAGAATGTAAGAATAAATAAGTAAGCAGAAAGTAGTATAAAAATCTTAAACAAGGATAACAAAGAAAATATGACAAGAAAAATCGTTAAAACTCAATGCCTTTTCTTGCGACAATTCCTGTATCCCAGTAATGCTTAACTGGCTCTATTTTGGAAACTAAATGAGCGATTTCAATAATTTTTGGATGTGCATTTCTACCCGTCAACACTATTTCCATAGACTTTGGTTTATTTTTTAAAACCTCGATAACTTCATCAACATCAACAAATTTCATATCAATAACAATATTAATTTCATCTAAAATAATCAACTGGTATTCGTCATTTTGAATTGCTTTTTTTGCAATCTCCCAACCTCGGAGAATTTCTTTTTCATCATCCTCGCACTTGTTATGAGCATAAACTATTCTATTGAGTCCAGCCTGCTCTATTGTAAGATTATTTTGAATTTCTGGCGATAAATTTCTAAAAGAATTCAATTCGCCATAATCATCTCCTCCTTTGGTAAACATAATAACAAGCACTTTCCAATTTCGTCCCAAAGCTCTCATCGCAAGTCCCAAAGAAGCCGTAGTCTTGCCTTTGCCATTGCCAGTGTAAACCTGAATGTATCCCCTTTGTTCCCAAGTTGGATTTATTAAATTTCCGTTTGCAGTTTTTTTAGTCATTTTTTAAATCAATTCTCTTAACATAAATTTCTATGTATGGAGGATGCGGAAAAACTCTCATTTTTCGGAAAAATCAATTTTTTCCGCATCCGACCTCGAAAGGTGAAAGGCTCTGACGGCCACGGGTAGGCGGCGTTAGTGCCTTGATACTAGACAGTGGAAGATACGAGGAAAAAGCAATTTTTCCGTATCTTCATGTTAATCTTATTATAGAATCAATTCAATGAATAATAAACAGATATTAAAGAAGTAAACAAAAATGGTTACAAAAAAAGAACTTAGAATAGAAGCAAGATTTACCAGAAATTCGCTTGATATTAAAAATATAAGTGAAAAGATTGTTGAAAATATTTTGACCTTAGAAATTTACAAAAAAGCAAAAAACATAATGCTTTTTTACCCATTAACGCACGAAATAAATTTAATTCAGCTTTTCAATGATGAAAATAAAAGTTTTTATCTTCCGAAAATGGAGGGAGAAAATCTTGCAGTTTGTCCTTATAAAGTTGGGGATGAATTGACGCTCTCAAATTTTAAAACAAAAGAACCAACGACAGAACCAATTAAAGACAATACCATCTTAGATATAATTTTTGTGCCCGCACTTATGGCTGACAAAAAATTCAACAGACTTGGCTACGGTGGCGGGTTTTACGACAAATTTTTAGCCAAAATATCAAAAAAAACTACCAAAATAGCGGTTATCCCAAGCGTATTATTTATCGATGAACTTCCAACCGACAACTTTGACCAACTACTGGACATTACTATTAGTGAAAATGGAATATATCTAAAATTGACCTAACATGAAGAAAACGCCCTGGTTAGAGGCGTTTTCTAAGGTTTTGGTTATTATTGGTTTTGGTTAGGTTTTACTTATTTACCTTGCTTGTTTGCAAAACACCTGATTTCAGGGAGCAAAGCAAGATTAATTTACACTGGGCAATATTGCCCGTTAATTTATATTTAATTAAGAATTATTTACCCATTAAGTCCGAACTTTGGAGCAGAAGATTTAACAGCTTCATCTTCACCTTTAGTTACTTCAGCCAATTCAGCCTCTAACATTTTCAATTGAGTTTGAAGTCTATCAGAATCAGATTGAATCTTTTTCTCTTGATCGTTCAACATTTTTTCTTCGATTTTTGCGAATCTCTCACGTTCTTGATCGTAGAGATTTTTGAACATCAATTGTTGATATTGTTGCTGCATCTTAGCATCTTGAATCTGCGGCATAGCACCCGGCATCATACTCATCAACTGGAATTTTTGTTGAGCACCGGCTCTTGAAGCCTGATCTGAATACATCATAAACGAAGACATTCTGCCAAAAAGAGACGGTGGAACAGTCATCAAGTCGTTCATAGAAACAGAACCGTCAGCGATACTTGAGCTGTAACTTTGCAAATTACGAAGCTTTTCAGATAATTGAAGTAATTTGAACTCAAGATCTGACTTGCGACGAATGATGTCTTGTTTTCGGTATGCGAAAATCAATAAACCCATTTTGTAACTCCTACCAAATTTTAATAACCAATAACTTAACCTTACCCTTATATAAAAACATTCTGCTTGGAAAGATTGCCCTTTAAGGTTCTAGGCAATGAATAATTCACAAAATTGCAAGATGCCTGTATCTATTGGGGTTTAAGCATATAACCAAAATAAATATACATACAAAATATATACCAATTAAATAAAAACTAGATATTTAAAATATAAAAAATAACGACAGTTTCTGTTAAGTTTTATTACAAAATAGAATTTGTAACGACTTTATCAATCAAACCGTACTCTACAGCCTCTTTAGCAGACATATAGTAGTCACGTTCTGTATCTTCTTTAACTTTTTCTATAGGCTGGCCGCAATGTCCAGCTAACAAGCCATTAAGCATTGTTTTCATTCGCACAATTTCTTTTGCTTCTAATTCAATATCAGTAGCCTGACCTTTTGCACCACCTAAAGGTTGGTGAATCATAATTCTTGCACTTGGAAGTGCCATTCTTTTACCCTTTGTTCCTGCAGAGAGCAAAAATGCACCCATGCTGGCCGCTTCGCCGATACAAATTGTTGAAACATCCGCTTTTATGAGTTGCATGGTATCAAAAATTGCCATGCCAGCAGTTATAACACCACCTGGACTGTTAATATACATCATAATGTCTTTTTCTGGATTTTCGCTGTCTAGTAGCAACAACTGTGCAACGATTGAATTTGACATCTCATCATCTATTTCATCTCCTAGAAAAATTATTCTTTCTCTCAACAATCTTGAAAAGATATCAAAAGAACGCTCTCCTTTGGAAGATGCCTCAATTACGGTTGGCACATAGCTTAAAATTTTACAGCACTCATCTTGGCTTAAAATTGGGCAATCACTAATCTGACTTTGAAGTTGATACTTATCCATGTTTTTTCTCCAAACTACTACTTTAATTATTAAATATTATACTACAAAGAATATTTTATTTTACAAACAACGCATGCCGTAGTATAATTACGGCATGTATTGCATAGATGAAACAGTTTACATAGAAGATGAAGATCAATGCATCACTTGCGAAAATTATTCAAAAGGGGTTGCTTGTCCTTTAATAGAGGCACTTGGGCAAGGTGTTGTTTATTTAGAGGACAGCTTAACTGTTACCAACTGCGGGTTTTATAAAGAATTCAAAAGAACCCTAAGAGTAGTTAAACCAGAATAGTGAAATAGAATAATGAAAACAATAACGCTAATCCCGGGAGACGGGATAGGTCCAGAAATAACAAAATCTGTTGTAGAAATAATCGAAAAGAGTGGCTTGAAAATTGATTGGGATATTCAAACCGCAGGAGCTGATGTTATTGAAGCAGAGGGAGAGCCACTTCCAAGAAGAGTTATTGAATCAATTAAAAAAAATAAAATTGCACTTAAAGCACCCGTTACAACCCCCATCGGCAAAGGTTTTCGCTCTGTAAACGTAGCGTTAAGAAAAGAATTAGATTTATACGCCAACCTAAGACCTTGCAAAAATTTACCTAATATTAAAACAAGATTTGATGGCGTTGATATTATCGTAGTGAGAGAAAACACAGAAGACCTTTATGCCGGAATCGAAAGACAAATCGATAAAGATACGGCTGAAAGTATTAAAATTATTACCCGAGGAGCTTCAACCAGAATCGCCCAATTCGCATTTGAATATGCTGTTAAAAACGGCAGAACAGAGGTCTGTGCTGTTTCAAAGGCAAATATTTGCAAACTATCTGATGGATTATTTTTAGAATCTGTAAGAGATGTCGCAAAACAATTTCCCAAAATTAGTTATAAGGAAATTTTGGTAGATAATCTTTGCATGCAATTGGTGCAAAACCCGACACAGTTTGATGTTTTACTATTGCCAAACCTGTACGGGGATATTGTTTCTGATTTATGTGCGGGATTAATTGGCGGACTAGGTGTCGCTCAAGGGGCTAATATTGGGCTTGATTATGCTATTTTTGAGCCTGTACACGGCTCTGCTCCTGATATTAAAGGCCAAGATAAGGCAAATCCAACAGCACTTTTGCTTTCAGCGATAGAAATGCTCAGATACATGGGCGAAAATTCCTATGCTGAAAAAATTGAAAAGGCTTTAATGAAAGCACTCAATGGCAAAATGTTGACTGCAGATTTGGGCGGCAATGCTAAATGTTCAGAATTTACACAAGAGATAATTAATTTTTTGTAAACTGCCTCAATCCCAGTATCACTAAGAAAAGTTGCAATACATTTTTTTTGCAATACAATTAAAACACAATTTACTTAAAAATAAGGGGCACCTCTTTTGTCCGTGATGTTTAAACATTATAAAAATAAAATGGAATGTAAAAGCTTCTTTTCGTTTTCCACTTTTAATTTTTCACTAATTCATGCATTCACCCTCGCAGAGGTTTTAATTGTCCTCGTAATCATTGGCGTAGTAGCTGCATTAACAATCCCTACAGTTATTAGCAACGCCCAAGACGCACAATTCAAAAGTGAGTGGAAAAAAGCTTATGCTACATTCGCAGCTGCTACCCAAAGAATGCTTTCTGAAAATGACAATATTGCCACTATAATAGACAATGACGAGGATTCGATGAGACTATTGTACAAACCATATTTGTCATTGGCGACTGACTGTCCTTACGGTGCCGTATATGGTAAATGCTGGCACGAAGAAGGTGGCTGGCAACTTGCGGATAAATCATTTCCTTCATACATGCAATCTGGCGAAGAGGCCGTTGCCAGTTACGAAGGAGCCGGAGCTGTACTAGCTGACGGCACCCTTGTAAGATACGTAACATATGGTGGCTGTACTGGACATGGTGTGGACAAATGCGGGTACATTATGGTTGATGTAAATGGATTTAAAAAACCAAACATTTTGGGTAAAGACATCTACGCAATACACCTTTTTACAACAAAAGTAACTCCATTCGGCACGGAAGGCGACGGAAATGAAAATAGCTGCACTACTGATGGATTTGGCTGTTCAGCTGAGTATCTTTATAAATAGCTAAATTAAAAACTTTTCTATAACTTCCCAATCAGCGGGCTCATCGACTTCATAGAGAGTCTTTTGATCCATTTCAAAATAGGAAATTTTGCCTGAAATTCTACATCTCGATTTTAAAATATTTTCTCTTGAACTTATATAAAAAGCACCATTTTCGATAAAATATCCGTCCCAATCTTGACGTCTTGGCCTGTTTTGAGGATCATAATTAATCGGAACTCCGCTTAGGTCCCATAAAAACTGGTAGCGTCTTACAGCCGATAACAAAGAATCTGCATGCTCTTTTTCCATTTGCTGCAATGCATTATCAACATCTACAGCCTTGGTCAAAGGCGAAGTTGCCTGCAAAAATATAATTTTTTCAAACTGATAATTTTCACAGAATTCAATCAAGGCACTCTCTGAAGTTGCAGTATCTATAGCCGTTTCAGGTGAACGAGAAATTACTTGAACTTTATCGAAGCCGAAACCATCTACAACTTGTCTAATTTTTTCGCTATCAGTCGAAACAAAAACTTTTTCGACTGATTCAGACTCAACAGCAGCCAAAACAGTCCAATAAATAAGCGGCTTGCCACATAATGGCATTATATTTTTATTTTTTATACTTTTGCTTCCGCCACGAACGGGAATTAATGCAACCGTTTTCATAGACTACATTTCCACATAACCGATATAGGGTAAATTTCTATAATATCCTTTATAATCAAGTCCATAGCCAATCAAAAACTTATCATCAACATCAAATCCGAAATAATCAGGTTCAATCGGAGTTTTTCTGAAACATTTTTTGTCCAAAAGTGAGCAGAACTTGGTCGTTTTTGTTCTGAAATTATTATCAATAAAATCAAGCAAAAATTTAGCCGTAAGCCCTGTATCAACAATATCCTCAACTATCAAAACATTTTTTCCGTTCAAATCGGGAAGCGAGATGTCAACTGCATTGACTTTACCCGAAGATGTTACAGAAGAACCATAGCTAGAAAGCCTTATGAATTCCATCTGGGCTGGCATTTCGAGGTATTTTACCAAATCAACCGTAAACATAATAGAACCTTTTAAAACACAAATAACATAAATTTCTTCATCCCCAAAATGAAAATTTATTTTTTTAGCCATTTCTTTTACTTTGTTTTGAATTTCACATTCAGTAAATAAAACTTTAATGTCATCTTTTTGAATTTGCATGGTTAATCCCCCTGCCTATCTATTTTTCAATTCTATCACATGAGATGGTTTATTTACAACTTTTAATTTATTACTAAGCCCAACTCCAGCAATCCAAAGTACTTCAGTCCCTTTACAAAGCATAATAAGTTCATCTTTTTCATGTTGAAAAACCCCTTTGGCATTCAAATATTTTTTCAATTTCATCTTTCCTCTCATACCAAAAGGAGTTATAAAGTCGCCGTCTCTGCGGGTTCTCACCACAAAATCAATATCATCAGTATTTATATAGGCGGTTTTTAAATTCTCCGATGGAAATTTATCAATGTTATCGCCCATATACTTTTGAATAGAAAATATTAAACCCGTTCCCGAAATTTCATATTCACCCTCTTTGGTTACTTCAATTACATTTGTATTTTTCTCACTTACTGTTTTATCGATTAAAAAAATGTATTTAGAACTTGCAAAAACCCATAAATTAATTGTTAGCGAGTGTCTTGAGCCAGATTTTGAATCAAAATTATTTTTAATAAATTCTAAAATATTCATTATTTTTTTATAATCGTAATCAAGTTTTTTCACCAAACAAAAATCATAAACCAATTTTTGCATAACTTCATTCGAGAGGGATTTGAATTTATCTGTTAAAATTTTCCCGTCAAAAACTAAATCTTTTTTAATTAAATTAATATATTCGTCAACAATTTTGTTGTGACCAACCGCAAGGTTTGCCAGCGAAACTATTGAATTTTCGGCGTTAAGGTTAATCTCTTTTAACTGAGGCATAACTTTGTGCCTTATAAAATTTCTCTTATAATTTACATCTAAATTTGAAGAATCATTATTGGCAACAAGCCCCTTAGAAATACAATATCCTTCTATATCATCTCTTGCTACAGCCAAAAGCGGCCTATATACTGAGTGGCCGTCAATCTCTCTCACAGGCAAAATACCTTGAAGCCCTTTAATACCCGTTCCTTTAACAATTCTGTAAATAACAGTTTCTGCATTGTCAGAACGGGTATGAGCAGTAAAAATGGCACTGTTTTTATACTTATGTGCATATTTCAAGAAAAAATCATAACGAGCCTGTCTGGCGGAATTTTCATCTTTTTTTACAACATCATCCAAAATTTCCGAAATAAATTCAATCGAATTTGTCTGACAGAATTTTCCGCAATTTATCTCATCCTGCAAAGACTCCTCGCCCCTCCAGTTGTGGTTTAAGTGCAGAGCTATCAGCCTAAATCCATACTTTTTAGACAAATTATTTAAAATATCCAGCATGCATAAAGAATCGTACCCACCCGAAAAGCCCACCAAAAAAGTTCTTTCAGCGTTATTTAAGTTATATTCTTCTAAAAATTTATCAACAATATTAATCATAAGTTCTTTCATGTCATTGCGAGGAGTGCAGCGACGAAGCAATCCAAGGGAAGTGATTTATTGTAATTTTTTGGATTGCTTCACCCTAAAGGGTTCGCAACGACACAATGATTATAACAAGAACAAAAAACAGCCGCAATGTAACAAATGTAAAGTTGGTTTCAAGACCGCCAAAGCTCAGTCATAACAACGAATAGAATAGAATAGAATAGAATAGAATAGAAACCCAACTAGCCAAAAAAAAATTAGAGCGTTTATCTAGCAACAGTTAAAAGATGAATAATTTATTAGAAAGAAAGGGATTAAAACAATGGATGTAAACTCTATAAAACCGGGTCAAGTTATTGTATATCATTTACCTCAAAATCCAGCACGTTATGGCTCAGAACCTCATGATGAAGCATATCAGGTTAAAGCTAATATAGATGGTAAACTTTATGGTAAACAACTGACCGACATAAACGAAAAAGTTCATGAAAGTTGCTACTACAAAACAGATGCAGATAATTTTGATGTTATAGCTTAAATAAAACTATACAAATAGGGCAAATTTTCTTCGAAAATTTGCCCTATTTGTATATTACGTCATTGCGAGGCATTGATTTTTGGCTTTGCATGAGGATTTCACCGAAGCAATCTCCTACGAATTTTGCTGTTGTTAGGTTAGCAAACCAAACCTACTTTATAAATTCACTTTGGCGGGCAAGTATGCCCGACCTACATTTGAACTTCTTTCACTCGTCTATTTTTTTTAGTATGCCCTGTTTTATTTCAACAGCATCAACACCTAGCTGCTCCAATGCCTTCATAGCAATGGATTCCGGCTCAAGTGTGATTGCGTACAAGAGATTTTCAGATAAAATTCTCGGTTTTTTATGTTTTTTGGCTTTTTGCCAAGCAGTTTCAAGCACCTTTTTTGCACGCTCTGTAAAAACAATTTCTTTATCAAAATATTCATTTCCGTAGCCAATTAATTTTTCAATAACCTGCCTTGCGTCTTTAATAGTAATCTCTAAATCACTTAAAACTTCAAACCCAATCCCTGTGCTTTCGCCTAGAATTCCGAGCAAAATCATTTCTGTCCCAACAACGTTTCTACCAAGCCTTCTTGCCTCTTGTTTCGCAAGATTAAGGATAGTAAGTACCGGTGGCATTTGTTTTTCAATAGGTTTTATGATGCTGCTAGTCAAATCTTCTTCGTCCACTTTTAATTCTTTAAAAATATCATACGCAATACCTTTTTTTGACTTTAAAAGCCCTAAAACCATATGCTCGGGTTTAACCTCAGAAGAACCAAGTTCTTTAGCTACTTCAATAGCCGCAGTCATTGCAACAAAAGCATTTGGAGTAAATATAATTTGTCTTCCACCATATTCAGATTTTCTCGAAGATTGTTTTGATAATTTTTCTTCAAAGCTTTCAAAATCAACCCCGTTTTCATCTAAGATTTTTGATAATTCGGAATCTTTATCTTCCAATATAGAAGAAATAATTTGTTCTGTGCCTAAAATTTCATAATGAGAGGCTGAAAGCTTAGAAACAGCTCTTTCAAAAACTTCAGAAGACTCTTTATCTTCAAAAATATTGTCAGCTTCCAAATAACGCTCATCTGTATCTTTTACATCTTCTCCCTCAGGGTGAGAAAGCTTCTTGGACTTTCTCTGAACGAGTTTAGATAAAGTTTCTTTTGATTTATAAATATCAAAATCGAAATTTTCCAAAATACGCTTATTATAAGAAAAATTGTCACTGATAGAAGCAATAAACAAGTGCTCAAACAATACGTAATTATTCCCGGATTTATTTGCTAAATCGAGAGTTTTTTTTAGTAAATTTTTGAAACTATCACTGAACGGAACGTTCGAGAGGTTTATTTTAGTTTTCTCAAATCTCAAACGATTTTCTATTACCTTTTGAATTTCTTCAAAAGTAATTCCGTACATTTTAAAAATCTTCAAAGAAATCCCTTTA
>Ga0302271_10001723_pt1 | contig 20736 bp, 14 predicted proteins | sample III_Bog_N1_1_FD_198767 | JGI IMG/M metagenome (GOLD analysis project Ga0302271, IMG submission 198767) | Peat permafrost microbial communities from Stordalen Mire near Abisko, Sweden - III_Bog_N1_1 | ecosystem: Environmental > Terrestrial > Soil > Wetlands > Peat | place: Sweden: Abisko... | reverse complement strand
TGATGGATTTGTTTATTTTTTTCTGAGTTAATTAGCTTAGATTGCATGTCTTCTTGGTGTATTTTAGCATTAAAATGCATTCCCTAAAAATAATAATAATTAGACATTTTTAAGATAAGAAATTTATAGAGTTCAAAGGAAAAAAATAATATAATAACCCTTCAAAAGCATCGGGTTAGCAATGTCAAAACATAGACAGATAATTAATTGCCTTCACTGCAGCTGCTCCCCCAGATATTACATTTAAAAGAAACCAGAAATATCTTGATATTGGAGAGGGGGAAATCCAGCACTTTTATGAAATTGGTTGATGAGGGTAGGCGACAAAATTAGTATTATTTCACAACAGAAACAAGATTAATAAATACGCAAGGAGCATCGCAGCAAGATTATATTAATTCCCATAGGAAATCAAAAATATTCTTTTTCTCAAATCATTCTAGTTTTCATCTAAAATCAAGAAGCAGAGTCACACCTTCCTTTTGATGATCGAAATCTAAGATCCTTAAGCATTTGAATAAGTCCTCCAGCGATTCAAAAATAAGTATCGCAAGCGTATCGAGAAGTTCATTATCTATCCTAAGCAACGATGGGGTTTTACTGGACTGCTTGTACTCATTTACTTAATCCGCGTAATGCTAATTGGAGGATTCTACGTGATATCCTATGTGTTTGCTCTTTACGTACTGCATCTCGGAGTACATTTCTTGACACCTCAAGGTATGCCTCAAATCGATGAAGAAGATGATGATGAAGATGTATTTGGATCCCTTCCTGTGTAAACTGCAGAGACTAATACCGATGGCAATAGTAATAATGATAATACTAATGAGAACCTTCAAGAAAGAGGTCCGTTAATTAGATCGATGAATGAGTTTAAATTCTGGAACAAAGTCACATTAGCTGCGATATTGAGTTTGGTCTGCACATCCACAAGAGCAGTTGATTTACCAGTGTTTTGGCCGTTCTTGTTGGCATATTTCCTGATGTTGGTTGTGTTCACAGTCAGACAATAAATCAAACATATGAAAAAGTACTAGTATTCATTCATCGATTTCTTCAGGAAAAGCACCAAATGAAGAAAAAAAAAGAAGGAATTTTTGGGAAAATGAACTAAGGAGCAGAAGAGACATTATTCTCCGTGTATCATCAAAATAGTTATAGCTGATAATATTTCATCATCTTTAATCCAAATATCAATTTGTTTTTCGCCTTTTATAGAGTGTTTGTTATCTCAAAATGAATACAAATCAAGAATTATTCTTCTGCTTTAATTGTGGATCTATTATATTATTATTATTTCAAAAAACAAGATAAAGAGCAGAACAACCAGATTTTTTTAATTCCCATTAGAAATCAAAATATTTGTTTTTCTTCTCAATTCATACTAGTTTTAATCTAAAATCAAGCAGAATCACACCCTTTTTTTTTTTGATGATCGAAATCTAAGATCCTTAAGCATTTGAATAAGTCCTCCAGCGAATCAAAAACAAATACCACAAATGCATAGAAAAGTTCATTATCTATCCGAAGCAACGATGGGGTGTTACTGGACTGCTTTTACTCAGCTACTTAATCCGCGTGATGCTAATTGGAGGATTCTACGTGATATCCTATGTATTTGCTGTGTACTTGCTACATCTAGGAATTCATTTCTTGATACCTCAAGGCATGCCTCAAATAGATGAAGAATATGATGAAGAAGAAGTTGTAGTTGGCTCGCTTCCTGTGTAAACTGCAGGGACTAATACCAATGACAATAACACTACTGAGAATCTTTAAGAAAGAGGCACATTAATTCCATCGAAGAAGGAGTTTAAACTTTGGAAAAAAATCACATTAGCTGCTATATTGAGTTTAATTGGTACATCTACAAGAGCAGTTGATATACCAGTGTTTTGGCCAGTCTTGTTAGCATATTTCGCGATGCTAGTTGCGTTCACAGTCAGGGATAAAATCAAATAATATAAAAAGTACAAGGAAGATATGGGAAAATGAACTAAGGAACAGAAAAGAGACATTGCTGTTCTGCTTGAATCATCAATAAGGTAGTGGCTGATAAATATCTCATCATCTTTAATCCCAAGAATCATTTGCTTTTTTTCACATTTTTGTTTTGTTTTTGTTGTTGTTTATTAATTTCATATTTTGCACAAATCAATAAAAATCTCCATCTGCTTTAATTAATAGAATATATTATTCCTTGGAGCAGCATTAGGTTGCCTTATTAATTCTTAGATATAACAAGAGGACTAAGACTAAATAGATAAACAGATCAGCTATTCAATTCGATTTAAAGAAAAAACAAAAGAGAGAGAGAGAGAATGAATAATTCGATAATTGAATTTTGCACAATTATTGTTAGAAATAGCATCTTCTAAGCTGTATTGATAAACTTTTATGTTGTTTCTCCTTGCCTGTATCTTGAATTGTAAAACACTGGAAATCAGTAAATTAATGCTAACATCTCTGCTGATAATTAATCCCCCCCTCCAGTGAAGTAGGAATTAGAGATTTTTTGTAGATGCTTGGGTAACTTCCTTTTGTAGGCATTCCTGTATTTACACACACACACTATTTCTTGATTAAATAAGAGAGTGTTGCGTAGAAGAAATAGGAGAAGTCAATAGGAAGAGAATATCCTGCCTCTATTGCTCTTTCTCTTTTTAAAGGTTCAAACCACCAAAATAGAACCTTGCTAAGAATGCTCCACCCTATCTTGCGGTACCCGATTGTTTAGGACATTTCACAACGGGAGATTCCTAACAACAATGACAGTGGTTCTTGGAAGATAAGGATAATGAGAATGAAAGCTAAGTCTTAATCGCAATCTTCTTTGTTTTAAAATCAAACCGATCGGAGTACAAATGGAATAAATAACAATAAAGACTTAATTATCAAGAGGCATCAATCCTTCCATGAGCCTTCTTGTGGAACGAATACAATACAGAATTAGTCATTGTTGGGGAGTCAAAAAAGGCATGTAGTGATACAACAATCGATTCAGGATATCATCCGAAAGAAAGGAGCACATTCATTCTCTACTTCTTCAAACTAACTACCATAATATCCTACAAAGTAACTCAATTATTAACCTATTGCATCTGCTAAATCAAACAACAATAACAACACAATCTCCACATCTACAGGATAAATGCTTGCATTGAATTAATCCCAATCGATAGCATAGTTGTTACCTAATCACTAATAACAGTAAATATCTTTGAATCGTTCGCATTGTTCGATATCCTTTGCTTCCAATCGAGGTACTACTTCATATTCGATGGGCGTTACTGCCTCCACAACAGCGAAGCGATCATTCTATCATCATTCCAATATCTTCAATTTGAAACAATACAAGAATATTACTGGGTATGGTATTACCGATGAAGGTGATGAGGATATTGATGCGATTAAAGAAGATTAATAACGATCACTTCTGATAAGATAATTCCGACATAAAGTTAGATAGTACTTGTTAATGGCGCAATATCGCAAAGATTAAGCTATCAGGGAGTTTAATGGATACTACAAGACAATAGAAGGATAAGGTTTGAATAGTAGCAGTAGGAAGAGAAAGAATATGTAAGAGGGGAATATTGCTGAAGATGGGGTTAAAGTAGCGAATAGAACAAGGGTTTCGTAGAAGAATAGACGGGATAGCAATGGGGATGCTGCTGCTGGTGGTATATCGTTTCTAAGTAGTAGGGGGATGATGATAAATAATGCTGGGTAGCTGCTACCAGACGATATAAATTAATCGTTGAGTATGATTTAGCAGAATAGTTAAGATCTCAATAGGTATTTGGTGAATCTCAACTCAAGTCGATTCAATTATTCGAAATTATCGAAGCAAGAAGCATCAATGATGATGATAGATAATGTGAATAATATTGATATTTACTTGGAGGATAGTGTTGGGAATAGGTCTACGTTGAATGCTGCAAAGAGGTTCGATCATTCGAAGCTTTAAGATATGGTGCTAGATAGGATTACGAAGGTGATTCCGAGTGATATTGAGTATGATTAGAAGATTTAGAGATACACAGAGGAATATGAGAGGATATTGTAGAAATTGACGAATAAGTAAGTTAAAAAAGTTGTCAATAATATATAAAAGAAGTTTTGGATTTTCATTTGATGGTTTATGTTGTTGTTTAGATCGTTTAGGATTAAGGTGCCGGAGCATTATGAACCGCAGATGTAGCAGTTTAATGAGTTTTATGTGATTGGTGAAAAGAAGACAAAGGATCAAAGGAAAAGAGAAGAAGAAGAGATTCCATGGAATTAAATTAACGATTTAGTGATTACTTAAGTGCTTCAAGATGAAAGATAGAGAGAAGAAGATGCGAAAGAAAATGAAGAGTAGTAATAAGTTGAAGTTGATTAACGATAGAAGGTTGGAGGTGTAGGATAGGTAGTCATTGAAAGAGCGGAGAGTCAAATAGTCAAATAAATAGATACTATAGGAGATAAGAAGAAAGAGGAGAAGAAGAGTACAGGAAATAATAATATAGGGATCAAATAAGAAGATGTTTAAAGTGGAAGAAATGTAGGGGGATAGGCTAATGAGCAGGGAGGGTATAGTTAACGCGATAAGTAAGAATATTTTAATAATCTTTGAAGGGATTTAGGAAACGATAATTGATCTGTGCTGAATGATTGGATTATTTGATATTTGAATGAAGTGAGACACTGTAAAGAGAAACAGTGGGTGTAGAGGGCAGTGAGAAGAAACCAAGGAAGGTCAAAGAACGAAGTGCTATGGAGGAATATACTATGTTTAGGGTAAGAGTTAATAAAATAATATTGTATTTATTGTGAAAATGAAAGATTATTATATGGTGGTAGATGCTTGGCAGCACACAAATAATTTATAATTTTGGCAGGCGATTAGCATGATTGATATTTTCTTTTTTGATTTGTAAATATGTTTGTTTTAGCCTGCTTCTCCTAGTTTTGCTACACCAAAGAAACCAAAGAAGAAACAAGAGATTATTTCTGCGATAGTCGCTTAGCCTAAGACAGACTCCAAATCAGCAGCTAAGAAAATAGAAATCCCAATTATTTAAATCCCAGATGCTACCACTCAGCAAAAAGACAATGCGTTTAATGTAACAACTGAGAAACAATATAGTAACCGCGACAGTAACAGAAGTAAAAATACTAACAAAAGCTAAACTGATCGTGGGGAAGTCAAAGAGACTAGAGTTGCTGGGATTGATGATGAGGAAATATCTAGCAAATAGCAAATATCAGTTACAATACTTAAGAAAGAAGAAACCAAATAGCAGGTTACAGTGAAAGAGAAGAATAGAGATATCGATATGAAACCGGATTAGAAACAAGAAGGACCAGAGATTGGTAAATCATCTGTGAAAATAGGAGATGTTGATTCTGCTGGAACAAAAGTTTTATAAGGAATTTCTGAGATAAAACCATCTTCTCTTAAGATAAATGATTCTGGTTCCTCAGGATAGGATCCATCATCTTCCAACGAATCTCAACAACCTAATTATTCACAAAGGTTGAATATCCCAAAGAATGACAAGGAATAAGATGAAGATGAAGAAGAAATAGCAAGTACATCTGGTGTACGGCATAATCCAGGATTGATTCCAGGTACACCCAAGCAGAATGGATATGCATCTAGAAATACAGGAAACACTCCAAAATATTAGAGTAATTCTACAACTTTACGAGAAAATGATAATCCAATGGATTTGTAACATTCTGAGAACACCTATTTCAATGAAATGAGCCCCAAAAAGAGAATCGGAACTGGACTCATCGATGAATTAGTCAAGATCAATTACTTACTAGGTATTTCAAGAGTCTATCAAACAAACAAATTATCATATTATTTTACTTTATGAATTTCATTTTTATATTTTAGTTGTTTTGTTAAATTTCCCTGTTTTTGACTTACTTTTTTCATCGTAGATTTCAATCTGAATGAGTATAAAAAAGACAGAAAAGCTCCAGAACTTCCTCAGGAATTAGAGTTCAAGCGAGCTGAAGAAAGACTCCTCTTCGATTAAATATTCTAATGGCAATATGAAGTTGATTTAGACATCCAAGAAATTGAAGAAAAACTCAATATACCTATGAGAAACAGAAAACACCACGACAGCGAAGACGACAACGACGATGAGGACGATGATCATGGTCATAACAGTAAAGCAAGTGTACATTCATCGGAAATAACTGATTTTGGGCCTGCTCCACCTTTAAGAAACGATTCATAAGATGATAATGACTTCGATGATGAGGAATTTAGTGATTAAGACGAATGACAAAAATAGATCAAGTATCTACAGAAGGTTATTGATAGCTTTCCATTGAAGACGTCTAATTCATATGAAAATATTCTTCGTTTTTTGTAAATAAAGATAAGGAATGGATGGTTATTTATTGTAATTGTCCTTGCATTCATGTAAACAGTTATTTTGAATGGAAATAAATTTTAAACTTAGCAAATTGATCAGATATTATGATTTATTAAAGATCAAATGGATGCAGAATTAATCTCATCATTTAAATTAATTGCTTTTTTTTAATGAAAATCGAAATAACAACAACAGATATGAGATTAGAACTTTCTTCAACAATAGATAGTAAAAATTCAAGAATTTTCATTCACAAGTTTTCTCCTCTCTAGAGATGTAGAATCACATAATTATCTGCAAGAAAGAAGAATTTCTTTTATTTTTATGATTGGATTAGAAAACCCAACGAAAATATTTAATAATAACTGCAAACCGGTAGTCTAAAAGTTAAATATATCTCATAAAGAATCTAATCAACGAAATAACTTTCTTTCCACCATTCTTTCATAGCAAAAAAAAAGGGCTCACACACACACAGACACGGATAAGAAACCATATGGGTTCTTGTATCTCACATGAAAGCAAACCAGATGGAAAGACAGAACTTGCCACAAATCTTTAAGATACCAGTAAAATGACAATATTGTATCATTTTCACAATATTTCTCTCAAAAACAAAAAAAAAATGTATTTCTTCATCCTCTTCCCTCTTATCAATATCTTTTTCTGCTTTTTTAAGGCACCAAAATTGAAGCTGCTTAGATGCATAAAATCTCAGCAATGAGCTCCTCAGACAAACAAGCATATATCCAATCCCCTGAATTCGCTGAGTACCTCCGACTCTGCTGGATCAACAAAAAAGATGTCCTGCAAGAAGTTCTTTCTCAAACAACTCCCAATGACACAAAATCCCTCTTGAGCAATATCAAATCTATCCAATAAAAAATCAAGAAACTCAACGATGTTGCTCCTGGTCCTTCCAATCCCAATCACACACAGTTCATCGGTATCACTCATTACTACTAGATCTCCTTTGAATCTAGTTTAAATGAGTATTTAAAAGTGCCTAACACTCTAGATTCCACTCTATAACAGACATTCAAAGTTCTAACTAAAATTCTCTAAGTGCTAAATTGTTTAGTGGATGATTAGCTAAAACCTGAAGAACGATGGTGGGGTACAGGGAATGATCACAGTTAATTACACGGAGAGTTAGACTAATGTAAGATTCTGTTTGAAGAACCAATGAAGGAAATAGCAACTGGTTATCTAGCAGAACTCTATGGATAGTTGAGTCTTCGCTCAGATACATTGAATAATAATAATGACAAAGATAAAAGATAGGATGGATTAGAGAATAGTGATAGGATAAGTAAAAAAGAGGAGAAGAATAATGGTAGTGTTGAAAATGGCAGTGAAAAATCAACTAGCACAGCAGCTGCAAAGGCAGGTCAAGCGTTGAATTTGTATTTACCGTCACTGTATAAAGCATCATTGGAATAAGTTATGGCAAGACAATGAATAGTAGTATTAAAAAATAATAATAAATTTTTGTATATTTCTCTTGTATGTATTATGTTTTTGTAAGATTAAGAATCCCTGAAAAAAGTTAGGAATTAACATAGAGCAAAGTATCACCATCTCAGGGTTTGTTCTTTCAAATTGTATATTGGCTTGAAACCCTATTTAAAAGCACACAAACAGTAAAATGGAGTTTTTCACTTCGGGATTTTAAAGATTTAAATTGATGGGTTAAGATACAATTGACAAGCAAACACAGAAGTGAGAGAGAGAGAAAGAGACAATATTATGCATCAATAAATCCATTGATTCTTTCAACGCGCCATTTTGCGACCGCAGATAATACAGTTCTTATCGTTGCATCCACAATGCTTTTCTGTATAATCCCTTCTGTGAGTTGTACCGTATTGTCCTGCAAATGGAGGTAGTGGGGCTTCAAACTGGAAGAAAAGAAATGAGAAAATATTAAAAATAGACTTCATAAATAAAAAAAAATAGGTAGATAACCTTTTGGTTTGGTTTGAAGCTGTGGGTGGAAGTTTTAGCTGGGAGGTAAGTTGTGCCATAGGAAGTTTGAGGGAGGAAAGGGAAGTCAGGATTAATAGGTGATCTATTTTTAAAAGAAAATAGTTTAAAAATGTATGCTGCAACAAACTAAGAGAAATTAAGTTTTTTACTTGAATTATCCTCTCCTGTTGGTTTGAATGATCTTCTCTCTTTCTAAATCCTTCTCAGCTGGTTTTCCCTTATACTCATCGCTGTAGAGTGTTCGTCCCATGAATGGCAACTCCTTGATTACTGTTGGATGCGCAGCTGGTTTAATCACACTGGTTGGATTCGATCCCCAATTTGCAAACTCCTCCTGTTGGTTTTAGGAAAAGATTATTAGATTTTAAATGATAATTCTGACAAAGCTGTTTGTTCTCTTACATTATAGCTGGAAACACCTGCAAAAGGCAAGAACTATGTGACATCTTTCTTCTTTTCAGAAGGATTCTTCTCGATCGGATGAGGAATGTAATCAGTCTAGTAAACAACAAAAAATAGGAATTAGTTATTTTGTAGATGTTTATTCACAAATATTAAGAGAAAGACACATATTGAAGTCGGTCAAAGTTAAAAGGAATCTAATTTTGTTTACTCTGTTGACAGTGGTTAGCTCCATTGGTTGCACTGTATCAAATCTAATAAATGTACCAAGAAACAAGGAAATGAATGAAAAAAGAAATCAAATATTGGCTTAGGATTCTTTTTGCTCTTTTTTGATATTGAAAACCAGTAAATCCCTCTCATTTTTTCTCTTTCAGGCTCATATTTTGTTGTTGTTTATATGTTACGATTTGAAGAAAGCTTATCCAACTCTTGGAACTGCTTTATAGCAATCATGGGGTTTGTAATCTTTTTGATAAAGTGATTCTGCTCCTTTTTTATAGTCTAAGGTTAGATCTTTTGGGCGAAGACAGTGTCCGCACACCAAACCACCTATAACCGGAAGAATTTGATAATAAACCAACATTACAATCAAATTATCTTCTACAGAAAATATCAAAAAATTAAATATCTATTTTGCCTCTAACAAGTTTGAAATAAGCCTCATTGTCAGTGACTAATTTATCCATGTGTTTGCTCAGTTGTTCTTTTCTTTTATTGTAGAGCTGTTCCATCTCAGGAGATCCAAAGGCTATTTGCGATCTCGTTATCTGTCTGTTTGCAAGGAAAACACAAACAAGCCCGAATAAGAATGGTGCATTTATGACTTTTTAGACACATAAAACAACAAAATATGGTAGTTTTATGTAAACTTTCTGTTGGAAAAAACAACAACTATTTTATTTACGAGCGACTCTGATCTGAGAGGGTCGCAGTCTTTTGTCCGAGGGATGACTGTCCAAGGACATTCTATCCACGTTATTGAATATCTGAGGAGGATTTGGTCCTTAAGTTTGCTTGGCTCTAAGTGTTTCTATCCATTTTTAAGTTGAAATCGAAGAGTGTGAGTTGATTTGTTAGTGTGTATGTGTGCAGTGTAATAAAATTAAAATAATCCTATCCTTTTTGCTCTTTGATTAATACAAAAAATAAAACGATTAGGAATAATAATATTCCTCCTTGTTTTTGTTAATCTTTTTTTTAAAAAAATCAATCAAAAAAGTTTTGTAAAATTTTAGATTCTTTAAGTTAAGAAATGATTGTAATGACACGAATTCGAAGTGAAGCCTTAAGGAGCTGGAAAAATTTTTAGATTAAGTATCTAATCAACCAAATAGACTGAGCAAACTGATTATTAAAAAGAATGGAATGTTTTAAAAAATTATATTTTCCAATTAATACATACAATTCTGAACTACAAATTGTTTTAACAGAAAACATGAGAATCCATATAAAAATACTATGAACGCTGATGCTGATTAATTTCGGATATTTTTCATTGGGAAAGTGGCAATATTGATCTAATTTAAATTATCATTATGAATCCTCCCACCCCCTCCCCCTCCTTAGAATTCTTTAATACTAGCAACAGCTAATTATCATAGAAAAAAATAATAATCAAAATCAATTGATAAACAGTGTCCCTCCCTCTTTTAAAAAGAGCAATAGCTTGCTGGCAGTAGCAGTTGCTGCTGATATGATTTTACGATTGAGAGCTAAGTTTTTAATATCTCCTGATCTTGATGCTATTTGAAGATTGCTTGTTGAGTTTAAGATGATTATGTGAATAATCTTCTGTTCTTCCTGTTGTACGTTGCTGCACAACAGGATATTTATAACTCACAGCATCATCAATTTGCACTAAGCGCATCCCTTAGTTTCACCAAATACGAAATAGCATTCAATCACATATCCAAGCTAATGAAATGAAGAATTGTTACCTTTAGTACAATACCAAAAATTATTCTTATTTTATTATTTATTCGTCATCCTGTTTGTCTGAAACTCCTTACCTATTGAATCATTGCCTTCCACTCAATTCACTCCTTCACTCCTTCACTCCTTCACATACTCACACTAACTCACTCGGCCTCTCTCGCACTTCACTCATGCCTCTTCTTTATTTCTCTCAAACAAAAAGACATAAATTTATGCATACATTAATACAAACAACAAAAAAGAGAGAGAGATATTAAAAAAAAAAATCAAATTTAAAAATTCAAATACAAATGATTTTTCAGATGAAAAAAATCCCAAAAATGAAAAGTAATTAATTGATACAGACACACATGTGTGTGATTTGAAAATACATTTAAATTAACAACAGAGTAAGAGTTTGTCAACGAACTATTTAGATAAACTGCTTTTCTTAGTTTTAAAATACTCTTTTTTTAAAAGAAAAAAAGAATGTGTCCATCAATAAGTATGTCGCATGGATTGAAGCTGTAGATTTTATCCCGAGCTCGTAGATGATTAATTTGCTTGATTTCTGATGAAACTTTTGCAAGAGGAGGATGCTGAAGATTTAAATTAATGGAATGATATTTCGAGAAGTTGGATTTTAATCTTGAAAAAATGAATGAATAGAGAGAAAAAAATGGATAATTGTTGAAAGTGATCAATTTTTAGTAAATTAGAGTGGTTAAATTAAGGGGAGTTAAAAATCTAATTACATCGTTGCATGATTAGAAAAGCTGGAAAGTTGGAGAAAAATATTACAAATGGGATTTGTTTGATGATTAGGGGGTATTTTTTCTATTTCTTTTATTAAGATCAGTAAATCAGAAATGATGAAAGAGAAAGCCCTCTTTGTAGAAATGTATTGTCATTTTATTTTATTTTTGGAACTATTTTCCAAGTGAAACAAAATATTTAATTTTTTAGAGATAAATTGTGAGAATAATTGGTAGATTTCTTTGAAATTAACAAAGTATTATTATTTGATTAGCTGATAAAATTACAATGTGTACAACATGCAATCATCATACATATCAAGCACTGGCGACGACACCGTAGTTGAAGAGACCACAAGTGTTTCCGCTCTTGAGGGTAATGTAACCGGCGTTACCCCAATTAGGGCCCCAAGAGTTTCTGACGATCCAGTTTCCGTTGGTATCGTAACCGACAAGAAGGACGGCGTGGTCAGCCTTATTGGGCTTGCTGGAGCATTTGGAGAAGACACCGCTGGCGTAGTAGCTCCATCTGGAAGCATCAACGCAGATGGAGATAGGTTGAACGTTCAAGGCAGCAACGAAATCAGCGGAGTTGTTAGCAACGGAAGCATGGCTGGAAGGAACGAAAGCTGCGGTAAGATTGCCTTGGCAAGTACCGTCAACACCGGTGTAAGGATAAGAAGCTTCAGTGACAATACCAGCAACTTGAGCGTAGTTAAGGGCTTCATAAGGCCAGGCACCATCGCATCCATCACATCCGTATCCGTTAGCACCACAGCAGTCAACAAGCTATTGCTCAGAGAAAGAGACAACATCGACATTGTTGAAGATGACGTTGGTACTTTCAAGAAGGCCAACAGTGGAGAAAGCCCAGCATGAACCGCATTGACCTTGGTTCTTCACAGGGGGGAGGACGTTCTAGGTAGCCCAGTTGAGGGAAGAAGCAACAGGAGCGTCGACTTTGGGGACGAAGACGGTGGAGGGCTTCTCAGTGGGGATCATGTTAATGAGGTAGATGGTCTAGAATTCTTCTTCAGTGAGATTGGAGAAGGCGTTGAGACCCATCTTGTAGGTTTCATCGGGCTGAGCGTTGTGCTCTTAGATCATGAAGTAGTTTTCGGTGAAGACGGATTGTCTGTAGAGTTCTTCTTCCGGGGAGGCGGCAGCCTTGACTCCGAAGGTGTGTTTCCATTGCTTGTAGGCAGTGAGAACATCAGCGTCGTTCTGAGCAACGCTAGAGGTGCTCAAGAGGACACCAGTGACGGTGAGGAGGACAATACCTGCAACAGCGAGAAGGAGTTGTTTGTTCATTTTCTTTTAGTTTTAGTTATTCTTATTTTTTGAGATTAAATATTTTTATTGAAACTTTGAGTCAACAGAGGAAAATAAGTACTCAAGGAGTGGAGGTGAAAAACAAAATATATATCTCGCCCTTGTAGATAAGTGTCTTATTTTCAATTTAAGTATATGATACCTCCCAAGAAAGATATGCTTAGAGGTTTATAAAAGAAATATATTAATTCATTCTCACCCCCCAAATCACACATTTCAGTGCAAGGAGCTAATCATTTCAGGATATTTTTCAAAGAAATAGTCACAAGGAACATATTGCCACTTCGAAATCAATGAGTATTCTTTAGATTCACTTGCTAAATCAAAAATGAAAGAGAGTTTCAACTCAACAAAAATTTAAAAATATTTTACTAAAGGTAAGATTATCTCGCCTTGCATAACATGGCATTCATTTAAATAACATGTACAAACAAATACAATATTTATTTTTTTTTAAATATTTTTCCAATATGATTGATAATAACCATAATTTGGAATGTGATCAAATCTTGAAAGATCTCTCTCTCTCAAATAAAAATATATTAAATGATTTCTAAAATTTATTAAATTTCACCTTACATTCAATGAGTACACAAAACTAAACACTCTTTTCCTTGTATTTTCTCTTTTAACAATCAGGATTTACAAGAAAAATCAAAGAATATTTGATTTTATGTTCTCCCTCAGAACGAAATCGGCTTGAATTAAAAAAAATAAGCCCAATATATTTAACCTTTCTGATTTTTCAAGAAAAGAAAGCACAATGCAAACTCCAGTTGGACTTAGACTAGCAATCCATGGGATTATGGCAGCAATCAGCATTTTCTACTTTTTACAAGTCCGAAAGCTCTCGGCCGATAGCCATAGCCTTCTCTAGAGTTTCTGGAACTAACATGTGTTCTTAACTAATCTCACGCATACCCTTATTACGATCTATTATCTGTGGACATTCTAATAAGACATCCAAACATTGATGAGTCCCAAACCAACTTCTAAAGCTACTCCAGCAACACAGCCACCAATTCATGAATATCGATAATCAACGCACACATACTTCCAATTAATTCTAAGTATGTCCATGATAGTCGGTGTTGGATATTGGTCGATTGTATTATACGATCCTTCCCTGCTTTTTGGAGTTATCGACCCAGATAAAGTCAATTTCTACTACATGATGTACTACCTCCATGGTTCAAATCATCTCATTCTCTACCTTGAGATCTTCTTGTATCGACAACATGTGTTCGTATCGCACAAAGAGAAATCGATCATCAACGCCTTCGTCATGGGATTCTACTTTTTAATCACAGCAATACATTACTTCTATTTCGGCAAGGTCGTGTATGCTTTCTAAAACGAAGGGCTTGCAGTGATGCTCCCTATTTACGCGATCTCACTCATGGCATATGTGATATTCGATTACGGGTTCACAGAATTAGCCATGAAGATCAAGCTTTTCCACATCGATTCCAAGCTAGCGAAACATGTGAAGGTTAATTGAGAAGAAAATATATTAAAAGATCCACGAATATATTTTCCCCGTCATTAAAGAATGGACTCAAAAATCAAAGATTATTAACAAAAATTTATGATCCCCTCATCAAGCAGCTCAGTTCATTTATGTTGTTGAAATACCCATTAAAACAGTATTGCTTGTTGTTGTCGAATATTAGCTTAAATCTTAACAAAAAATATATCAAAACAATCAAGACACATTTTCATTATCTTTTTTCTTCTATTATTTTATTTTATTTTCAAGCAATCAATTCATAAAATCACTGTCTTCCCCTTCATCATCCGATTCTTCCTTAAGTGATTTTTTATTGGTAGTAGCTCTTTTTGACTATCTATATCTCATTTAAGGAACTGCCTGCTTTACAGTGCTTTGATTTTGATCTTCATCACGGCTGTCTTTAACCCTATTTTTTCCGACTCTTCCAAGTGAAGACTATTATTACTAATGCTGCTATTTCAGTCTATCATTTTATTTCTTTTCAACCTTAATCTCATCTTCTTGTTCTTCATAATATTCCTCTTGATCTTCTCCTTCCTCTTCACTATTCTCTTCACTATCCATTCTTCTTTTATTCTATCTAATCTACCTTTTCTACTACAACTAAACTTAACCTTTTTTAGAATTATCAGCAACTCCACTCAAGAAACTATTATTCCCTATAACACTCTTATTCACCTAATTCCCTAGCTACTATTGTTTAACCATACTATTATTACTATTACTCCCCCGAGGTTTCGGTTTTTCTTTCTTGAATTTTCCTTCATCAAATGTTTCTTTCCTGAAATTATTCACTTTCGATTCAAACTCCTCGAGTAATTGCTTCTACTCAGCTGATATCCTTGGTGTCTTCTTCGCTTTGGAAATCACCGCTTTGAAATTCTCCAAGATACTCGGCACTTCCAATTTCTCCCTGTATGACTCAAAATATTCCAATAACTTCTTGAGCGATTTCTCATTCATCGAGAACATCTTCAGTGCATGTGAGATATTCACCCATTCTTTCTCCGTATGTGTCAATGAGAATCTCTAGCAAAGTTTCTCAATAAGTAGCTCACTTTGCTTATCTTTATCTATATGGGGCAGTACATTCTCACAGAAATTCAAGAATACACTTGAATCGACTTTCTCCGTGGACAATCTTCCGATTAATTCAGGAAGTAGATTGTATATCGCCTTGGGATCTTTCTTATTGAGTTCATGGAAGAAGAGTTTCACCATGTTTTGAATCCGAATATCTTCATCTTCGATCAGCACAGCTATGGAAGATATTTCCGCTTTGACTTTCAGCATGTCATTCAGAACTAAATGCGTTATCACCATGAGACAAGTCTTGCGGACTCTGTTATTCTTGTCACTTAAGGATCTATATACAAAAGGCAAGTATTTCTCAATAATATTCGGGTATCTATGGTAGAGATCGCCAATCCCGATAAGCACATTGGTCTTGATAATCGGATCAGAGTCGGCTTCGAGCATATGAAAAATTAATTCGAGGTTTTTCTCGCAGACTCCTGAAGACACACACATGAATTTAATCAAGCACAGCATGGATACTCTGTCGAGGATAGCGTTTCTTCGAAGTAAATCGCTAGTTTATCTATTCTCTGACGATAGGCTCAGAGAATTGAAGATATTCCAGCATATTTTTTATGCAATATGGCAGAAATAGCTAAAAATTGGAGATTCGATAATAAGTCTATCTTGAATATTATGCAACGTGCGCTAGTGTTCTTCATACTCTGCCTCCAAGCCACCACTTATTTTATCTTTAGCAACAAAACAACCAGTTAAGGAATAGGTTCAATCAAGACTAACCAATTTTTCTAAAATATAAAAATCATGTTACCTATTTCTTTGTCTTCTTTATCATTATTTTCAGATGATTTCAAATCAAAATTCTCCTTTTATTTCCTCTTTTTCTCTTCTGCTTCTATTCGTCGTTTGTTCAGATATTCATCGATTCTCTCACAATGCATCAGAAATTTCAGAGCTGAATTCCCAGCAATATACAACACATGGGCGAGTTTATGCTCGAAAATTCTCCCAGTATCGTCAACACCAGAAGGCTAACAGATAAAGTTACTCATTTGTTTGATGAGATATTTAATGATTGCTTCAGGGTTCGCGAAGGTAAGAAACGCAACTTTAATGATGGCATCACTAGCTATGAACCATTCACTGTCTTCTGTGCCGTGACTGCGAATTAGCAGAATACCGAGGAATTATACGATTTATTTCACGAGTTCGATGTTTTCACTGTTTTTTACTTGTTCAGCTATCCCAGCTAGTTCCTTTACAACCACCCAATCAACCTTGCCGATGCTCTTCTTGTAGAAAACTAAGATATCTGTTGAACAAAAGTAGAAGATTAAAAATAATTTATTAATCATATTTTCGGAATTGCTTTTTTGTACTTTTGAAGCTTTCTAGTTTGAGATTCCAGTCGAATTTGACTCTTGTGCAGACTATTCGTAAGATCTAAATTCCACTTCGCATCTCTTTCTTCCACATAATTAGTTCCTTTTCTTGTTCGAGAGCTTCAGCTTCGGTTCGCTCGTTCGCTGGAACAGCATCACATAATCTTCTGAAGTTTCGAAAGAAAATCTCCCAGATTTCCGAGAACACAGCTGTCTCAATCGGATATGAAGTCGGAGTTGTAGATTGTTTGTTTTCTTCTTGAACTTACTAGCAACTGTTCAACATGGAGATAATCAACTCCTCAATGCTGCAAGCCTCCGAGATATTCGTGTTCATCATTAGATTTATTAGATTCTTCGCTATGACTTTAGGTTTAAATTCCTTCGAAACAATAAATATCAGTAAGATTTTTCCCAAAATGAGATCAAAAATTAAATCTAAGCCCACCCAACGCTACTCATCTTACGTTCGTGTTGAAATAGAGTGTCCAATAAGCACTTAGCACTTCCTCCTTAACAAGTTTATCCTTCGTCCATACGAGTACCATCATTTTTTTAATAGCCATTTCGCTGGAGGCAATATTGAATTTCTTCAGATACATCAGCAAGCGGATTGTCTCCATCACATCGTACACACTCTTTGACCCTAATAGCTACACAAGAATAGGTACTAACACATCGATCGTTAATAAGAAATCTTAGTAGTCTTTATATCTAGCGTAGAGTTAGCCACAAAGAGCGATTGCACCAGTTACACTCTTCTATCTTGCTAATAACTGCTCCATTTCATCTTAGTTCTAAAGGATTTACTCCCTAAAATGCAAGACAAATAACAAATCAAGAATCAAAGATGGTTTGCAAACAAAAATGATGATAATTATCCCCCCCTTCTCTTTCCCCCTGATCTTTTCGTTACTCGTCATCACATTAATTTGCTAGCTCTCTCATTTTCCTATCGATGATCTCCAATTGCTGTTCAGCATTCTCAGCTTGTACTTCCAATTTTCTAATCTCCTTGAAGACTTGCTCTTTAGTCATGAACTTGCTCTCCTTGGTAGCTTAATAGATGTAAACGTAATAATTAACAACTCTTGTTATTAATTGAAGTGCTTTCCTTCGCACAATCGCACCTAAAAGAGAAACATTCATTGTAAATTTGAAATAAAGCATAAATCAAGCATGTTTACCTACATCCCTGGTCCTCCCTATGGCAGCTTTGAGAATATGAGGGAGAAACTGTGGAGGGATAATGTTGTTTTCACATAGATCTGACAGTATGTTCAAGACATTAGCTCTGCAATACGCGTGCTTATCAAATACCCTATCGATAATTTTATCAATGAGTCGTTCTTTCTATTTAATTTTGGCATCTTCATCACCAATATATTCCTCTTCCTCTTCGTTCTGTGCGGTGAGTACATTCTTGAGGATATTACTGATGATCTCGCAGACTGTATTCCTCATGAGATACGATTCGCAGTCAAAAAGAGTCAGAAAACAAGAGAGATTATTGATGAACATCTTCGGCAGGCTGTTGCTCAGAACGGAGAAGAAATCCCTTGCATTCTTGAAAACCTATAAAACAACAGAAAAGTTGAGAATTTCTTGAGTAATTCAAAAATCCAAAATTCAAGCAACTATCATATTCTTACAGTAGTTTCTGAGTTTGGATTCGTTTTCTCTTGCAAAAAGGTCACGAGCGTTTACAAGAAACTAAAGGTGAATTCCTTAGCAAATATCAATGTCTTGTCCTTGTACATGTCGACAATAAAATCAGCTATCGGTTGAACTAGCTGTTCTTCTTCGTAGATCAACCCTATCAGCGATAACTGCACTTGTTTTAGCTCTTGCTTTCGTTCTTCACCCATAACTACCATGACTCCTTGGATAATTTGGAATATTCCGATTCTAGCCTTTTCCATCCGCATCAACGGTTAGCTTTCCATCATTCTCAGCGCTGCACTCAAGAAATATTTATAGAACTCTTCTTCTACGTCTCTTCGTTCGAATAGCCTCTTGAAATCAACTTTCAAGCATCGCACGAGCAGATCAATCTGCAGTTTCTAGACTTCAACTAAAACCTAGAAATGATTTCCATGTGATGTTTCAGATTTCTTTCGTTGTTTGCCTGTATTTGAATCCTATTCGATAGACTTCACATATGTATTCCGTAGATAGAATGTTGTCAAGAACACGATCATTTTGAAGACTTAACGAGATTAGGAGAGCATCATCAGAAGAATACTGGAATCTTAAGTAGATTTGGTTTATTCGAGTTTTATGTTCTTGAGAATTAAATTCAAGAATGTAGCTAGAAGCTCACCCATTTGTTCAATGGTTTTGATGTTGAACTTACCGCCAGATGGAGAGGTATTACTACCTGTACCGAAGGAGTCTATTGTGAAATAGAGCACATCGAATCTAACAAAAATATGTTAACAATATTCAATCTCTACAAACAAGTTAAGGGGGTGTTTGTACATTTCCGATTGCGTGATTCTCGTGTAGTCTTCTTTCAGCTAGGAATCCATATCGTTGAGATACCGTTGCATCTTTTTATCATCGAACTGCTTGACGATACGCTGCGAGTCCATTTGAACACAGTAATGCTGTGTACTCGGCTTGAGGATGTCCTCAAAGCAATAGGGAAACTTGAAATAATCCATGCAGTGTGAAAACAAGAATTCTAATGGTTTTTTTGTCTTTTTTTGTTGTTAATTGAATCTGTTGATTTTAATTCTTTCTTTTTTTTAAATTAAGTGTTGGATCAGTAATCTCCGCGGGTCAATACTTCATCAAAAATCGAAATATTTGCTGGAGTTATTCAATTTTAAAATTTGATCAAAAATCAAGCTGACTTCGTTTAATTTTCTCATAAAAGGGAAGTGCTCCAAGGGAAATTATGTTTCAATTAATAAATTAGGAATTACCATAAATTCCCTTATATTTTCCAATGATCGAAAAGCAAATATGGTATTAAACGAATGAAACGTAGTGGAATGCATATGGAGTGATAACATATCATAGCTTTGATTTTAAATCTGTGTAAATCTCGAATGAAATTATCTGAAAAAGTAAGAAAAATATCTATTAATTTGAGATATTTTTTAAGAATTGACACTCCTTTATTCATATGATTTGCTTGAAATTACTATTGCTGCACTATTCAATTAATTAAATTAAAGGAAGCGCCATATTTTTATTGTAATATCCAACCATATAGAGCATATTATTAAAATAATGTTTTTTATAATTTAACAACAATCTTCGTTGCTCATTTTATTACTTCAATCCCCCATAACCACTTCTTTTTCTCCATTTCAGACCATGTTTTCTGTAGATTCTCTCACTTGCAGTTAAGTTATATCAGTTCAATTAAGCTAACCAATATCTTAGATCTATTCTCTCAGTAATCACTTTTGATACTAGACAAACACTTTTCACAAAAAGGACATACAAATTCCAGAATATTCTTCTAAGTCACACCACAAACAACAAAAATACTGAGATAATTATTGGTTATTTCAGCAATTAATGTTATTCTCTCTTTCTTGGATGCTGAAGGCTAGCTAAACAAATTGGTTTATGCTTATTTAAAGGTCAAGTTAAGGAATTGGCAAACATATTAACTTTTTTATAATTGTTGCATGTTGGAATAAGATAAAAGTCGATGATGAGCTCTTTCTATCTTATTAAAAAAGAAATAAAACAAGTAGCTGCGTCACTTATCTCTTATTTCAGACGATGGATTCTCCAAAGAAACTTAATAATCTTTATGATTACGCTTATAGAAAGAGCATACTATAAATCCTGGGAAGATCTTGTTGAATGTTAAAAACTTAAATATATTAATCAAATTTTTTCCTAATAAAAACACACACACAGAGATAACATCGCAATAGATGGGTGCCTCATATTCTCAGAAAATGCTTGGAGCAATCGGTACTGCTGGATCTCTTGTTGCTTCACTCTTCCTTGCAACTCCAAGAGCTGCCTATGGTCTCACCGGGCTTGTAGCA
>Ga0302271_10001722_pt1 | contig 20737 bp, 12 predicted proteins | sample III_Bog_N1_1_FD_198767 | JGI IMG/M metagenome (GOLD analysis project Ga0302271, IMG submission 198767) | Peat permafrost microbial communities from Stordalen Mire near Abisko, Sweden - III_Bog_N1_1 | ecosystem: Environmental > Terrestrial > Soil > Wetlands > Peat | place: Sweden: Abisko... | reverse complement strand
ATTAAGAGGGAGAAATAAATATTGTTGCTTGATTCGTGGGAGGATTCCCTTCCATGATAGAGAAGCTAGCTAACATTCGTAGGGTTTGAGTAGATTGCAAGCACAGAAGGTTTTAGAATCAGGGAGTAGGTAAGATCAAAGAAAACAAACATCTAACATGAAGATTATTTTGCAAAGGAAATAAAATAATGGAAAAATAAATTCATTCCATGTTCAGTGAGAACACTTTGGAAAAGGAGAAGATCATTGAGAGACACATTGTTAAGCTTAAGTGAGTTTTAGTTGCTCGTTTAAGTAAGGTCAATAGAATTTAAATTATTTTCTGTATATTTCAATTCTACTAAAGAACGAGAATCCCCTTACTTATCTTGACAGCTTTTAAGGATTTTTCGATTGCTTCTTTTGTTTTTCTTCAGGATCTAAAGAAAATACGAGCTGATAAACGACTACAGATCTAGCTGAAACACGTAGAAAATGAAATTGGTTTGATCTAAGCAGATGGATATCAAGAAATGCACACTTCAGAAAGAAAGGAGAGAATAGAATCTGTTCTTGGAAAAAAAGAAACCCATTGATTTTCGCTTTTGATGGACAAGTTAATTCCATAGAAAGAAAAAAATAGCTCCAACAATAAAGCATAATTGGAATGAGAGTTAAAATAATTATTAGACTAATTCTAAAAAACCAGCAATTTCATTGAGAAGCACATTTTCAAAAGTAGCTAACAAGAAATAAACACCATTTTATGAATCAAAATTCATTGCTAAATTATGCAGTTAAAGCTGATCAGAAACCCACAAGATAACCTATTGTTGTCGATCTTACGACATAAAACACAACCTAAAGACAAGATATTCCAGAATCAGGAAGTGAACTCAAGCAGATGATATCAGATACCACAGCAACATTGAATTATTCTGCAGTTTAGAACATCAAAAGACCATCAACACAAATAGAAACAAAGGATTCACAGCCATATAAAAAACTTAAAGAAGAATGAAATAATTTGAATGTTTTGAAGATTTCTTGTAATGAAAGGATTAGTAGTAAACCTTTCTTTGAAATGAAATCAAACAGATCCAAACCCTTTTATTAAATTTAGCATTATTGTAGCTTTAATCCAATTTTTATCATAATAACAAGAAAACCGATGTACTATTAATATTAAAAACAATAAGCAGCGAGCCTAGGCAAGAGACTTGCATTTTAGGCAGCTTTATTGTTGATGTCTTTTAGGTTTTTATTATTATTCTTAAAAATCATTCTTTTGATATGTTTGGGTATCTTGCTAAGAAAATAAAGGAATGGCGCATTTAATTATTCATTTTATCTCTTTTCTCAGTAAAGTGTTTTGCCCATTTACAAAAATATTGAAAAAACAACCTCTGTACCAAAGATAATAATTCGATTCGATATAGCAATCAGATTTAATAGTCTTTAACAAAAGGAATCATGCACTTTTTTGTTTTATTTTTTTAAAAATTTAATGCTTGATCTAAAACACAAATCACTATGAAATTATATATTAGTAATTCGAGAAAATTAGATGTCAATTGCGAAATTATCATTTTCATAAAAAGATCCATGACTCCTAATGGTTAAATTTCTACTGCTTCTCATATGATCAGGAAGAGAGAGAATCCAAACAAATAATTTATTTACCTTAAACTCTCAAATCAAACCAATCAATTACTATTCCCTTCCTTCGCTCCCCTTGCAAATTGTTTGATTAAATTTAGATTGGCTCAAAAAGCAACACTAATCTTTGATTGTCTTCTCCTTACAGAAATTTTTTGTAAAACAATCATAAACTAAATATATTTTTTTAGCTACCTAAAAACCTCTTTAAAAAAGTATAATTTCACAGACAATAAAATACTACATTGTGAGTAGATGTTGCCTAGAGCTTTTCCTACTAAAAATCGATGAATCCACTATTGTATCAAACAAAAATAAGAGAATTATTACCCTCCACTTAAAATAGCACTCGAAAGCAAATAATTATATTGATTAGAATGGGCTTGATTCTAAACAGGGGAGGGAGGGGGAGATTAAATTAAGCAAATTGTAATTTTAGTATGAATCTGACGTGGATTCTGATAGTTTGTATCTATTTGCGAAATGAAGGTTTGATTAAGAAAGTAAAAATAGCTGGGTAGCTTTTTAGAAAAGAAAAAGGGTTGAATTTATGAAAGAGAGGGGGAGTATTCTATGCAATGTAGATAATTAAACAATTAAAATGCAAAATGAGCAAGATATGAGAAGAAAAACAAGATAAATTATTAATACAAATAGATTTAGAAAAGAGGGAGGGAAAGGGAGGGAGATAGGCATAATGTAGTGATGGATCAAAATATAAATTTTCTCTAATAGGAAGAGGGGAGAGATAGAATAAGTCGTTGGCTGATTATTGTATCCTTCCACTTATTGATTGGATATATTTCTTGAAGCTTTAGCTTCTTTCGAATCTGAAATCTCATTTGTTGTGATTGCTTATGAGCATATGCTTGTTTCAAATTCTAGAGCTTATTCAAGATAGTTTAAATTTGTAGAGTTCGTTGACATTCTCTAATCCTCTTATGAATATCCGAATAGCTTTGATGTGGATGTCTTTGTTTTTTAATTTATCCGATTCATTGACGTATTTCTCTGCGTAGTCTGTGAAAAATTTCAATGATACTAGTTTAAAGATTTTCTTGAAAAGGAAGATATTTGGAGAATCAGCTGTTTCGGACGCTCTCCATCCTTGCAGGAAATCCTCTTTGTTCTTAAGATTATTCAGGGAATCCTTCAAGAACGCTGAATGGAATTCTTCGAGGAGTGTATTATCATGATTAAGGTTCTTCTCGATCAGATCGCGGATCATGAAATTGTTTTGGATGCAGTTGATTAGCGCATTGCCGAAATTCTTAAACACATTTTTTTAACGGGATTGTTTGTATTTCTTTTTAGTTTTGTCAGTTTTACCAATCTTCTTGCTTGATTTACTCACTCCATTAGACTCATTGTGTTGTTCATTGTTTACCTCCTCAGATTCTTCTTCTTCATCTTGATTTTTTTTGTAACTTCTTTTCTCGATATTGGCGTTAGATTCTAATTTCACTTGGATATTATTAATTTAAGCTTTGTTCTCAATTTCCTTGATTCCCAAGGCTACAGCAGGTGCAGTTATTTCTTCTTCTTATTTGACATTTCCATGAATAGTAGAAATTTAATTATTTGGACATTATTACTCATATTAGGGCACATTTATAACTGGGAAACATCCATATGATTAAGGTTGATTCTATGGGATAGGGATGCTTGTGTAAATTTCTTAATTCGGGTATCCTCCACAAACATACTATTACCCATTGTAGAGAAATGGATGATTATTTACAGGAATGTATTTATTATTAGACATATCATAAGGTTCAGGAAATAGCTATTTTTGTTCAAAAAGAACTAGCTATTCAGGATACTAGTTGATTTGCTATTGCTATTACAATTTAAATTACTATCTTTCCAATGAATGTTGTTGTTTGGGTTCTTACATTTATTCATCTTGATAGGGCTAAAGTGCCATATCGGCATAGTGTCGAATGCTAGGTAAATAGCTTCTCTGAGAAGTCGTGGGATAATAAGGATCATACACTTCTTCTTGTGATTCTGAGAAAGGTGGCATTTAAGAATCCGTATCGAACCCTGATTCTACTCTTGTTGGACCATAGTAATAATAAGGGTAGTTCATCTATGGAAGAGCTTGCGATTTGCAGTCTTACAAAGATGTTTGTGGTTGATGATAATATGGTGCTGCTTGCATTGAGTTATTATATTCGTAGATTCTCTGTTCCATAAGTTGCTAATTCATGCTTTCTTTTTGAATCTTTTTTCTGATTTTTTCAGCGGTTCAGATATTCTTCTTTTTATCTTTGAAATCTATTTATTAGCTGTAATGATTGTTGATCTTATAGAGATACAGGAAATACCTTCTTTTTTTTCTTCGGAATCTGCAAACTCGTAAATAAATTAAAACGCTAATATTTATATTATCGATTTCATCACGGAGAAGAATTCCTCCCCCCTCCCTTTCAATTTGGCCTTGTCTATCGTGCTGAATTAATTCCCTCAGGATCAATCGGGAAGAAGATGGACAGCAAAACTCTGAGAAGAGTGGTAAATCCATAAGAAACTTGAGAACAGATTTGCAAGTATCCCACTAAAATATTACTCTTTCGTTCGTATTCTCTTCCCCTTCCGCGTCGGTCATTTTTTTTCAACAAACCTTCTCTATCATTTCGAATCTTCAACTGAGAGAGAAGAAGTAATCGATTCAAAATTATCATTTTTGGCTTTTTAATTTTTTTCAAAATCTCAAAGCATAGTTCACCCATAGCACACAAAGCTTTTTCTTCAAAAAATTATCTCTTCAACAATTTGAACAACCACAGGAATCAACAGAATCCTGAATAGGACTATGCAATAGTAAACAATTGCCAGTTCAAATACTTGTTCTTACAATAGAAACCGAAAATATTTATCAATTTAGATAGACTATATTAACAAAAAAGCTAAGCCTTTTGGGAAATTAAAATCTTACAAACTCACTCGATTAAATCATGAGCAGCGCATTTCAATGTAAGGAGGTGAACTCCTGGCGATCACTGATTTTCAAATCGCCTTACACTCGTGTCTTTATATATGATTTCAATTTAATTATTCCTCCCCAATTTCATGCATAATCTCAATTGTTTGTGCCTTCCAAAATGGTAATGATTAGTTACTATCATTACAATGCGACCTCCATTCATATGATCCGTCACCTTAATCAGCAAGATTATCGTTGCTTTGTCATCATAAACTAGCTCTCTCCTTTTTATCCATTTTTTCGTGTAAGCAAACAATAATGATCTAAAATCACATGTTACTTTTCGATTCTTAATTATCCTAGAAAGTTGAATTAGTTTAGCAAAGTCCAATCTCAAAACATAGCATAGACAGGAATTAATTGTTTATTTTGGCTGATTCTTTTATTTCATGAGTTGTTGTTTTTTATTCAACAAAAAAGGGGAATAAATTAGGGAATAATTGGGCAGACTTTATTTTGGTTGATCATAAATTCACCTGAACTCACATAATGAAAGTCAACGCCAGAGATATTGTTAAATTGTTTGAATTTTCATTTGATTTCGCAAGAAGAACAGATAGATATGTCGTCAGCATATGAGTCAGATGAATTTGTCTATTTTTCTTTCTCCAATCAAGAAGTTAGGTAGATTGAGCACCATGCCTCTTTTCTCTATCTCAATGATACTAATTCTGAATAGAGAGAGAAAGGAGAAAATAACTTTTGGCTTGCAAAACATAAAAAATTATTAAGATTTTTGCTTAAATAATAATTTAGATTTATTCTTCCATGCTTAGATTCAAGAACTATCTTCGATTAGCAGTTTTAGATCTTAATTTTTTATCTTGCTCGTTCATTTGCAGGGCAGCATTTGGTAAACAACTTAGTTTAAGTTCATTTTTAAAAGACCTATTGGAAAAAAATAATAATTAAAATAAAAGGGTGATGTTTATCCATCTATGAGGTTAAATGAAAGTGATAATTAAACCCTTTAGTCATCCAGATTGGGATACTTTTCAAAAAAAGAATAGATATCTCCCCTCAGATTGAAAATTATTAGCTCTTCTTGGGAAGATTGTTCTTCTTAACTTTTGTTTTATTTTCAGTAAAATGAAAGGAGTTAGTTACACTGTGACTTAGATTTAACTAATGGATTTTTCGATAGCTTATTGGATAGCAATTTTAAGATAATGACAGATACAAGAAGAGCTTAATAGCTTGAAAAAAAAGAAGAAAGAATTTAGATTTTAGTGAAGCTTAAAAGAAAAACAAATAAAAAAAGAAATTTCCAAAAATTTTGAATACAAAATGTGCTTCAATTTTTCTCGGAGACTCCAGTGATTGATAGCTTGATTGATTGAATATTTAATTTTCGATAAAACCATGTGAATTAAAAGTTAGTTGATGAAAGTTTTGTTCTTTTAAAAGAAAAGGAGATTTAAAATAAAAAAATGATAATTTTTCTTTGGTTTTTGGTTTTTGGAAAGATCAGCAGGAGTGTTGTTGAGATTACTGTTTTCTTAAAATTAAAATAATTAAATTCATGGATGCCTTTTTTTGGATTACCAGTTTTGAAGATTAAAAATCATAGTTTTCTGAATCTTTTCTTAGTAAATAATTCACTAGTAACATTCAATAAATAATAATTTTAGAGTGGGGCGAAAATGAATTTTTTTTCTAGAGAGAGAGAGAGAGAGAGGTAACTCTCACAGTAAGTTGAGTTTCTGTTAATTTTTTATTTCCAAGTTGTTTTGTTGTAATAACATTTCAAGTTGAATTTTTTCAATTAAGTTTACAGATTGAATTGATTTTACAAAAATAATGTTAATATCTCAGAAGGGATTTATTTGAAGGGAAAGATAACTTTAAAACTCGTTATGAAAAAGGTATGACATATTGATCAGATTTCGATTAAAATAATCTAGATTAAAAATGATTTCATTTATATAAATCTATCTTTTTTTCTAATAGTTCTCAGAAAGTGTCTTTAAAGAATTGCTAAAACCAATATTCATGCAGACAAAAAATATATTACAAAGTGCAAGTATGATTGTAGGGGACAAATTTTGTTTTTTACATCTAAAGAAGTTAATAAAGAAAAAGAGAAAATGAGCTATCTGCAAAAATAAAAGAACAACATACAAAAAAAGAAGTATTTTCCTTAAAGAGAAGTATTTAATTACACAACTGAAATTAATGCTAAAATTATCTTCATGACATTCGGGAGAAATAAAGATCTGGCTTGTTAAGGTTAAAAAAATTATTGTTAAGATGAAGAAGATCTATGGAAAAACTAAGGTTTCCAATCGCTTCTAGAATCTGAGCATACCCAAAAGGATGTTCCAGGGAATAATAAGCGAATTTAAGGCTACTCGCAACTTCGATTGATTCGTTGTATTTCGGTAAAAAACTAGTTTTAGCAATATCTTGCGATTTCCCGTTGCTCATCATATAACTTTGAATAAACGGAACCTCTTATTCTTTTTAATGTGGTGGCAAGTAATTTGCGTATCTACCTTATTACGAGGATTTACTGCTCAATGGTGATTTTATTTAGGTTTCTGAAGAAGGGTTTTGTTTTTTAGAAGGAGGTTTTTTGGGGTTTTTATTATGTGCCATCTATTCAAAAAATTATTTAGTGATCGGTTATTTGCCTCGTTGAAGTGGTGACTGCTCCCTCATGAGATCCATTCTAGATGTTTCATCTATTTCCTATCTTGACATATCTTACTACTCAATGCGAGATGTGTCGATACATAACTATTATTGTTAAGTAACTCTATTAGGGTCAGTAATTTCTTGTTTCAAGTCATTTGTGTTGATCTCTTCTGTCTAATGTTTCAATTGATATTACTGCTGATATCGTGGTTTCATTTTACCAACTGTGCTGTTATTGTTGTTATTGATATTTGCTCCTCTGGATGGTTATCTGTTGTAATTATTTTCAGAAGGGATCGAAACTGAAAAATGAGATTACTCAGACGAAAACTCACTTTACAATTTCGGAATATCTCGTTTAACATTGTTTCTTGAAGGCTCTGATTCAAGGTCTTTCTGCTGCTGCTGCTATTAAGGACGATTGGAGGGAAATGCATATTATGAAGGCTATAACTTATAATAGTTTTACTATTGCCATAACTATGAATCATCTTTCAAGTGAATGTTCTTAGGAAGGAACGAATTGTTTAATACAAGATCTTGCGATGCTAGCAAAGGTATTTATGCTTCAAGGTTCTTGAAATGTGGATGAGTAAAATCGAAGAAGATAATTTTTTAAAGTTGTTTTCGGTGCTTGTAGATGAGATTGATTTCCTTGAAGACATCTTTCAGTGCAACGCCTTCGAGAGAATCAATAATAATGAATTCAAAGATTTATCGCGTAAGAAGGTCAGATAGACTAAGTCGATTTGGGGCGTATTTTACACATTATTTATCACCAGTCATTTCCATCAGCAAATAGACTAAACTAGCTGATAAGCGAAAATCAGAACTAACAACTAAGAATTAAGGTTTAGCAAGTTAAATGTTTTTATTACTGCCTAAATGACCCCAGGAAAGAGCAGAATTATTGGCATTTGGGTTGTCATTTTTCTTTGTATTTGAAGGAACAACAGCCTGCTTATTGTTTGCAGAATCATTGTGATTATTGTTGTTTTAAGGACTCTGCATATCATTGTTGTTCGAAGCATGGTCTTACAGCGCTTACGTCGTATTGAGTCTTCTAAATGATGGTTCCTCTGAGGAAGGATTTGGACTTGTTTCTGGAATCTACGGGAGAGTTTTCATAAGAATCGGTTTGGGAATATCCTCCAAACAATTTTTGAATCCAGCTCTGAAAATATCCAGAAAATCACTTGGATTGAGATTTCTCAAGAGCAGTGTATTTTTCAGTGTGAGTTGATACTCTTAGAACAAAGTTGAAGGCTTATCAGGATTAGCAATGATCTCCGAAGCTTATTTAAGATTCATGCTTGTCTACGGGTCATTTAGCGCTTTCATTTGTTCTAGAATCAAGTTGTCTATCGCTTATTGCTGGTTGTTGCTCGCATTCATGAACGCATTTACAGATACTTCTCCTTTTTTCCTGTTTTCCTGCATCCTAGATAAGACACTTGCTCCTCTGGCTCTACTTTACGACTAAAATTAGCCTTGTTAATCTATCTATGTGTTCGATTCCCTATCTTCAAGCGTTTTGGCTATCCAGAAAATCACATTTGTTTTATCATTCGTTCTATCTTTTTTGATTTGCAAGGGGCTATGAAGCAAATTCGATGGTTAAAGCACCTATAACAGTGCACTGACTATTGCAAATCCAAACCCTTTTTACGATGAAGATCCCGTTTTGTTAATGATTTCTAGCTCTTCATCGGATAGATTCAGACATTGATTGTCAATAATCGTGATTGTTAAGACATTTTTAGTATTCTCGTGGACTTTAATTTCAATTGTGCCTGCTTTTTAGTATGTTAAGCTGTTCTCGATTAATGTCACAAGAACTCGCTTGACTTTTTCGTAGTCACTAATGAGAATATTATTCTTTTCACTTGGCGGGCTCAGATTCGTACCGCTATTGGACTCTTCCTTCATGTATGACTCTGAAATGAGGGAGATTTACGTGGATTTAAACTGCACTTCCCCAGCGAAGATATTTCGCACATCTTCGAGGACTTAGGTAAAACTAAACCGACTGACATTGCGCTGCGAGATTTTTAGTTTCTCATCGCGACTCATGAGGCTGTCCTGCATCCCAAATCGAACTTCATCTTCTAATAGTTCTCGATATTCTTCGGTGTCCTTTACGATCAATCGTACATACTCATAACTACGCTTCACTTAGATGCTTGTAGCTTCAGTATTATTATTACTATTCGTATTCGTATTGTCCCCAACGAAAAAATGACTCTTTCCCAAGCAGTCTAGCTTACACACGCAAGATGTAATTGCCTTTGAAAGTTTCTCACTGCGGCTACGGAAAAAATTCAATAAGCTAATTGTCTGCTAGTTGAAACTCGTGAGATCACTGATATTTTCATTAGATATTGGTTAAATTTGTTCTTATTGTGGGTTTGATACATGTTGGATTTTGGTGTTATTAAGGGAGTTTTTTGCGAGAGAGACAAATAATGTATGCTGATCTTTAAGAGGACAGCTGAATATCTACGCGGAGTATAACCCTGAGATAAACTTGAACTCTAAGTCTTTGAATTCCTATTGAAACTGCGAATGTTTCATGGTTTTAGACATTTTTTATTATTTTTTGGCTGTTTTTCGTTTTAGAGTGAAGAAACTCAAAAAGAGTATCTCTTGGAAGTTAAAATGGCTGATGAGTTAACTCATCGCAACCGATTTTTCATCATAAAACGGTTATTTCTGCGCTTAGCGAACTATTTGCACGAAGATCTAAAGTTATTTCAAATTCCAAGCGGAATTCTCCAGACCAGAGAGAACCGGCGTGGTTTATTTAAACTTCGATTACGAATCATTGTTGTTATGGCTGTTCACGTTATACGAGTATTCTTGCTGTTACTGCTGCTGGAACGTCGCAGCGGAATTCTAATTATTTTTCTGCTGATTTGAACTTGTTCCGTGGATGAGAGAATGCGAGGGTGTCATGATTTTTTTGATGGCAGCTTCGAAGAATGTCAACGAAGGATCACGAAGTAGCTTGATTGCTTTCTTTTGAATTAGGATAATCTATTCTTTCTTGAATAATTGCATTTTTCCAAGTATCGAATCCAATCCGGAAGATAAGTTGAATATTGCTTACAATCTGAAACTCTTCTCATAGAAGTAGAGTCTTGGTAGCGATTAACTATTCGTTGCTGATGACTCGATAAACATGTCTAGATGCTAATCGATACCTTCAAGTGTCGCAAAGAATACGCCGTCTTTAATTCCCTCCCGTAAAGCAGATTAATAAATTTTCATTGCCTGATGAGTACCATCCGAAGAACTGCTAGAATTCTACAGATTGAAAGTATTTTTGTTATGGATTTTTGCTAAATCTTCGAGAATCCGCTGATACTACCAGATTGTTACTAACCCAAAGAATGTGAGAATAGCCATCGCTATGAAATCTCGAGCAGAGCGAAAGAATAAAATCTAATAGCACACAGCTAAAAACACACATATCCCACTCATTGCTGCTTTTTATGAATTTCCTTGCAAATTCAGCTTGGTTGTGAGAAGCATGCAGAAATAAATTAAAGCCATTACCATCTTAGAATGCTGCTACTCAGAATCTAATTCAGCGGAAGCTTCTGAATTACCTAAAATCGCTAGCAAAAGAGAGAATCCCATAAGTAGGGAATGAACGCCCATAAACACGAAAGACCAATGACCAAATAGCACTAATCCTATGTTGGTGACACCTCCAATCATGAAGCAAATAATTGGAATCAAGATCATTTACGGGTCACCATCTAAGCAGTTCTCGTGGAAATATACGAAAAATACCAACGGTTAAAGCATACTTTTCACAAGAACTTCAACCTTTGGGCTCATTATCTTTTTGGAAAATCGTTTCCGCAATTAACCAATGATCCCAAGACTCTTCTGAGGAGAATCAGACACTTCTTGCTTTTAGCGTGATGTCTCGCTTTTCATAGGAATATCTTCTTCTCTACTGCTCATGAATCCTCTATCATGAGCCATTTCTATGATCTTCTCGTTCTTCTTTTTTTCACTATTTGATCCTGAAGCTAAGACGGCTTCCTTAAAGCCTCCTCTTGATTCTTATTGAAATGTGCTTGCAACCTTTTCAGACTTGAATTCTTTTTTCGATGTATTTTTCATATTCGTTCGTTTCCAAGAATCACACGAATTATCTCATATGCGAGTTAATTTACACAAAAAATCAATAACTTGATTGCTTCGCTTTTATCTTTTTTTACAACTCAAAATAGAAAAAAACATTCATTATCGAACATAAAGAAGAAAAAACTCATTTCTCCTTTATTCTTCCCTCTTTGCAGTATCATTCTTTTTAAAATTTAAGCAAGCAAAGCAAGTCAGCGTTCTATTTGTAGTGGTGATTCTTGATTGATTTGATACTTGCCTTGCTTTGGAATTCAGGAGGTCAAAATAAATTTACTTTCGAACATTTGAAAAATCGAGTAATCCGAAATAAATGAAACAAAAAGGGAATTTTTGATTAGAGGCTAAAAAATACTTGTAGAATCAAACTTATAACACAAAATAAATAGGGATGGATCAATTCAAAGTGCTTCTATTTCTTCATAAGAGGAAAATTATTCCAAATATATCACATTTTTGTTTCACAAAAAGAATTCTTCAAGAGAAAAGATGAATATTTTATAAAAAATGGATAAGGTATTCCTAGATATTTTATATGAAGATTTCTTCCAATTATGTATTTTGATTGTTTTCAGAAAAGAAACGAAACATCAGAAAAGGCAGAAATTTTTTTGATTAAAATGAAATAATGCTCTTTCTATAAAGAATTCTCTTAGTTTGTCTTATCTGGGAGTATTTGACAAAAAAGAGATTGAAATCGATTGAATAATTATTTATTTTCGTTTAGAATGAAATAAAGTCGTTATTTCATTAAAGCCAGGCAAGGTGTTTCTTTTAAATTAGAGTTTTTACATCAAATGTAGCTTCGAACAACACTGTGAAAAATCTAAATCAACTAGAAATAATTTATCATTTTATTCTTTTGAAATCTGAATCGTTTCTTGAAAACAAGAATATGTTATAAAAAGTAACTCAAATATGAAAATATCCAACAGATTCTCTCATATCCTCTATCTCTTGGTCTTTCATGCGAAGTAATCGAAAGGATTAGCAATTTCTCTAATGAGCTTCTTCGTTTTATCTGTGAGTGTGAGGGAATTGAATGTGATAACTTCCGTTTAGTCTCGCCAATATTACCCTACAAATTCCTTGACTTTTTTCTTCATATTTGGGTTAATTGTCTTGGCACTGATGACTTCTCGCAAGGCATCTTCCGTCCAAGGTAATATTTCTTCTCTAAATGCGAGTAGCAAAGACATAAGTACCTACACAGCGATTTGCTTTTTCTCGCAAAGCGTATGATATTCTTTTGTCTACTTGTCTTTCGGCAATATCGTTTATGAAAGAACTCTATATTTCTAGAAAATAGTATTCTACTCTTCTTTTGTAGCTAATTTAAGGATCTCTCCTAAGCACTCTACAGCGAGTAACGAAACAGAATTGTTCTTATCAGTCAGTCCTTTCAAGATTAGATTATCAACCTACACAAGATTCTCCTCATATTCCTCGAAATACAAGAAATTCTATTGCAAAACAAAAAGCAAACAGAATTAGAAATTTGGCTTAGGTTTAATCAATAGAAGCCATCGAAAGGAATAAAATAATAAGTTGCAAATATCTAGCTCAAAAAGAAGCAACAGAAATTTATTGATTTGATGGTTAAAAGTATTATTATTATTATTATTATCAATTTGATTTATTTTTTTGTTACTTTGCAGAAGAGAATCACTTTTTATCTTGAAACCCAATTATCGCTGACAATTTTTTCAGCTAGAATGCTTTTGAGATCTTTTCGAATATTCTATGGATACTCATTGCATGACATCATCTTCAATATTTCGATTTCGTTGACATTATCAGGCTGAAAGAATCACAAATAAACAGAAATTACTTAAAATTGAAAATAAATAATTTAAAAACTTATTTAGAAAGAAAAAAAATATGAATATTTCACTCAGCAGCAGCGCAGCAATAACCCCCCATCAAAGCCATAATCTAAATATGTTTCCTTACTTTATTATCTAAGATATAAGTGAAGAAAGGTCTGAAATATCCCCAGAACAGATCATTGAGTCTTCTCACTTAAATGCTATCTAAAACTTTAAAAGTCATATGACTGAAGAGTTTCTTTTTGCTGTCGTTTTTCTCTTGGTTCAGTTTTTCAAAAAGTTAGCTGATGTACTTAGTTATCAATTAGTTATTCTCAAACGCTGTGTATTCGTCCTAGATAATTAGTTCTTTCGAATCGATGTGCTGTTGTACTCCTCCTTTGATCCAATTTTCTTCTTTGAGTTTTTGGATATTAATCCTATTTATGATCGTCGAACATAGAATCTCAGCGAAGAGTTCAGTATTTTCGTCACATTCTTTGATATCCTCCACATCAGAGTCAATTATCATCTGCAATCCTTCCATAGCGTTAGTTCTAGCCCAAGATGAATTCAAAGTGATCATTATTTTAAGTAGCTTATGGTATCTGAATCGTTTGCCTAAACTCTTTTGATTCTTCAATCCAGCTAATACTCGGCTAAAGAACTCTTCGATGTTCTCAAAGGTATTGTCTTCATCACAGAATTATCAAAAAAAATAAGTAATTTTTGTGAAGAAATTAAAAAAAACTATCTTTTTAGTAATTAAAATTTTAAAGAATATTCTAATATTTGTTTGTGTTACTTTTGCAAGCTAAAGATATACTAAGAAGCCAGTCTCTGAATAACTCAAGGGAGCAATTTGATATGCAATCTAATGCTAGATTCACACAGTAATCCATGTATTATTATCTGAGTGGTTTTTATACTCGTTACGTCCATTTGAGAACAGACCATACATAAATTGAAATCACTCTTTGTTTTGGTAAGTTATTGTAGTCATCAACCAAAGCTGAGATAATAGGGCTGCTGACTTTGAAGAATCTATCACCTAGTGCTTAGAATGCTTTTTTTAATAGTCTAGCGTTGAATTCAAACAAATTAAAGGAGAGATTTATGTTGAATAACGATGTCTTTTTCTTGTCACTATCAAATGTGAAATTAAACAGAATCTGAATCTATTCGAAAACTTCGCCTTGCCCAAGATCTACTTGAACAGCTTCGGTATCAGCTTCGTCTTGATCACTCGCGTAGATTTCTTTTGCTTCGAAGACTGATTCAATGTATTTCTAGAAATACACTGGATCAGTGAGTCTCTCAATCAAGACCTTTGCAAGCTCTCCTTCTGATTCCAACATTTCATATCCAGTCTTGTTGTAGAGTTCTCCATATCCAAAATATGCACCAATCTCCTGAAATAAGCAAAAAAAATATCATAAAACAATGTGTTAATCTAATGTGGGGTGTTCAATACTAACCCAATCAGTTATCTGTGTGATTATCATTTTTAAATAAAGAAATACTCTTGATTTAATAAGATAAGACGAGAGATCTTTTTTCTTAAGGAAATGATACTTATAGAATTCTGCAAGAGTGTATTCTCCTGCTCCTTCTTCTTCCATTTATGAATCTTCAAATGATCCAAAGCAACCAGGCATGGGTTCATAGACTTTCTTCACAACTCGTCTCTTCCTCCAATTCAAAATCCTATTTTAATTTATTATTTAAAAATAACAACAACAAAATGAGTATTTTTCAATCTAATAGCCATATTTAACAAATTCTTTCTGTTTGTGATTATTCCAAACCTGAATAAAATGGCTCTTCCGTATTAAGCTAGATGGAAGTCAGTCTTGTCAGTAGCAAAAGCTGTAGAGATTCTAGTGAATCGTACAATTTCTGGATGATTCATATCTTCGATGACATTCAAGAAATATACCACGAATAATCCACTTAATACCGTCGTTTTCCAGTGTGTTTTGGGATCTTCTGCTTTGTCATTAGCCTTCGCGATGATTTCCAAGAATGCCTACTGCACTTTCAGCGCTTAAACTTTCGAAATACTGTCTCTTTCGATGAGTAAATTTTACTTCAATGCACTGTACATCTCACAGCTGGCTATAATCGGATTGATGGTACATTACTTCAAATGCTAAGGTCGCAGTTGTGCAAACAAATAAGCATCTTCATAAGTATTAGTGAGTGTCTTCACAATTTATTCAATAACCTTCTGCTACCAGATCTTTTTATCTAACTGCTCGAATACATCTAAGCAGGAGAAAATATAATGGAACGTATCAGGATTCGCAGCACAGCAAGGAAATCTCTGCAAACTCTCGATTCTTAGATTGAGCAATAGCATCTCTTAAACTTTTTCAATCGTTGGTGTCATTTCTTAGAGGAAGATCTTCTCATCTTTGACATAGTGATTCATGATTGCGAATGCCTTTTTATGCATGGGCTCGTAGATGTTCTCGCTTGTTAAGGAGAAATTCAAATCGTGATCGAACCGAACAGACATTCTGAAGGTGTATGTTGGATGGAAGGATAAAATGAAGAAACTATTGAACAATGCCATTTTTTATGTTCCGAGATAAGGATTCAAGAAGAAGAACATATCGATCTTTTCATTTAAGAATGTCACGCATTCACTAGCCAACGTGAATCGATTGCTGAAGACATTTGGACGATGGAAATCGTTGAGTGTGCATAACCCATCAATCATCTCATTCGATCGCTTGATTTCTTCTATGAGATAAGACTCACCGAAACATTCTCGGATGAGGTACTAGAAGATCTCAACCAGGGCGGAATCCTAAAAAGTACAAAATATATATTTGTATTTAAACATTCAGAAAAAAAATTTGATTTCACATTAAAAAATGAATGTGTGTTAGCTTCTTTACATTGATTGTTCTTGTATGATGGAAGAGGGAAGGTAGTTTCATGCATAATTCTGTCAGATCGTTCCTTAACTCTGCGAGATCTTCGAACATGAATTTATCCTCAAAGTTCTTGTAGATTTCACGATATTGTTTTTAGCGATCAGTCTCCAGCACAGCAGGTTTAATAAAGGGAACTCGCACGTTTATTCCTGAAAACACAGCTAAAGCGACGTAGAGATACTTGTAGAAATCTTTCTAGAGCTTGGACACTGCCAGGAGATTATTTGAGTTGTCATCGAAGAGCATCTCGTGAATCACTTTCAAGTAGTCCTTTGGTAAAAGAAACAAAGGGAATCAAAACAGATTGATTTATCAGTAAATCACCCCTCCTCCCCCAATAATCAATGGTTCAAATGAACATCTGCAAGCACACCCTTAAATGCATGCCCTTTGCCATAAATAATACCTTTTCGAAGTCAACAATCGGGAATTCTGGCTTGTCAAAGTAATTAATCTGGAAAAATGCAAACGCTTTGTAGATCGTCTTCTAGATCCATTTATTTATAAACGCTCTTTCTTTGGGTCCTGGTGAGTACCACTCTAGTTAGAACTTCTTGAGATTAGTCTTCCCGAGCCTCTAGAGATACTGATACTTCGATTGATCAGAGGTCTGTCTTTCCGATGGATTCAGAAGTGAGACTTCCAAGGGATATGTGTATCCAAGCGTCAAAATCACTGTATGGATGATATCACAGGATTTCTCAAATACACTCAAATCATCTTAGAAGAAGCACAAATACGCTATTGTCTCCACGGTATCGATGTGCTTCAAGAGATATGTCCTAGAGTAACTCATAGCATTTTCAAGAATATTCACATAGTACTTAATCGACTCATCACTGAACAGCGCAAATTCATATTCAAGAATTCTGTCTTTGTTTTCATTATTCTCCAGCATAAACCACATCGCATTTGATTTCATTTTCTCGATCGTTTCGGGGTCAGTTCGTTTCTTGAGTACCTTTTCCTTCATAAGTTGAATTGTCGTTTCAAGTACTAGTTCTGGCTCAGTTAAGCTTAAACAATCCAGTAAATAAGCGATCGCTTATTGAGCCTCCGGGATTATGTTGTTTTGTAGCTTCTAAAATAGAATATTCACATATTAGACCCTCAGCGAATGAGAACTGTTCACGATGAACGTCCAGAATAGATTATTAAAATCGATTATTAGCGTGCAAGATTCACTGTCTGGGAGATCCATCGAGCTGACATTTTCAACGACAATCTAAAAGAATTTCACTGCGAATATTTCCGTTTGCTAGATAAACTCTAAGGAATCGAATTCACTTCCACCGATATCATCACTTAGCAGCTCTAATAGCTCCTTCTCTCCTTTGTCGAGATTCTCACTTTTAAAACTCTACAGCAAATCTTTATATCGTTTCAGTGGTACATACGAGAAGAATTTAGAGTATCCCTCGATCAAATCAATGTTGTCCTTCAACCCTTGAACTTCAAATAGTTTAAAGGAGACTTTCAGGAATTACAACGCGTATTTTAACCCACCTGGGCAGAGCTTTCTATCGCATAAAACGGGCATGATAAACAAAGCGATGCCTTTAACTGTTGTCAATGCCATGTCATCGACGTAACTGAAGCTCTAGATGATGTGTTCGATTGTGGGAATAGCATATCTGGTAGGATCAAAATAGCAGAGCCATTGAATTAACTTGCAAGAACTGTGAGAAGGATCTTCCATGTAGACTAATTTTTTCAAGAATGAGTCCATTAATTGGAGGAATCGCTCCTTGCAAACCTCGTCTAAGATGTATTCTAATAATAGGGAAAATGAAGAGAGAGAAAAATAAAAAATTGTAATTTTTGAAGTTTGAATTGAATATCTTAAAGTCTTTACTAGGATCTTAATTGGGATTTGTGCCTTTGTTTCTCTTTTTTTCTTGGAGATATTCTGGAATGTTGTACTCTGAATCATTAAAATCCAGATCAAGAATATCAGCGCCATCTTCTTCAGCATTTAGAGGGTTGTCAGCAAGATTGTGAAGATTAAACTAATCACTTTCATAGCGAATGATAAATTTCCTGACAAAGCACTTAAACAGCTTCAAAAGGGAATCGCATTAATCAGACTTCGTATTTGGGTCGAAAACACGATCGATTAATAAGAAGATTCTCTCAATGTACTGCCACACTTTCATACAATAAATGAAAAGAAGTTAGTAGGGTTTCTTTGCTTCATGATATAAAAATTGCTTACCAAATTCATATTTTGGATGTGTTGAAGGCAAGAGCAGATGGACCATGAAATCAGGGATTTACTTGAAGATTGATTTGATTCCTATCGGTTCTTCAGGTAAGAGAGTGCAAATGATATTCTCCTCTGCTGCAGCTGTATCTAAAATAAGCAGATTATTCAGATTCCTAAAGATCACTGTGAAGATTTCATCGTAATGCTTCTCCCATTGTAGATTCTTAAATTCTCTATGATTGAATGAGAGATAAATAAGATATTATTATTAGAAAAAAAGTGAACTTTTAAATAAAAGATAAAAAGAATAAAACCAATGAAAAATGTTTAAAACCTTAGAATCTTCATGATGTTGTAGAGTGTCAGTGTGTTCCTCGTGCAATAAGAGAAATTAAGATAATGTATGAGATCCTCCAAGAGAGGAGCGTAGACTTCTGTCTCCGAATCTTAGTCGATCTTCAAGAATAGAGTCAAGAAATTCATGGCATAATCAGCACGGGATGGCTGGTAATTCTCTTTGAATATCTCGTAGATCTATTGATAAAAAAAGTTATAAATTAGTTAGTTAAACTAATAAAATTGTTTTTTGATTTGATGTCTCTGATCTTTGTGATGGCATTTTTATTATTCTTAATCTTTTTTGAATGATGAACATACCTTTGGGATCGAAGATGGATCGAAATACTTTTTGGATCTCTTCGTGAGATCAATGAATTCAGAAAAATAGGAGATATTCTGAGATTCATTGCGATAGGGTTTCTCATCGTTATTGTGGAACTCTTGAAGGTAGAACTCGTAGTATGCTCTCCAATCGAGTTTAAGATCTTTGAGCTCAACTCTTGAGGCTAGCATTTCACTGAGGAAATTAATCAGAAGCACTTTAGAATCAGTTCTTACGTTTTTTCTTTTGAAAATCATCTCTATTAACATTGTGACAATAACTTGATGCTCCTCGCGCTTCAGACCGTAGACATTCTTAAACTTAACTATCAATTGCTTGATGTTACTACCTGCTATGCCAGCTTGGTTTACTATGTCCTATGAAAAATGGAGCAACAACAATATAATTTTCAAGACATAAAGGGTACGAAAGTTTCAATTATCTGAATAAAAAAGTAATAAAATTAAGCAGTATCGCTCTTTAAAATATGAATAATGATCTTCAAAGCTCATGGCATAATAGCTCAGCTATGAAAAAGGAGAAAATAAACTAAAACTTGTGCTGCTTACTTTTGTTGAAATAGTGTGGATAATCTCAGACCAGAAAAACTTTCTCTCCGCCTCAAAGTTGCTCTCAAGATCAAGAGGCAATCTGCTATGATAATATTGTTGTCGCAGCACACTTCCAGAATTCATTTTGTGCTTTAAATAAATCTCTCTTTTGTCTGTCTACCTTTTCTAATCTTGTGAATAATTTTTTTGTGAAAAAGGATTTATTTATCGTCGTCTTCTCCTTGCTCTTAAGCGAATCGGATCTTTTTTAATTCGCAAAAAGATTTATTTAGCTTCTAATGTGCTGTAATTGTCAAGGAGGGGGAGATTAGATATCTTTGATAAATCTTACGATTATTGATAGACACACTTGCTAAATCAATAAATTTCTTTTCTAAAAGAATAATCCAATCTCCTAGCTGAAATGCCTTTTCTATTTTATTCAAAAGGTAATTAACTCTGTCTCTCTATTCTACCAGATGAATCGAATTAAATTAATAAGAAAGTCACATAAAGATGTGAGAATATGTGTAAAATAAAATGTGAAGAATAATTCTGTAAATGATCGTAGGATAAAAATGTGCTAATAAACAATAAAAACCTTTTAAGAAATGCATCACTTTGAGCATATTTTGATTATCATTGATTTATCTAGCTGCATTTAACTCTGAAGTATATTATTTATTAATCAATATTGAGTTTTAAAAACTTAGAAAAAATACAATGAAACAAACTGCAAATGCTTTTAAATACAAAAATGAAAGACAAATCAATTGCTTTTTATTTTTAAATGAAGTATAAGAATAATGATTGAAATATTAAGATAGTTAAAGAAGAAGGTAGTTATAGTAGTGGAATTTAAGCATGTAATAAGATTAAATTATTATGTGTGGCAGAGAATGCAAATTAAAATGGGAATTACCGTTAATAAAACCATCCAAAATAAACTGTAGAAACTTTATTAAGATTATTTTTTCATTATTTATTCTGCTTTTGTTTCATTGCTCATTCGGAGTGGCTGCGAGAAAGAGAGAGAACAAACTGAATACACCCACCACCCTTCTAACATATAATTAGCAGTTACTTTTTGAGATGCCAGGCAATTATGATTTGGAGAGAGTCATATCATGTGACAAAGGAGGCG
>Ga0302271_10001721_pt1 | contig 20738 bp, 13 predicted proteins | sample III_Bog_N1_1_FD_198767 | JGI IMG/M metagenome (GOLD analysis project Ga0302271, IMG submission 198767) | Peat permafrost microbial communities from Stordalen Mire near Abisko, Sweden - III_Bog_N1_1 | ecosystem: Environmental > Terrestrial > Soil > Wetlands > Peat | place: Sweden: Abisko... | reverse complement strand
TTAGAATATCAGGATTGGCATCTGCATCTGGGAGGTTGACTTAGGTGTTTGATCGTGCCCAGATATGCACATGGAAGAGGTATCTTTAAACTAATGGGTCTAGAACGAATCCAGAACAGTATTGTTAGTTTTTACCTGTGGTAGTGACTGTAATAGGTACTTCACTTTTCTAAAATGAATAGGCTTAAGGTGTGTAGATGTAGATTTTCAAGCGAGTTGAGTCAGTATCGAAAATAGAGTGAACTGTGTCATCGCATTGATTAGCAGAGCTCTTATCACCAAAGAACGTGCATGATACAGGGCCATATATGCTAGCATCTGGAATCGGAACTTAAGGGAAGATATCAACTCGAAATTTCCCAAAGGAGTCAATGTCTGATTTTGGTAAAAAAGTCTTTAAGAAAAATTCCATTTCCAAGGATCCACATTTGCCTGAAGCTGCTGGAGCAGGCAAGAGCATTGAGTGAACTACAAGTCGGTTTGTTTCTCCGTAGGTTGAGTTCACAGTGACCATGATCGTGTTAGTATCTACGATTGCACCTCGTTGAGCGTTGTATGAGGAAACTGCAACCTATTAGGGATTTAAAAATAAAATAAAAATTAGGAAAAGACTATAAAAATTTGACAGTTTAAGAAGAATAAAAAGTCATACAGGGTATTCGTTTGGGGTATCTGGTGTCTAAATAAACACAGATAGCACAATGCGCTTGGTGTTATCGATTTTTTCGAAGTTCTCTACGACATACCCTTAGACATTGTGGATTTTACTGCAAGTGATAGCTTCGTTGTTGTGGGCTACGAATCTAAATATTATGGAAAAATCAATTTACCAAAGGAAATAGCTAAAAATACTTATCAAATTGATATGTATGCGAATTTAAAAATTCTAAATTTACCCGTCGATGATGATGCAGTTTTGATTGTAGATAGTCCATTCGTTCGTGAAATTCAGATAGAGTTTCCCTCCATAGGGCACAGGGTTAACTAAGTTGATGAAGAACGAATACGTTGAGTTTGATAACCGAAATTAATCTGAAGAAGAATACTAAAGAGCTGCTTATCCAGGAGAGATTATGATATCACCTGGGAATTCTATTTTTTCTAGAACAACAGTCGAGCGCGCTTGCAAGATCTCAACCATGAACCCACTCATCTTTCCACTGAATTCAGGGTTCTTCATGTTAATGATCTTAACCACTGCTTGTTCTCCACCAAGAAGAGCTTTCTGCATGCCTGCACAAGTTGTGACTCTTTAATTAAACTAAACCGTCGCTTCGGGTAGTGTGCCTGAGATCCCATCTACATCGCATGAAACTTGCTTTGTCTTGAATCCATCAGGGAACGTGAATCGTAAGCTGTTTCCAGAGGAATAAGTTTTCTAAGGTGTGAATCTAAATTCCCAGCTGGATCCTTCGCTGATGCCGTTGTTGCTGAGTTTGTACACTGCAGCTTGTGTCATAAGTTCTGTTGGAGTATCAAGAAATAAGGAAATTAATGATAAAAACCAATGCAATTTAAGTGTAAACTTTTCAAGGGAATCCGCAAGTTAATTAAGATATTTTGTGAATAAGGAATGAAATAAAAGCCAAAATGAAATGGAAATAATAAGCTGACTTGGTGCGCTGGCGAAGGAAATGAACCCGAATTGATCGTTTGTATCGATGAGTACATCGCGCGAGTAAGTGCGGACTCTAAACTAGCTTGTGGAATCAGAGTGCAGTGGATTTGTTACTTGCCCTACGATCAAAGTGATTTCCTCGTTGCTAACTAAACTTCCAACACTGATGACCACTACGCCTGAACTGGAAATCGTGCAGCCTACTTAGTTATAGCTGCTATCGTCTGTGGATCCCTACCGCACGAAGCATTCAGGTTCCTTAGGAAAGCAAATGTAAGCAAAATCCGCAGGGAACACCACTTCCATCGTAGCTTATTGTGTGATGGAGTTTTCAGCTGTGAACCTAAATTCATAGTAAGTTTTCTCTCCTTTGTTGGAAGAAAATGCTAGCAGCGCCTAGTTGTCGCTTTTTGTCAAACCCCCGCTTGCAGCGAGCCCTGTGAGCACGCAGCCCAGGATCGCGAAGAGGAGCATAATAAGTCTAGTATGTTAGTTTTTTGTTGTTTCTATCCTAATTCGAAATATCAATATGTATTTTTCACTAGCCTTTAAGATTGTTTTACACTATCAATTAATTGAAAGAGAACAGATAAAGTTTGTATGGATGATACTAAAGATTAATTTTGTTTGTGCAATAGTTTTCTTCTTTCGAGTTCAGTTTAGAAGAGGGGGAAATAAAAAGTTCTTCAAAATCGACAGTAGAAACACTAATGATTGCAGAAATCTTGGAAATTTCAAATTATTTTATGCATTTCCATCCGCTCGTTGGGTGTGAAGTATGTGGGTTGCATTGGTTGCTTTACTCAGCTTTGCCTGATTCATGGGTTGGTTCTGTAACTCAAAATTATTTAAAATATTTATAAAAACATAAAAAACAAACATCATTTTTCAAGGATAAACAATATTTTTTCTAAAATATTCAGTAATTTTTTTAATATTTTTTATTGTCACTATCAAACCATCATTAAAGCTACATTACACAATTATCATCACAAAGAATCATCTAGAGTTATTTCCTGCCAATCAACTTATATTTCAATAAATATCTGTCTCCCTTCTCTCCCACTTCTAATTTTTAATTGCAAAGAGAAGACAATTTTTGAATCTTTTTGGGATAATTATTAATTTTTCATTTGGTTAATATTCATTGCTGATATCAAATTGAATGTTGATTTCTTCTATGATTGCTTTTTGCCTACCTAAATTACCCAGATGAACTAGAGGTTAATAGTTAAAAATATGAAAAAAATTAGTAATATCAAATTACAACTATTTCAGTTTAGAAGAACAAAAAACAAAGAGTAATCTGCAATCCCATAAAAAACTCTAATATTAATGAATTTATCACTGCCACAAAAATAATTATCTTGAATATCCTCAAACAACATAAACCCAAACAAATAAACTAATGTAATAATTTCCCCATTAAAACACAGCACTTCTTTTTGTCAATATATTTTCGAATATTTCTCATTTCTCTCCTTTGAATATTTTATCAAACACTTTTTATGGTCCTTCTGGTTCATTAAACAGTGCCATTTTAAGATGCTATCTATTATATTCTCTGACATCATTAGCTGAATTTAACCCTCTAAGATAAGTCGCCAGATGAAGAAGCTCAGTATCCTATTTGTTATCGTAGAATGGCAGTATAGGTATTCCATTATCGATCTAAAAGCAGAAGCTATATGCTGCATTATCAATAAGCACAATATCTTAAAGTAATCTGTCTGCAAATATCCTTAGATCTTTAATATAAACTCCTTAAGCAGATTAAATGCATTGGTCTCTAAAGAATCTAAAATGCACATATTATCTCAACGGATCAAGCTATTTGATAACTTCCTCAGCATAACATGCATGACTAGCTGTAAATATAATGATTTCAAATTCCTAGCTGAGTTCTCGCAGGATCTCTTTAGCGTAAGGGCGGATGTTGATCCCAGCCTAACAAAATCAAAAAATGAAATGTTTTTGTCTGCTAAATTTCTAAAATAGTGATAATTTTGTGAAGAATAAAATGAAATGCTAACCTTGATGAGTTTTCCTGTTGGGAATTTGAGTTCAACAATTACATCAGAGGGAAGATTAGTGTTCTCATTACAATGAATTAGAGTCTCATCCATATCGAAAATCAACGTTTTATTATCTAAAAAATTGGTGAAAAAAAGAAAAAAGAAAAAAAGAATCAAAGTCAATTTGAATCCGAAAACAACTAAGGTTCTTACATTTTTTATTCCGTGGCCCAAGGATAACCTTCTTGGTCGTCAAATCCCTAGGATTAGCAGGTTAAGCCATATTAGAATACATAACACCCTAGCAAGTTTAAAGGAAATGCTAGCGAAACAATTAAGCATCTGCGTCAATAGGAAATGGAGCCTTGAATGCTTTGTTTAAACTCTGCATGTAATATGGCGATTCCGGATGAACTCGCTATGCTTAACTAGACATATTTGCCATTTTAAAGCTGTTTTCTTACCCATAATTATTCGAATATTTATTATTGTTGTTAAAATACTGATAATTTTAATTATTTTTGATGTTATTCTCTTGAAGATAATTATTTCCAGTTGGTTATTGTTATGATTTAAAATAGTTGTTATTTATTATGGTGTTGCTTTGGTTTGATTGAGAGATTATATTAGAATTAACTTTGTCAATTGGTCGATCTGTAATTGGTTTTGATGGTTGATTTTCTACTTTTCTAGAATCAATTTCCAATCCATTCGCAGAGTTTTATAGTAATTTTGAGGTGTTCGATTTCTTGAAAGATAATTAATGCTATTATGTTCTCTCGTTATTGTTAAATTATTTCGCTGCAGGTACTTTATTTGATTATTCTTAGTTTTTACCAAAAACTTATGGTTTAAGTGTGAGATCATTTTTGTCAGTTTAATCTAATTTAGATTAAAGTAACCCTTCACATTTAGATATTGAATCCTTTAAAGTTTGATTGGAAGGACTTGAATAGCTTCGATCCCAAGCACGGCTGTTTATAGAGGAAATTGTCTTTGATGATGTGAATCCTCTTTTGACTTTTGGTTCAGCTTATTAGTGTTTTGCTGTAAACGGATAGAACAGAATCTCTTCGTTTTTAGAACTAGAATCGATTGAAAGTGCTGGCTTTTGATTATTTTAAATAGGATAATTTTTATGGCTAACTGTAGCAAACGAGAGCTGAGGAGAATGCGATGAGCTTTGGGAGTTATTTGAGGAAAGATACGGATAGACTCCAGACATTGGGAATTCAACTTTTCAATAACAAAAAAGAAAAAAGATAATTGATTCATGAAAAAATAGTAGTATTTTATACCCTTATCTACTTTGGTGACAAATTAGCTGAGAGGTGATGTGCTTTTAGTTATTGAGCTGGAGATATTTGAAGGAGTAGACGAAGAGCTTCTCAGTTGTGGTGGGTTAGGAATAGGACCTGACTGAAGAAGACCAAGAACACGAATTGTACGGGATGAAGAAGATGGAGCGATTTTTGGGCGATGAGCTGCTTAAGAAGTAGATGAAGATGTTATTCTTTCTGGGAGTTAATTTTTCTGAGAAGCTGCTATTTATTATTAACCACTATTAACTTATGCTCGTGGTCCTATTGCAGAAGCAGGAGGAGGAGAAAAGTTGTAGTTTTATTCACTTCGATCTTTAGGTGACAAAGTTGTTGGAAGGAAAAGTGGCTATGAATGTGCATTTGAAGTGAAAACATCTGAAGAAGAGGAACTTTATGATTTTCTATGAGTTGGTTTGCGTCTTTACTTTATCTGTAAATTGATCTGCGAAGTAGAAATCACTGATGGAGAGGAGAATTCAAGAAACTTCATTCCAATATTACTGCTATTGTAAGGTTCTTTTGGGAGAACAAATGATCCAGATATTCCTTATTTCTTCTGTATCAGCTTTTGTTGTGAATTACCATTCAGTTCATTCTGATTTTTGTGAATCTGCTGTAGTTTAGCTGAGTTAATGAGTTCTTGCATAAGGGCAGTTGCAGAGCTATACTAAGGAGAGTTCTTAGATGACAATGGACTTGCTGCTGTGTATGAAGACGTTGGTTCATATAATATTCCTTAATTATTTATCTGTAATTGTTTTTTAGATTTTGCTGTTGAAAATCCATTATTTCTCTAATTTTATATGAATTCAAGCTGTGAATTCAAATACGATTGTGATTGAGATAACTTAGGAGTGAATTTCGCTGAGGGAGTCTTATCTGAGTTTGTCTTATCTACGCATACTGATAACTATGGATGTGTTGTTCTCGTTTATTCTATCTGCATTTTCTTTGATTTCACCCAAAAAAACCTCTCTTTTTTTTTCTAATTAAAATTTCCAACAAACCTATTCTTCCAATCAAATTAACTTTTCTTATCTGTTCATATGTCCTCTTTCGAGATTGTTAGTAATCATACGATCTTATTTAAAAGAAATAAGAACAGTTCTCCCACCTTTTTAAATGTTTTTTTTTCTCAAACTTTAGCAACGGTAATCTGTCCGAAAAAAATACAAAGTTCTTCGTTATTCTAAGAACACATACACATTTGACAAACACATTCTAAAATTCTTTTAATTCTTTCCAAAATGCAAATATATTCACATTGCGTCAGTTGCTCCAAATCTCTTGAGATCTATTGGACTATGACACAAGGCACAAGTCATTAGCTTCAATCTTTGAACTTCGCTTTCGATCATTTTATGTCTGCAGCTCTTGCAGGAATAGAATTCCTTCTAGAAAATTGGTCGACCTGATGCTACACAAGGGGAGAAATTACTTCCACAACCTCTGCAATGAGTCTCACTGGGAAAGCAAACAGACAAATAATTATGATATTTATGAATAGAAACTGCAATTAAAGTTTATCTTACTATTCACTGACTTGGAGTGTACAGTTCTTTCCTACACAAGGAATATATTCAGCTGGGGCATCTACAGGAGGGTGTCTACTCAGAAAAACAAATTAGCAACAACAACAAAAGCAATTCAAAATACTCTAGAAATTGAGAGGAAAGTCCCCATTTTAAACTGAAAGAGATCACTAAACAACACAAGTTTTGGTGATGTGAAAAAGAAAACAAAATGATCGTTTTTTACTTAGTAAAGATGGACACAGCAATATTCTCATAGAATTCTCTTTCTACATCAGTGTTTTTATCCAGATTCTAGAGTTTAACAAATGCTCGAGAGCATTCCCTAAAGGATTTATTGTAATATGCTGCAATTGCGATGAGGGAATATATTTTCTTCTAATCTATTTCTAACTCATATTCACTTAATCTCAAAGCACACTTCAGTGCATATTTGAATTGCCCTTAGTACATCATTCGCTAAGCTAAAATGAAAAAATGCCAAGCTTCAGCACCTCTCCAAGGGTTATTCAAGATTTTATCTGCACTACTGGTGTTAATAGTGCTTGTAATCAACGAATTTAATGTCTTTTAAGAAAATAAATAAAAATAAAACTTAATCAGAAAATATTCTTAGATTTTAATTTACTTTAGCAGTAGAGGTATTCTACCCTGTCATGGTAGCATCGAGCATCCTCTTCTTGTAGAGATCAACTTCGAGAGCAGCCATTACGTACATTTTTTTGATGTTCAGAGGATTAGCCTTGTTAAAAAAAAATAAGAAAAATTTAATTTCCATTTTTTGATTCATAATTTTGCCCTTTTTACATCTCTTTCAGTGAGATCATCGGCGATAGAAGAGAGGATCTTTGCCGCTTCTGTGTTTCTCTTGGCCTTCCTATACAATTCAGCAGCTTCTAATTTATTTCGTTTTTCTAGAAGTTAATTTGCATACGATATTAGCAATCCTTCAATTTAGACAAAATTATATTATTCTGCTAACTCAACAGCTAGATTCCAATGGTTCAACAGCACACAACAATCTAATGCTTGCTTGACATCTCCAAATTTTTCATAGCATTTCACTGCAGCATCGCATAGCCCAGCGGATTAAAATTTATCACCCATGTCTTTTAATAAATCATTTCTTTCAGGAACTTCAATGATGAGCTTTTCTAAACTTTCATAATCTTCAAGCCGAGTGTACGCCTCAATTAGACCAGGAGTGTGCTTAGCTAGCTGGTACTCTTGAGCAGCTTTTTGCCATTAGAAACTCTCAGAATAAATGTTACCAAGTTCTAAATGGGCTCTCTGAAGCTCCTAGTCTTGACCTGAGAAAATTAATAAAGAAACAACATAATTTTAAGATCCACAAGAATTAAAGCTAAACAGCTAAATAAATAATATTTTTCTGAAACTATATTTACCAGTTCCTTCTCGAATCGCGTTGATAACTTGCTCCCAATCGCCTTATTTCATTCTCATTTGAATTGCTAAATCTTTTCTCTCCATTTTATTATAAATCTCATCAGCTTCTTCAGGTTTCTTGTAGTAAATGAGTATCTCTGCTCGTTGTCTATCTTTGTCATCCAGTTCTCTGACTCTTTGGATAAACTTCAGACTCGCATAATCCTTACAAGCTACAAATGCATTCTCAGCAGAATCGAAATCTGCATCTTCAAGTGCTTTCTTCGCATAAACTCGCCACAAGCATTCTTAATTTTACTGTTTAATCACACCAAACATCTCAGCCATGCTCTTTTTATACAGCTACTCTTTGATATCTTTGAGAATTTTCGCTTCAATTTCCAGAATCAGCTCATCTTTCTTGAGATTCCCATCAGGAGATTTCATCAAATCATCCAAGTAAAACATCTTCACTGTGAAATCTTTATACTCACTAATGTATGCATCAGTCATGATAGGCTCCTCTGCTTTGTCGTCGTTCACAATGTAGAGTCTGCCTCGCTCCATGCAGACAAAGCTATCAGGTACATCATCGGAATATTTCACAAACCAGCATTCTTTTTTCTCAAAAGGCAGTACTTCTCCTCCTTAGTTTGTTATCTTGAGTATGCTTAAATTTCCATTGTGATCGATGATTCCCACACGCGTAGCATCACAATTGAGACTCATCTAAGAAGGTCTCGTTTGGATGTAGAGCTTGTTTTCCATCGAGATGTGAGGGAATGTATATCTGTTGATTGTACCAGAAATTCTTGCCACGAGCAAGAAATTTTCATTGGCTGCAACAGTGCAAATCACGTCATCACTTTGTGGTTCTGGATCGTAGCTGTCCTTATCGTATTGATTATTTGAGTCCGTTTCCTTGTCAATGAACCAAGCCTGCTCTCTGCCAGTTCTCCTAAGACCAGTCTATTGTTCAAAAGTTGTCAATCTCTCAACTTGATTCTTGTACTACCACACATAGACATGATCCTAGCTAGCCACCTTTGAAAAAGTTAAAAAGGTCAAATTTCCCCATGAATCATCTCAACTATCATCTCATCTTTTTCGTTTTATAAAAAATATTTTTTGTTACAATAATATGTGTTTTCGTCATTGCAACGGAGACAGGCTCAATATTGATTTGTTTGCTGTCAATCGGAGATCCAATGCTATTACAAAGATCGATTTGCCATAAATCGAGACCTATGAGTTCAGTCACTATGCAGCATAAATCTCCAGAGGATTTGATCATGCACAATGATTTGACAAATTTCAGAGATTTCTTTCCAGTCACAGTGTCCCAAAAAATTATTGTGTACTCCACTCTATCAGCTTTTTAATAAGCAAACGCTAGAGTGCCATTAGAAAGATATGCCCATTTGTGATCAGGTTTAATGTTAGCGAAGAACATAGCTGTATTCACTGCCATGACGATTCGTAATCCTGTACCTTCCCAGGATATTCCGCTGACTTTTTCGGATTGAGGAACCTAATAAACAAATTTGAAATAAGTTTTCCTCATTTTTTAAATGAACTTCTTAAATTAATATTTCACAAATTAAACCAAATCATATTGATTGAATAGAATTACTCTTAATGTCTTAAGATGCTACCCTACATTGCTGTAGAACTGCACTACTCCTTTATTCTCTCCATTTTCTTCTTACGTTCCACTGACAGCAAACATAGATCCACTTGGATTCCACTTAACTGTATAAATTTTCATCATAGTATCAATCAGCACTGGCTCATCGTCTTTTTCGTTTTTCATGAGTTAAACCCTTCCACATTGATAAGCAACACATAATCCAGGAGGGCTATCATCAGTGTACATTTTTGCTTGTGTGAACCATTAAATCGCAGCTAATGGTAGCTATGGAGTGAGCATTTTAGAAGGTTCAACTAATTTATGTAAGCAGTTCATTTTAAGATGGTACATAGCTCCACCTGAGTTATCGAAGACTCTAACTTCTCCATCCATCGTTCCGAACACAATCATCTTGCTGTCAGGACTCCATTCAATCATAGCTAATCGATGTTTGTATTCTTTCCCCCATAATCTAGAGCCTTCTACACTTCCGACGATTACTGCACCGTCTTCGTAGATAATGCATACTTTAGTGCCGTCAGGAGACCAACACATGTCACTGACTCGACTTTTTTCTCTGTTATTAATCATTTCTTCTAACTTTTTTTCAGCGAAAAAGGCCACAAAATAGTCAGCATTATTAAAAGTTTTTGAAAATATCTAGGATTCAAACTTTTTTATGTGTTATTTTTGTTACCCATTGATCTTTTCTAGTCATCCAGACAATGATAAGTCCGTTGTCATCCACAGAAGTCAACTTGCGATATCTTTCATTCCACTTAACGCAAGTTATTGTCCCTGTATGATTACCCAGTGTATGATCTTCTTACAGTGCATTCACTTTTTGCTGATTGTTGACATCTTTCGCTTTTTAATCATCTAGTTTGACAATTTTGAGTAAACCCTTTTCACCACCAGTAGCAATCCACCCTTATTCTTTGTTCCAGCATACTTCCTCTATCTTGGTACCATTTGGCATACCAATCTTTTTAGATAAAAACACAAACATTTCTTTGTTTAATCTTTTTTTTCTTTGTTTTTAAAACTTCTTTTTTATCTAGAAAAAAGGTAAACCAAAAAAACTTTTCTTCTTCTATTCTTCTTATTTTTTTTTTGAAAATCTCTTCTTGTAATTTCGAAGAAGATCGAGTCTTCGAAACACACAAATTGCTTTAATTTTTATGGACTGCTTACGTTTGAGAGCGTTTTCATTTATCCTTTTTAGAGAGATCAAAAAAATTCATGCTATTTTTTCTCATCTCAAAACATGTTTTGACTGGAAAGACAAATCAATCAGAGATATTTAGATTCTATTACTTACAGGAAAGATACTAATCGAAAGCTCTTTCCATCAGATTCATTATCTTGAAAAAGAAGAAATTGATAAAATATTTGCACTCAAACCATGAATAAGAAAGAAAGCATTATTTTTTAAGCTATTACGTTTATTATTTTTCCATTTAATTTTGTTTTATTTCCTTCTTCAAAACATCTATTTATTGGAAGAAAAATCCACAATGAGTGTTGAAAAACATCTATTTACTGATACATAACAAAAATTATCTTTAAATTCCTTTTAAAATTAAAATCTCAAACACAAATTGATAATTATCTTTAATTGAAGTGATTTTATAGTCTATTTATCATCACAAGTCATATAACATACAATTAACTAAAAAATACTCTCATTTTCTAGGAAGTGAGTTTCTGCATCTTTTCGAATAGAACTTAATATCCTCCTAAGAACAGGCAACGCACCAATTATTATAATATTTTCCCCCCTTTTTATCTTGGGTTTTATACCCACATACAGGATCTAACTTCTTAGGACATCTTTTCTTGCCTTAAACTTCCTCAGGGCACTTAATATTCTTGGCAAGACTTCCAGCAAAGAAGCAGAAAAGGAGTAGAAGTAAAAGGAGTAAATAGATATTATTTCTTTTAGTAATGTTCATTTGACTTAGTAGTTGTTACCTTTAAAGCTCTTTCTCTCTCTCTGATAAAATAGTAATTTGTATTATTTTTGTTTTGAATAATTAATTATCAAAAATTTACTAAAAAAGAGTCCGATTTGAAGAAAAACAGTTGCCAATATTCTTTATCTATCTAGGGAAGTTTTGCAATTTCTAATACTTTTAAGGAATGAACGGAAATACAAATTGTTTGTTTATTATTTAAAATTTTTTCACAAGTCAGTGATTTTGTTCTAGGAGAGAAAATAAGCAAAGTGAAGCTATTTTTGTGATAAGGATCAGATTTTCAAGTTGAATGTAACTCAATACCGATAATAGAACAGACAAGGCATGCGTTACATAAAGTTTGTCTCTTTTCATCACTATGACCACAGATAAGAGACAATAAGGGTAAACATCATTTTCTGGTTCTTTTTCCTGGATTGAATTCAATGTTCTTCAATTTCCTTGGCATTTATTCCTTTAAAGAAAAAAAGTGGAAGAGGACTACTAGAACTAAATCAAAATTATTCAATTTGATATTCATTTAATTGAGAACTACCTTCTCTTTGAGGTTCTTTCAATAAAAATAGTACCGAAAAACTGACTAGACATTTTCATTTTGAAATTTGAAATAATTGTAATAGATGGCTCTGTTCTACTCATTTCTAAGCTTCTGGATAATACAAATTTTCTTCAAGAAACAAAATTGCATTATTTCTTGAGCCAATCAATGAATTCGTGTGATATTAAGTTATTCTATGACTATTTCTTTTCAAGCTTTACAAAAACAAAAATATCATAAAACAATTGGGTTTAGCTATTGTGCAATTGTATTTTAAAAAGTGTTTTATCAACAAAGTTCTTTCTGCGTAGCTGACTTGTAAGAGACATTGTTTTTGAGCTTTGAATTATCAGACAATCATTAAGGCCATTTTTGCTGAATATCCTAAAAATAGAGTAATTTGATTATTTGCAAAAGCAGTAGTACAGAAAATAGGAATAGAATGAGCTAATTCATGAACCGGAAGAAAGATGATTTTAAGAATTATCCTAAGCATAATCGGCAAACAATTGGATGCCTATTTTTCAGGTTTTAAGAACATAATTTTGACATTGAACGATTCCTATTTTAGGATTCGATATTTTTTGAGATAACTATTAGTTGTTTTTTTTTTTAAATTATTTTTTGGTCTCATGGAGGTAGTCCTTTTCAAGGTTTAAGTAGGAAAAAATATTATTATTTATTTTTTTCGTCATATAGCCAACTACATCCAGCTTCTGCAGATATAAGATAAAAAGAAAAAATGTAGGCTCTTACTAACAGTTCTCATATTTGAATTCCTATTCTTGTTTTCTTTTAAATATCAATGTTCTTTAATGCTGATTTGGATTGGTCTTTCATTTTTAAATGCTCTAACTTTGGAACATAAATCTTAATCACTTAATATCAAGACAAAATAATAAAAATATTCTCTTTCAAACAAATTGATATTTTCGTTCGTCCCTTTGATTATTAATAATTCTAAAATTTAATCATAAGGTAAAAATATTTGTTCTATTAAAAAAGAAAAATTGAAAAGAATAAAATGTTCTTAGCTGACTAAATTGTAGAACTAAAGGCATCAATTAATTGCTCAGAAAATGGCAATGTTAAATTAAGGGAATAAATGAAGGGATATGGGACAATTGTAAAAGAAATTGAGAAACTTAATGAAGAAAAGAGTAAGAAAGAAGGAAGATAGGAATGATAAATTGAAGGGAGAATTCTAATTATTCCTTTGGATAATCAATATACGTCAGAAGGGACGTTCATGAAATAGGCGCATTGAAGAGAAAGTCGCCTTTGATGATGTACATAATTAAGAAAAAAATCATGTAATTTCAAATGTCTGGGTTGGGAAAAATAGCGAACAGAAAGAACAAACAAAACAGAGGAAAATAAACAAATTATAAATCCATCCTTTTACTGGAATAACATCATAAATAACAACAACAGAATCAGAAGCTACATTTCTAAGTGCGACCTATCGCAAAACAAACTACGCTCCATTGAATCTAATGTTTATTGTAGAATCAGGTTAAAAAGTAAAAGGTGAAGTCTACTTCAGTCCGAATGAGCTAAAAAGATCATCTTAACCTAACTCAATAGTTACTGACTTTTCTCTTGGGTTATCAAAGAACCCTTCTAATAAATCATCTCCTTTACATGCATTTAACCCAACTAATCTAATTTCCTCAGCGTCAGCACCTCCTTTAGACTTAAGATTTGTCAAGAAACAAGCTCATTTTTCTGCTGGCAATCCTGTCAAAAGATTCTTCGATGATGATCTAAATCTGCAATTCTAAGAAGATCCTTCAAAATTCCTTGGAAAATTCGCTAGCACTGATGGAATCTATGTGATTGAAAGATCGTTTGTGCCTACAAATGTCTGTGGAGTGAAAATATATCATACAAGATTTACACCTGTAGCTACTCAGCCAAAAGCGACGCTTCTAGTCGTTCATGGGTTCTGCGAGCATTCAGGACTTTATATCAACGTAAGATTGATTTTTATATGAAAATAAAGGCAAAAGTATTGGTTTTTTTGGGGAAAAACATGGTAGAAATCTTAAACCATATGCACAATTAGAAGGGGATTTACCATCTAAGAAATGAAAAAAAAGTTGAATGGAACATAAAGGAAAAAAAGAAAATATTAAGTGAATGAAATAGATTTGAAATTTTTCTCAGAAAAGGATGGTTTTAGGTGAAGAAATTACCAAAGAATTTTAATAATTGACAATTTTTTCTTGAGAATGTCATAATTTCCTTATTATTTTGATCAAACTCACCTCCACTAGATGTTTAATTGTGATTATTACATCTCCTAGAAGAAAAAAATACAAAATATGATACTATATCCCCTGCCAATTATCTTTTCTCTAAGGTCCAGATTTTATGTTATTTTTTTAACATTGAAACTAATTTTTCAAAAGTTTCTCAATGGAATTATCAAAGGCTTTTCTCAGCTGAAATTCGAATTAGTTTTAGCAAATTCAACTTTTTTCTTTTGCTCATAAATTCAACCCAATTAATTTCAAACGAAATTAGGAATTTGCTCATAAGTTTCTGAATAATTTTACAGTTAATTCTGATAAATTTTCCAACAAACAATAAATTTATTTAATTTCTTTAAAAAAACAGTTCGCAGATTATTTCACAAGACAAGGCTACTAAGTTCATCTTTATGATCAACGAGGTTTCGGATACACTGGTGGTATCACTCGCCATAGTTCCACTCAAGAATTTCAAGAAGATTTAACAACAATCATATCTTAAACAAATCTTGAATTACCTCTTGAAGTCTACGCTCACAGCACCGGAGCATTAGGTGTTTTAGCATATCTTATTAGTAATCCAAACAGCCGTATTTCCAGCTTAGTTTTGTTGAATGCCTTCCTCAGAGTTCCTAAACACTACAATTTCTCCATGAATAAACGAATTCTCTCTAAATTTCTCCTTCTTTTTTATGAAGTAATTATTTTATTATTATTTTGGATACTTAGACAACTATAATTAATTCTAAAACTAATTATTTTTTAGGATTTACTTCTGAATAGTAAAATAAATCTCAGTGCACTCTGCAAAAACAGCTATCACATTCGAAAAATCATCAAGGATGAACATATCTCAGCTCATCTCACGTACTTTTTTACACAAAAACAATCTTGGATTTCCTTAATATTGTTGTTTTTCTCTAAAATTTATCTTTTGTTCTTTTTTAGATTAAGGATGGCAATGTCAATCATCGATATGTGCAATACAGTAGAACAAAATGCATGGAAAATAACCATCCCTGTCTTGCTTCTCCATGGAACTGAAGATGTTGTTAGTAATAAAGAAAATTCTCTGAATTTATATAAAAAAATTGGATCTTCAGTTAAAGATCTTCGGTTTATTGATGGAGCCTTTCATTAACCTCATCTTGATACTGGAGCATAAGATCTATTTGCTCTTATGGAATAATGGATAAGCACAAAACCAGTATCTAAAAAAGAATCAACAAATTCACTTGTACCTAACAGATAACCATGGAAGAGACTTGGAAAACTATAAAAGCTGTTACTAATCATAATGGTATTTATTTGGATGCTCAAAAATAAGCCTTTTCTTGTGGGGCTATTATCTAGAGCGAAATGTCTTGCAATGCTATTCTCACTTATCAAAGTTGCTAAAGCTTCGTTTTTTGGTTGAAAAATTAAAAATACAATTGAAAACACTGCAAATAGTAGTTATCAAACAATCTTTTTCTAATAATAAAATACTGAAATAAAAAATTAATTAATAATAAATATAAAATAACTCCTTCTGTTTACTGAAACAATCCTTTCTCTTTTTATCTCTCTCTCTCTCGATCTTGAATTCTCCAATACACCACTTAAAGATATAAGCTCTTCAATTTCTTTGTATTAAAAATAAATATTTCAAAATGTAAATAACTACTTTTTAAACTGTAATCCATTCTCCCTATTGTATTATTCATTTTAGATAATTTTTCATCATTCTTTTTTGTAAAGAGTACATATTTTCAATTCACAAAGAAAACCGAATTCTATGTATTTTTTAATTTTTCATCTTTTTTTATTTGCTTTTAAAATGACAGAAAATACAATCAAATTAAAGTAGAGATGATTCAATTCCTGTCTTGTTTTTCAAGAAAAAAAGAATATTCTCTTTCTCATTGTCAAGCTTCTGCTTCAGCTGCTGATTTTATTTTCTCAAAGAACTCTTCTCCTTCTTTTTCATCATTAAACTTTTAAAAATAATAATTGTTATCATAGTTGACACATATGAACCCAAATAATAATAAAAGAGAATAGTTGATCTTTTCTAAAATATTATTTCAATTGATTTCCACAATTGCAAATTAAAAATACCTGAACTTTGATGATATCTGACACTAGACCACCAGTTTCTCCTTTGCGATACAAGGTAACTTTAAGGTTCTTAGAAGAGTTGTTGATCTTCTCAGTCTTAGAAATTTTGCGGATAACGTTGTAAGTGAAAATGACCTTTTTAATTTAGTCTCTTAAAATTTTTAGGAGGTGGAAAAAATAAAATAAATTATTAACTCACATGTTAAATATTTAAACTACTTTCAATGCTAATAAATAATTTGTTAGTCATAAATATATTTTAAGTGTGCTAAATGCTTAAATTGATATTTAACCTGTAGACAAAGATATGAGGTGCTTTCTCATCATGAATGTTTTTTTCTAAAGAAATGAACCCCTTCTCAAGGATGTCATTTGTTCCTTTTCTGACTTTCACGACTTGTTTGCTGATGACTTTTTCAAAAGGATTCACATATTGGTATTGCGTAGCCTAGTTTTCATCGATTTCAGGACTGTGCTCTTGCTCATCATCATCTTCTCCTTCACCTAAAATGTTAAAAAATAATTGTTTAAAAACACAAATGAAATTAAAAGATTTATTTATTTTCAAAACATATTTTGTTGCTACCTCCTTCATCATCTGAGCCTGCTTTCCCATTCTTAGATTCAGCAGCTTATGAATTGCTTTGTATTCCAAATAATCCAGATCCTGCAATTGGCTTATCAAAAAGGCTAAATCCTTCAGCGGGCTTCGATAATCCACTAAATAACCCAGCGTTGGTGCCATTATTGCCAAACAATCCAGAACCAAATAATCCACCTGTTGGTTTTGTTTCATCAGTCTTTGCTCCAGATAAGAAAGATAATCCAGATCCATTGGAGGCTGAAGATAAGTTTGCGAAAAGACCAGTTCCAGCTCCAAAGAGACTTGTTGGATTAGTTGATCCAAATAGAGTAGTTTTAGATAAATTACCAAACAATGATCTACTTGGTTTTGCTGCAGCGGGAGCAGCAGTATTTTCTTCTTTAGTTTCAGTGATTTTCTTATTTTCTAAGGCATTTCCAAAAAGAGAAGACCTGTTGTAATAATTATTTCATAAATGCATCCAGATAAGTTAAAGCTTAAAGCACAAGCTATATTATTGAACCAAATGCTTGTACTTTGTAGAAAACGCTAGTGGTTGCTTATTTTCCTCTTTCTCAGTGGTTTAAGATGATGATTTAACCTTTTCTTCCTCTTTTTTACTTCCATCCTACAAAACAAATCAATCCTCATTTTCATTCATACTCCTTTAACCATCATTTAATCCAAATACCTTAGCCCCTTCTGCCTCAGAGAGCTTCTCAAGAAGCACTAACTTTGCTGGAGTACTGGATTCTTCAGTTTTGTGTTCCTTGATCTTCAAAATTCTGAGAATATTTTTAGTTTAGAATTGTCATTCCAAAATAATTCTTCTATTTTCAAATACCTTCGTCCAGCAATTTCTTCCTGAATTATCAAATCCAACAACACTTTAACCATAAAAAGCATCAATCCATTTATTTAATTCTTACTGGAGTAGAGATCTTTCCAAGATCAGGAGTTGGCTAATCAACAGAAGCAAATCAAGAACAAAATATATAAATTCAATGAGGATAGATCAGCTAATCGAGATGCATTACTTGAACTGGATCGTCTTCATAGTTATTCTGCACAAAAAAACAATCAAAACAGCAGTTTTACAATAACTGTCACTGAGAAAGAATAATAGATATACCTCGTTGATATCGTATTCTGCCTTTCTCTTCATTATGTTATTCTTCTTCTTTCCTTAGACACTTTGAAGCTAAACTTTTCTTTTAATTTTGAACTCCCAAGCAACCTTCCCTCCTCCCATAGACACTCTTTTTAATATATCTTCCCTTCCCATCACTCGGCTAAAAAGATGAATCCTTCATTTATTAACTTTGCCAAAAAATAAGAAAAATTATGCCTTTCAAAGCACAATAATTATTTTATTGCATTTTTGGATATTTATGTCAGCTATGCCGCAATTTTCCTAGAAATCATCTTTTTTTAAATAAATAAAATAGGTTTCGCTAATAGTATTAAAAAAATAAATAATCCATTTGATTTAGATAATACAGGAAGCTTAAGTTATTAAAAAACTGGATGTCAGGGAGTAAGTAGTTCTAATTAAAAAATCTGTTTTCTTATGATTGCATTTCTAGTGAATTACACATCAGTCATTGTGAAAAGATCCCTTTTTAACTTAAAAGGGGGCTTATTTGTGAGATGACGGGTTGGCAGGTGCCTTTTGGGATTGATTTAGTACAATAAATTGCCGAAGGATGCTAGAAATTACAAACAATTAAAAAAATATTAATTTCCTGATTAATAAAAAAAAAATTACTAAAAATTCATGAGCAAATTGAGATTATACTACAATAACTTTTCATAGCCTTCGAGAGCTGTCAAATGCTTCTTAAAACTAGGCAAGGTAGATTTTGAAGAGCGGTTCATAAACTTAGGTAAAAAGGAGAACTTTTCAGAGGAAGTGAAGTCTCTAAATTGGAATTGCCAAGTGCCATTCATCGTTGACGGAGATTTCACAGTGTTTGAATCGCATACTGTAATGAGATACATTCATGCCAAATACAACTTAGATCCTTCATATTACCCTTCTTCCCTCAAAGAGAGAACGCTAACTGATATGTATCTTGATTGGCATCACTCTAACACAAGGAAAGTTGCTCACTACGTTGCAACGTCTCTCCTGTCTAAGAGAACTAAACAGCCTACTATCTACGTTGAAGAAGGAATTAAAAAGGATCTAGACTTAGCCCTATTTAATCTCAATGCGCATTTACTGAACTACCCATCACATTTTCTCAACGGGTTTGAGAAACCAACAATTGCTGATCTAAGTTGCTATTTTGAACTCACTGAGCTTGTTCTCATACAGCAAAGCTACAAAGATCTTCCTAATATCGAAGCTTTCATGAAGAAAATGGCAGAAATACCCTAAGTCAAAGAAGTTGATAAAGAATTTGAGCAAATTGCTGCTAAAATTTTTAAGAAAAAATGAAGCATCAAGTGTAATCTAGAAAACCAAAAATTTGTTCTGTTTTTCTTATGATTAACACAATCTAACACAATGAATATGGAATATTTAATGCTTTCTTTATTATTACTTTAATAAATTTCATCTATTTTGAATTAATTAAATAAGTTGTTTTTTTAGCAATACAAAAGAATTAACAATCTGTAAAAAGTTCACTATTGAAATTATGATGCCCCATCTTTCTTGGAGTTCGAAATTTTGCCCTTTTTTGAGATCTTTCTGATGGGGTAATCAATCATTTTTGTTGCTAATAATACATAATCCTGAGGATGCTTTTATTCTTATTTCCTCTTTTGTTTTCAATATTGTTGAATAATTAAGTATTCTAAAAAGTTAATATGCTCAATCACATTCCCATAAACAAACTCAACGAACAAGAAATCAATCTATTATCATCATTCTCACAAACAAACTACCGCCTTCTTTTCTTTCAGAATACAGCCACAATAATCAAGAGAATTGCATTGCTTATCGCTTTCAACGCCATCGAATAAATCTCTACTTATGCAAGGGCTAAGTACACTTTCTAGCAGCTGTTCAGATCATTATTCGAAGTCGTTTAGATATTTGCTGCTTCGCATGCATCGCATGATGTCTTTGTCCAAGTGAAATCAAGCGCTGTGCAGTCAAAGCACGCATCCGTGCCAACATCATAGACATAATTTAAGCACCCGGTAACTTGATTGTTCGTACAAACTGAAGTCACAGCTTGCGTGCAGTCTACACATGTAGAATCACCATCATATGAATAATGGCTGCAATTATCGTTTGAAGTATATGTGCATGCTCCACTTGTCACCACTGAGCAGTCAATACACGCATCCGAACCGTTGTAAATGAAATCGACACATAACGAAACAGCTCGATTTAGACATAGCACGTTCTTCGTCGATGTCGTTGTTGGGTCTAATGCTGAACAATCTACGCATGTATTCGTAGAAGAGTTATATCTATAACTCTAGCAGCCATCGGTATCGGCATAGTAGCAAGCACTGTTTTCGGCATAAGAGCAATTAATGCATTTAGACTAGCTGTCGAAGATATACCCTGAACACAGTGTGCTCGTGGAAGATACATTATCACAAATACCATCGGTTTCGACAGAACAATCGACGCATATCAGCTAAGTTGAATCGTATTAGTAGTTTCTGCAGTTCGCAACAGTGGAATAGGTGCACGATGACGTGAGGGTATTCGCAGCGGAGCAGTCAACGCAGGTTTTTGTCTTTGAATTGTACATGAAGTTAGCACACTAGGATAAAGAATTATTGGTGCATTTGTAGTTCTTCAGGAGTTTGCAG
>Ga0302271_10001720_pt1 | contig 20742 bp, 13 predicted proteins | sample III_Bog_N1_1_FD_198767 | JGI IMG/M metagenome (GOLD analysis project Ga0302271, IMG submission 198767) | Peat permafrost microbial communities from Stordalen Mire near Abisko, Sweden - III_Bog_N1_1 | ecosystem: Environmental > Terrestrial > Soil > Wetlands > Peat | place: Sweden: Abisko... | reverse complement strand
CCCAACCCCAACCCCAACCCCAACCCCAACCCCAACCCCAACCCCAACCCCAACCCCAACCCCTAAAAGTAATAAACCAACAATTTTTAATTGTTAATCCTATTTTTTTCATTTAAAATTACTTCAAAACAAAATAAAGTTTGTCCACAAGCAAACCAAATAGTCTCTGTTTCTCTCTCATTCAACTAATATTTGATCTTCAAAATATTTTCTCATTCATCAGTGATTTGGCACCAGTGACGAAGCAAAAATAGTCAAAATAGCACTGAGTTGATTCTTCGAATATTCCTTGTTATCTTTCGGCCATTTTATCGTAGCTATACCATCAACTACTCCATCCCAGAAACAACTCTACGCTGCACATGCTCCTGTTCCTGTACTCTGCATTATCATACAATTCAGCATGTATTTGTATGGTTTTTATTGCTTGACAAGATATTCTAGAGACTATTCACATATCTCATTTATCCATTATGGTACCATGTCCTCTCGATAATCTTTTCCTGCTAGAACCTTCTCGATATAAGTCACGACTTGCTTCTCAGTCTCATCTTGCTAGAACGTCTATTCATCTATGTTGTCTTCAGCCATTTCAAAAGAATGAGTTAAAGGAATAGAATGTGTGTGTGTGTTATCTTTGAATTATTATGATTTTTTATTGGCTGAGTTTTCTCAATTGGTTTAAATTAACCTTCTATCCCATTGAATCCCTCAAATCGAAACTGTTTCGAAATATATAACCAAAAGGTTTCCCTTTTTAAAGATTTTTACAAAAATATAAATCATTATTTAAACAAATCAAGAACTTATGATAGTCTCTTGATCTTTCCATTATCTACCTTCTTTCATCTCAAACATGTTTTTGCTTGACTATTCCAAAATACACCATGCGGATGTATTCTCTGATAGCATATCTGTTCGCTGCATAATCTTCATCAGTTTCTTCAATATCTTTGTATTGCTTACCAACAGCACTTTCAATGTGTTCTCCATTTAACATACCTTAAATCACATTCTCTAAAACCCCTGTCACTTGAAGTTATCTTTTCAATATCCTTGTGTGTCCTTTGAGAAGATTCAGCACTATAATTCTCCTGAAATCTTTAGCATCCTCAATTTAATCTATCTCATTCAGAACAGATTCTGTACAAACCCTATCATACAACACTTTGATGACTTTTCTCGCGAAATTTATTGTGCTCGCTTCAAGCTTAAGAGATGTAGGTAATGTAAAAGCAAGTGGCTCTTTGAGAATAGTCTAAGAAGATTAAATAAACACTCTAATGTATGCAAGAAGATCGAAACAAACAGATGTTTCCTTCAGTCTGAATTCCTTTGTTAGCTAATCTACATCTCTAATCTTCCCCTCCCATTCTACGCCATCATCATACTCCTCATCACAAATGTAATCGCTGAAGACAATCTACTCGATATTCTATTCTAGTTGTGCTTTCGGATATTTCATGTAACTCCATAACCTAAATGGATAGCTGTCGTAGGGGTTATTAGGTAAACTGAATCCATACCAGATCATCAGGAATCTATTAGTCCTTCGTCCGTAGCAGTGAAACATCTGTTCGCCTTGTTTTTACCAAACTGGGCATGATACGGTGAAATATGTTAAATTATCCTTCAGATCGTACCTTACAAAATAAAATAACAAAATTGAACTTTAGAGTCATTCAAGTGAGGGATAGAGAGATCTACTCAACTCTGGAAACTGCTTATTACCACTTCCAGGTGCTTTCTGAGAGATGGTGTTTGTATTTTTCTCTGGAGTGTGTTTTTTGAGAAATTTCTTTAAGTTCTTCAAGTTCTTCTAACTTCTTATCTTCTAATTCATCTTCTTTCAGATTCGCTTAGACAGATATGGATTCTCTTGCTTTGAGCATAGCATATTTCTCGTTGTTCTCAAAATTATCTTCTTTATCACTTTCCTCAGTATCGTTGTCTTCTGTCTCAGAACTTGTAAAATAAGGTAATTCCCATAATTTTTCACCTGCATTCTTGAGTTTATCTGCATTAATTCTTTGTATCTCTTATTTCAAGTATTCCTCTTGAAAGATCGCTTGAGGAATAACTTTACAATCCTTCTTTTTCTGAGATATTTCCTGAAGATTCTCATCTATCGTTTGATCCTGATTCTCATTTTATTCATCCATGAATTCTTTTTTCAGCTGTAATTTTTTCTGTTATTGTTTGAGGATATAAGCTTATTTGATATTTGGTGGGGAATGGATTCTATCAAGAGTTGGTTGATCATATTTGAGCCCTTCGAAAATACTACAGTCGATATCGTTGTGCTTGATTATGTAATCTGCTGGCTTAGATACCTCTTCCTTTTCATATTAGAGCTACATGATAAGATTTGAATTGCCTTATTTTGAGTGATTAAACGCATCAGCGAGTGGCACAAGTAGTGTATGAGGGAAATTCCATCCATAGCATCGAGTTGTCACAAATTGGTAGCACCAATAATAGAGTTTTTTGTTAGTAGATTCAGGAGGAAAAAGTTCAGGATATTTCTTGAGAACGGCTTCCAATTCAATCCAAGAATCTTCCATCTAAAAAGCAATCCAAAATATTAGAGAATATTCATCAAAAAGAACAAATTAATATGTTTTTTTGTATGATAATTATCTTCAAAAAAGATAAAATATTCTCACTGAATCTTTGTACTCATGGAACTGCTGGAGCAGAAACGGATCATCAATCCTCTCTAGTTCCTCATCGCTCCAATCTAGCAATGTATATTCATCGGGTGCGATATTCAAGTATGGATGCCAAAAGCTGTCATCTCCTTTGAGTCTCTCCGCCATTAAGAACAGCGTGAGTTTATTGAAATCTGCATCATAGTTGTCTTTTAAGTTAAATAGCTTAGGGTTCTTTTCCACAATAATCTTTAAAGCGCATTCATCTAGCAAAGCAGTACTGAGCAGTAGATTATTAGGGATCGCAACGATGACTTTATTCGGAGGAATATCTTTCTTCGCAGCAACTCCAATATATCCACAGTTTCCAAACGCAACTGGGAAATCAATCCCAGAGAAAATCGCTCCGTTTTTTCTTAACCATGCCACATAAGCTACATATCGAGGATCATTTTGTGCTTTAATAGTAAGCTCTTCATTTTTTTCATTGTCTTAATAGTGTTTCTTCATGGGAAGCTATTTTAGTATTAAACTCAGTGAAAAAGTTAGATTAATTTTTTTTCAAATAGTTTATTCTTTTTTCTCTGCAATCTTTCTGGAAATATTTATTTCTTAAACAATAAGCAAATTAGAAAAATATTTTTGCTGTTCAAGCTGATGAACCCTTCAAATCTTCGGATTACAAGAATTACCATTCAAAAAGTTAATTAAAAAATCGTCATGCGGGAGTACCAGTAAAATATGCAATTTTAAGAACAATAATGAGAATTGCTTAATGATTTTACAAAAATGATTGAACCTAAAAAAGTTTAAATAGCAAAGCGGGATGCTACACATTACGCTTATTGTAGTGCCATCGTAACATTTAATGTTCTTTACTTTCTTCAAGGAGAGAGTGTTTTTTATTATGTTTACTGTTCTTATGGGAGTTGCTTGGTGAGCTAAGAAAAGAAATCATTTTTAACTTCAAATATCTTGATACATTTTTTTCGAAATCAATTATTGCAACATCATTATTTTTCTTGCCAGTCAAACCACTCTCTTTGATTACTTGAGGAAGCCTCAGGAGTTCTTGGTCTACTTATTTTTGGCGTGGATAACTAGCGATCCCGAGAACCAGCAGAAAAATCCTCATTTTATGGATACATTTACTACTTTAACTACTATTTCTACTGTGACTATTATTATGGCTATTATTGTTGCTTTAGGGCCAAGAGGAGCTTGACGATTTGTGAATTTAAAAATTCAACCTGCGACTCAGATGTCCCAATCCTCTCATCGAATTCCATGAGACTACCACTGAAAGCTGCAATTGTTTCTTCCATTTTCTTAGCACCTTGGAAGATAGACACTTTAGAGGATTGTTCTTATTAGTTTCCGCTGTTTTTATGTTCATTGGATATTGATTATTAACGTCCAGAGGAGTAAAGACGCTGGATATGCGTTGGTGTGTGGCTTGGAGTTAGAGGGCTATGCTGTTGAAAGGTATATTGAAAATTGTCGTTTTTCTCACTTTTGGTATCCTTGATTAGGATAGGTTAAACTAATACACTCAACTAACCAACTTCACATGTCTCTGCGTCCTTATTCAAGCAGAAACATCATGAGGGCAAATACAATGGGTGAAAGAAAGAAATAAGGAAATTCTTTTATGCTATTTTAAACAATATTCTACTTGATATTGTAATGCGTGCTCGTGGAGAAGAGGGATGTTTCTGAGCAAATCAAGCTGCGGAGTTGTGGCTAGATACAATCTCCCTAAATTAACACAGCAGCTACGACAAGCTACATTCTGGAATACGCTTAGTTCTCCAAGGGAATCATATTGATCACCAGGGACACACAATTGCTTCTCAGAGGATATGCAGACACTTGGAACACTTTCAGATAACCCAATCAAGATTAAGTTGCTGCAAGAATAAACGTTCTGCACTCTAGATGTTGTTGTGATAAAGCTCCAGCATTTTCCGCATTGAAGAATACCATTTGGAAGTGGAGCAGTATTTTTACTGTTGCTGTCATAAGCTTTTAACTCAGAAGAACTTCTCATTTGAGGATAAACGCTGATAATAACTTAATTTTTGATTTATTAGCGCGTACACTAAAATCTTTGAGGAAAGGAAATCAAAAGAAGATCAATATTTGAAAAATTAACAAAGCATCCATCGAAATCAGAATTAAATATGATCATTTCATTATTTTCTTTATCTGAGAGGGTCATTCACTCAAACATCTGGTCTCTAAAGCTCTTAGGATCAACTCTTCTCATCAAAAATATTTTCAGCTCTCTTAGAATAGAAGGAAAGGGTTTGATTTTTGTAAGATGTTCAATTAAGAAATAAATGTTGACATCAGAATTGAATCTAATTCATAAATTCAACTTTTCCAGATCTTTGAACGGACTGATCATAATAAAGTCAGAAAATTAAATTCCTTCTAAATGTAACTTAACTTTACTAATCAAATTCAATTATTTCTTTATTTGTTCAGTAAAAATATAAACTCAAGAACTCGAACCAAAAGCCAAAAGTTAATTCATCCATAATATTGCTTTTTACTCATTTGTGCTTGATTTTTTACATAATTTCATTGGATTAGTTGATAAATTCACTTGCAAATTAACTGGCTGAAGGTGCTCTTTCATCCAGTAAAGAACAAATAAAACAAACCATCGTTCAAGTCATAAATTCAAGAATAATCTTAAATCAAACAAACTCTCAGCAAGATTAAATAAACAAACAACTTTAGCAATAGGTATTTTGATTTTCGCTCAACACAGCATAAGGATTCGATGATCAGCAAGGAACCAAGCTTACGATTCTTCGATTCAGATGTCCTCCAAGCAATATCCATCAAAATGTGCCTCCAATGTTTGAAGTAATTAACAAAATCAACATTATTTTCCTTCCAAATCATTACATTTTCTTTATTCTGTGGTAATCTATTATCTCAGGAAGGACGTCAAGCAAAAAGTTGAGGAGGATCTGTACGTGATCGATCAAAACTTAGGTGATTCCAATTATCTTCTCTCGCAAATAAAGAAACACAACAGTTGGAGCACTTATCTGACACTTTTGCGCAGTCTCAATTATGCAAGTTATTCAAAATATGCATCTGTTTTTTAGTTTGAAGATACTTCTGACAGTATTTTCATCATCCTCAAAGGTAATTCACCATCTATCCACACTAGCATGAACATGGATTATGTTTTTATGGAAGAGAACAATCCAAGATATTGTTTGATGCAATTATTCTCTAATAGTTTCTTTTAATATTAATATATTCTTTTCTACTCTTTTTCGTGTTTAGGAAGGGTATCTGTTATGTTACCTGACATTGGATTCGAAAGTATCCGACAAGATGTTGAAATCAAATAAAAAGCTGCACAATAGCTGAGATAACTTGGTTAGAAATTTCCATAACTTGATTGTGTCCTTCGAAAAATCAACTAACTCTAGGCGAATAGCCCTAATAATACAGCAAATAATGGCAGTTCCAAACCAGCAAATATTCTTCTTAACACCCACAAGAATACTAACATAAATCAGATTGGTATTACAGAAACTAATAAAGAACTCAAAAATACACCAATAGTTCCTACAAATTCTTCATCTTCTCCAACAACTTCAAGCTCTATGCCTATAACTTAGCTACAACATCAATAATAATAATAACCTTGGGGAACAGACGCTCAGATTCTTAAGCTGCTGTATCCTGGATTAGCTTTATCTAGAACTCTAGAAGCGGGAGATTATTTCGGAGAAATTGGAGTTTAATTTAATGTGCCACGCTCTGCCACAGTTGTGTGCCTTACAGATTGTGAATTTGCTATCCTGCCAGCTACAGCATATTCTGCATTACGCAACAAACGAATCTTCGATGAAGATGTAAGTCAAAGACAATTGCTTTTCAAAAATATTTAAGTTCTAAATTTGGATTTTTTTTCTTCTGAAACCCACAGAAACTCTATTCCCGACTGAGAAACTTAAACGGGATGTTTAAATCCCTAGCTAAGGATAAGCTGAGCTTGTTCTCTCGCCATTTTCAGTCCTGCAGCTACGCCTAAGGAGAGGTGATCTTCGACTATGGAGATTCCTCTGAGTGGATGTATTTTCTGGAACATGGAGAAGTACTTATCCACTAAAGGTTTCATTCACTAGACGTCAGGGCACCATCCAGCGAGTATCGAGTCAACAACAATGCATTTATTGCTCACACGAATAGCAACAACCAAGCTACACTTAATGATTTAACATACTTATCCCTGGGAGTTGGTGTTCTGACCGATGGGAGTTATTTTGGTGAAGATGGGATATTTTTCTAGCGGAAAGACATGAAAAGAACTACTCGAGCTGTGGCTAAAGAATAGAGCTTGGTTTTGAAGATCAGTAGTGAATATTTTTATTCCAATTTCAAAAGCTTAATTGAAACGGATTTCTTAAGCATAGCGAAGATAAGAGAAAGGATCATCAAATGGAAGCTCGAGGATGGAGATGATGGCAATGATGGAGAAGATGGATTTGATAATGATGGCCCAGAGAGCACATCTGGAAATAAGAATCAGCGTCATTTTTTGCATGAGCACGCAAAACAATCTTCGAAAAACAAGTAACCAGCTTAGCTTGAAGATGATTTTCTGAATGCAAGAAACTGTAAGAGCGATCTATTTGTCTTGTATGAGCAAACTAAATGTAAAGTGTTGGGCATAGCAGAATCAACGTTGGAAAAAAATAACAGCAGCAGCTCAGAGCTTATCTGCTCGGATGAATATCTCTACCCGAAATATGATATTTCTCTTAATCCTGGGCTCTTCATAAAGTAAAAATATACAGACATACAGTTGATTGTGATGTTGAAATAGGTGTGCATTTTGTGATTCTATTATTTTAGGAGATGTTTTCGTTAAACTGGTGGAGCGAAAAATAGATTAATGAGATAAAGCAGACGATCTAGCACTCAATTCCTCACTGCTTCTGTGAGTGAGAAAATCGCAGCAGCATCAGTGAACAGCAGCTGCTAAGAAATTAGTATTAAAAGTTGCAAGCTCATCAGAACTGCTCAAAGCTCGAAACTCATCAATTTGCCATTTAGCAGCGGAATTGACTCCTCCTCCTTGAGCTAACAAGTCTGCTCACCAATCTCCAAGAAAACTCATTAGATATTGTAAGCTCATTAGTTTCTGTGAGGGATATTTCTATCACTTTTATTATAATTTTAAATTTTTCATTTTTTGTCAACTGATTTCACATATCATTTATTTTTAGATCTCAAATCGACTCTAATGCTCCTTCTTCCATATCGAAATATACCACCCCTAACATTCACTCCTACTACGCTCCTAGTAAAACCTACTCCTCCATCATCTCCAAAGGCTCTTCTTCTCATATTGCGGAGGATAATTCCAGCAACAACGACAACATTCCAACCATCAATAAGTACTTCCCCAAACAGTTTCAATACAAGCATACTACTACACTATCACCACAATCAAAGGGATTTCAATCTCAATCATTTATCCTTGGCTCAACACTTTCATAATTCCCAATTGCATAGAAATCTACTAAAGATAGTTTGAGTTTCATTCCTGATATTTCCCTTATGTAACCGTAGCAACTAGCTCCAATTGTATCACCTCAACAACGGAAAATACAGCAAACATTTCACAAGAAAACGAAATCATAAATGACAATCAACAGCTACTATTTTTAATAATTTCAGCAACCTTAGCAACAATAAACCTATCAAATAACTAAATCCATCAGGGAAATTTAACAGGAATAGCTGAAATCGTCTTCAACACAAGAAATACAACCTATTTAAAACAATAAACAAGAAACATCCTCTCAGCAATACTTACCTCCAAGCATCTCTAATATACCCTAGATTTAGCAATTTTCTAAATAAAAATCAGCAATAAATAGTGATGGAAGATAGACTCATAATGATACAAGAAGCTCTTCAGTTGTGCGAGGTTCTGCTGGAAATCAAATGAGAACTAAAGATACATCATTACATGTTTAATCTGTAAGTTCTATCAGTAGTAGCAATAATAATAATAATAATAATAATAATAATAATAATAATAATAATAATAATAATAATCCAGGGATTTCAAATAAGAGATCGTATGAAAGAAATATCAACAGAAATACTAATAGAATGAACTCAATGGAGGAATAGCTGAATGGTCTAGAATGCCATGAGAAAATAAATGAAAATGATTCAGATTTGATACAGAAATCACCTATTGAAAAAATCCCAGCTAAGGAGAAATATGGCATAGACAGTCGTGATATGGTCAGGAATAAACTAAGATTCTTGTATGAATCACAAGATTAACCGTCTTAGTTGTCTTTCTCATCTTCTTCTTACAATAATCACTGCAAACTTGGTATTTCTCTGTCTACTTTTTCATCTTCAATTCTTCCCAAGAACATCACTGCATCAAGCAAGTCCAAACTCAAATTATCAACGACTGCTGAGTCTCAATTGGCTCTCATGGCAAGCTTGCGAAAGAAGCTAGCAGATGTGTCAACATACTAAGCGTAGCTGAAGCAAGAAGAAGATGACGAAGAATCTGCACTTGCTTCGTAGAGTGTCCATGAAAATAAACGTAATAAAAACTTATTTTAATACAGTCTGACTGATTCTCACTCAGCTTTTCTCCATCCCAAAGACGCCAATGCACTTCTCAACAAGCTGTCATCGTTTGTTTAATCAAAATGATTGTGAGGAATCACTAGTAGACCGATTAATTAAGCATTAAAATAAGAAAGCAATCATCTCAACGAGTGCTATCAACTGTCATTATATAAGATTATTCTCTGCAGTGTATGCTTTGAATTCTTTTTTTCTTTCAAAAAAGCTCAGCTAAGCTCAATTTAACGATTATTTTATCTTTAAACTACCATCCTTATGGAGGGAATTTTCCGCTTTACAATAAAAAAAACAATAATTAGACTTAAATAATTTATATTTCTGCAACTTTCTCCTCTTAATAATAGAATAATTTACTCAAATGTTATGCTTTTGCTTACCAAGAGATGGTTCATTCTTTTGTAATTATCCTTATCTTTTCTTTCTCCTTTGAACTAAATAAATGGAAGTTATTTCAAATGACAAGCAATCAGCTTTTTTATTTTTTGCGTTTCTTCTAGAGTTGTTAACTAAATCAAATTAAGTATCTGGACAATCAGATCTTGTAATACAGTATGTTTTAAGTGAAAGTTTTTTTTAATTGATTTTTTCAAAGAATTATGAAATCAACAGACAAGACAAAATGAAATAAAATAACCATACATCTTATGAATAAACTAATTAATAGATTAGAAGTTTTGTGTGTGCTTTCATTTATGTTGATTTGTGTCTGTAGCTGCTTACGAGACCTACCTTGAATCACTCGATTGGGAAACATTAAATATATGGGAAAAAACCGGAAAACTACTAAATAATCATTTCAAGATATCAAGATAAATATCCCAATCATGCAGATTCATGGTTATTTGAGAATCGTTAGCTGACTCATTCAGTAGTTATTGAAAAAGAATGCCTACTTCTTAGTATGGGTTCTCTGTCTCGTATTTTTCTTTAAAATAAATGAATTTTTCAGAAGCAATATGCATAATGTAAAAAACTTGCCCAACAATTGAAGTCAATGCTTATTTCACTTTTGGCGGTGATTATGACAAAAACTAAACTCTCCCTATACTAAATCTGATAATCTTCACTTTAGTAAGGTTAGTGTTAAAAATTAACTGGGTTGAGAAGAAAGGCAAACAAATACAAGCAAATTGTGTATCTTGGGAGAGTTTTGGATGGATTAAATTACAAAAACAATAGAGAAATTGCGCCAAATGTTAGAAAAAAGAACGACTGATTTTGTTCAACCAAGTACTACTGGACTGGTATAAGAACTGAAGGCAAGAATTAAACAATTAGACAAGAAAAAACAAACAAATTGCTCAGATCGAAAAGGGGAGTTCTTATTTTTTAAGATAAGGCTTGAATAAAGAATGAGTAGGAGTATCTTAAGATAACTGCTGTAAAGCTAATTCAAAAGTAAAGAGTTGAGAGCAAGAATAGAAGATATCTACTTGAATTTGGAGAAGAAATCTGGAAATAAAGCATTAAATGATGAAACTCAACGTATTTATGCAGTTATTGCAGCTTTCTTTGCTGTTTAAGAGCTCAGGGAAGGAGAAAAAGAGACCAAGAGATAATTCCAGAGGAATCGAAAATAAGAATTTTACAGATTAAATTCTCAGGGTGGATAAGTAGGAAATCATCAATAGATTATTAAGAGGAAAGATGGAGAAGATCTTAATGAAAATAATTCTTCGAAAAGTCAAAATGAAAGTTCTAAACTGTTTCAAAGTAGTGAAGGAAGCATTGAAGAGGAAGATGTAGGTAGAGCTAGTAATGGAGAATCAGATAGTGTGAATTATATTAAAACGAAACAAGAAGACAGTGAAATTGAGAGGGAAGGGGAAGGCTACTTAGAAGATCAAAGGAAAAAAGAGAAAATATTGTCCTCTTCGAAATCCAGGTATTTGTTGACTGAGAATGACAAGAATTTGTTAAATAAGTTGGGTTTAGTTTAATTGAAGCAAGCCTTTTGTCCTGGCATCTCTATGGAAAGAATTCTTTAGAAAATGAAGGAATCAGAAGAAGGTTAAGGAGATTGCTTAAAAGAATTAAAGTTTTCACATCAACTTCACAAGAAAACAACTGAAATCAACTGGAATTATTAGATATTCTCAAAGTTACTTCAAATGTAAGATGAACTCTAGAAATCCAGCAGAAATAACAATTAAAGCCCTGACGGTCTTGAGCCAAGAAAGAACTGTGCTTCTCTGATTTGGAAGGTGTTTCTTCTTTTGAAGCAACGAGTGAATCGAAGTGATTCTTCAGATTAGAAAAAGTTGATTTTCTTGTTATGTTTCATCTGTGAACAGATGTTATTGAAGAATTTCAATAAGAGAGTTGAAATCAATTAAGTGAAGGATGGCTTGATCTATGGAGGGCAATAGAGTAGATAGATTATCAAAGCTAAATTGAAGGAATTTCTCTCTGAAGGAAAGTTTGATGTGCAGAAAATGAAAGTTGAATATAGTGCTGAATTTAGAAAAATCTTCAAGAAGATTGAGAAGAAAATCAACAGAAAAATAGAAAAGACTTAAGAGTAATGTCAAAATAAAGATGGAGATCAGTGGGAGAAGTAGAGTGAAGGAGTGAATAATTCCAAGAAATTAAGACTGTTCTTTGATGGAAATGACTAGAATCTACATGAAATTGAGCTTTCTGTGAATAAGATAATTCAAGAGAGTAATATCTTTGAAGAATGCAATTTTTTCACGGAAATGGAAGGAATAGAGATACAGAAGAAACTGGCAGCTTCTAAGAAGTTAAAAGCAATTTAACAACAGAGATAGCAAGCAGAAAATAGTCTCACTAATGCTGCTAAAGAAGGGGATAATAAGAAATAATTAGAAGAATAAGAATGCTCTTCTTAGTTGTTTAGTCATGGCTAAATAAGCAAAAACAATGGAAAGGAGATTATCCTCAAAGAGAAATAAAGTACAAAGGATAATACCACCAGTTCGACCAAGCTACTAGGAGAGTTGATTGATAAGGGGAAAAGTAAAATCATTTAAAATGTAGATTAAAAATAACCTAAATCCTTTAAAGGTAGTGATTTCAATGATCAGAGGAATAATAAGAATAACAACTCATACCCTGATATTGTCGTACTATAAGCTTCAGAGAAAGAAGCAATTATCAATAAAAACAGCAACCAATCAAATCAACTGCTTTCTCCGAACTACATCAGAAACAAACATGCTAATCCTTAAAGTAAATCTCAAAATGCATAACAACCTCTTGAATAATAACAGCAATTCCCCTTGAAGCCACGGTTTGAGTAAGCTGTTAAGTTATCCAATAACAAATCTGCAAATAATTCCAATACTTACTCTTCTTCTTCACATGCTCTGGATAAGCTGAAATGGTTGAATTTAAACTCTAAAAGCGAACCAACTACGAGAATCAACGAGATCATGTTCAAGCTCGGAAACACTTACAATATGAATAGCATCAACAACGTTACAAGCAGCACTGACAATAGCTTCTAAGTCATGATTGCTTCGAAGATGGCCTAAACTTCAAGAGATATCTTCTACTTAAACAAGAAATGCACTGACTAACCGACATTAACTCCGGATGAAATCGAGGGGCTGGTGAATAAGACTGTTTGCTTGTTTCAAAATTTCCTTGAGAGAATGATTCACGATGAGCAATAAAAGTTAGTATAACTGGGGATAGAACAGCAGGTAGAATAAAAACGGCAACAATAGCAATTACATTTCGGATCTCATCCTGCTGCTGCTACTGCTTCTACTGGTGCTTCTTCTGCTTCTGCTTCAGACTAGCAATCCTCAGAAGAGTTGATCTTGAATTTATTCGTGAATAAGACATTCCTGTTTGCGTTGCTATGCATCTGCATAATGACGATGTGTTTCGCGAAGGACATAACCAGGATCTCACTTAGATTCATCTTGTCGTATTGCTCGATCAGTCCGCTGGATTATTGGAGGATCATCTCCAATTTCGCAAGGCTTGATAAGTAAGCAAAAATGATTAACTTTTTTTAAATAGTGAGAGAGGAAAGAGGAAGCAACATGCCTATTTATTGATTTGCTTAATTTTGTGTATCTCTTGCTGTTTTTTATGTTTGTTCCCTTTGTACTAACAGGAACATGCCATTCTCCGTCTAAGAGTACTTATTCCAGCAAGAAAAGCAAATTCTGCTTTACAATATCTGGGATTGTCCTGATATAGCTGAAAATATTCTTGCAAACATCAACCAGGCTGTTAGAAGAATCTCCCCTCTCAGCAATACAGATAACAATGAGCATATGGAAGTAGAAGAAACACCAGTAGAAAGCAGCAATACAATTGCCACTAACACTGAGAAAATTGATATTGAAAATACACCTTCTGCTGATATTCCTGCAGTTAATAACAACAAAAACAACAGCACTGCAACTAACTTAACCACCTCAGCGATTTCTCCTACCACACCTGCCAGCAGCCATCTGTATGGGATCGTGGGCCGACGATTAATCTGTCACTGCGCTATGCGAGTGAACGACATGGGATAATTATTGGGTTTCTCTGATACAATCATAGAATTTGTATGGCAAGGGCTTATGGATGTGCTATTAAACAAACAAGAACTTCTGGCTAAGCGATACATAGACAACATTGTTGTTTGTTGCATTTATTCATTGAAGATATCGAATCCACCTCTGGTTGATCCTACTTAATTGAAGATTAGGGATTTGTTATTTGCATTCTCAGCTTTGCCGTTTTTCAGTTTGAATAAGGTGGGTTGGCAATAGAAGTAGTTGTAGCAGTTACATTAGTAAAGCTAAAACAACAACAATTACAGTTAGAATAGCTAAAGCAACTGGCAGGTGCTAGCCGAGAATATTTAGATAACTAACAAAACCAGTCATTATTCTAGCAACCCAAATAAATTGGTTAAGTTCTACAATCAATCCTTTCTGAATTGCATGAAAGCGTTCTTTAAGTCACTCGTTGTGAAGAATGAGAATACGACTGATGCTGTTGGAGCAGCAACAACAGCAGAAGGACAGAAGTAGTTGCTGCAAGGGAAAACTACTCAGTTGTAGTTGTAATAGCTACCAAATAAATAAAACCAGGAGTCCTTAGTTGATGCTACGAACAACAACAACAACAGTGATGTTATGATTTGTGAGACTTAATCTGTCAAAAATAATCAAATTACCAATAATAACAATTAGAATTCCTTATCTTCTGTTGACTGCACATTGCAGAACTAGCAGCAGGACACTCCAAGAATAGGTATTTCTAGTGATGAAAACAACAACAATATTTTAAGTAGCAGTGAGCCTGTCGTCCCCCAAACCATCCCACAAGTTAATGATTTAACCCATGTTCTACCACTAAAATATACTCTTCCGATTCCTTTCACTGCGTTCTCATTTGTCAAAGCTAACAAAAAGACTATGCAGAAATTGTATTGTAAGTGATTCAAAGAGGGGATCCAGAGATTGCTTAGGGGGGATGTAATGTTGCATGTGATTAATGTAAAACAGAAGTAAATAAACTACAATTACGAACTGCTCTTTTAAGAAGATAAAATGCAACATATCGAAATTATGATATTTCTGTGCATATTTTTCCCCAACAATATCATAATCTGAAAGAAAAAGTTAAACAATTTGTATTATTGAATGACAAAGAGAGAGAGAGAAAGACATTTCTAACAGTGTAGACCTTTTCAACGATGAACATTTTCACTTAAAAAAAATATGTTCGAACAATCATTTCTCTGACTCTTTTTATTTTTTCTTGCTTATTTATCAGTTTCCTTGACTCTAAACCAATGGCAAAAAGGGGGTTTTAAGTTTTTGCAGGAGTTATGGTTTTATGTGTGTCTGAGAGGATATGAGAAAAAAGAATTATTCTGAAATTCTTTCTGATTTTAATTCCTTTCGGTACTTAGATTTTAAAATATGTAAAAATATATGATAAGAGTGTTTGCAATGAGAGTTAAACAAAGAAGGTTATTATGCTTGTCAAAAAAAGTATTTTGAATTAAAAGAGACTAGCTTTAAATTGTTTGATCTCCTTTTGTGAATAGATAAGGTGTTAAATTGAAGGATGATATCAAGAAGGGCACCTGAGAATTCGATCAATATTGTTGATGTTAAATGCAAGATCACAGTAAAAGAAAGGTTAGCTAAAAGTGCACAAGTTCAGTTAGTCTTTCTAGAAATTGAAATCAACAATGAGAATGCTTGGTCTATTATTGTCTCAAGAATTCTGACAAAATCAGTAAGCAAAAGTAAGGAAATACTTAAATAGAAAATATCAATATGCAGAAATGCTTTCTTGAGATTTTGATAACCTATTTAATTATTGATATTTTTTGTTTTTCAGAAAGATGAAATGGAGGAATTCTAGCCATGTCCTTCTTAGCACGCGTTTCATTTAAGAAACATAGGATTTTTCATAGAGGATTTAGATCATGTTTTCCACAGTAACCTTGACACCATTTATGTGGGGAAAAACAAAGCAAGAAGGAAAAAAACAACAACTGAAATCATTAATTATTCAAAATAATATGGTTACTTGTTTGTGACTTTTATCAGATCATCTTCGAGATAAGAGATATCCATGGGAACTAAGAAATCGACAGGTTAAAGAACGAAATTGCTAATGATCTGCTATCTAGGAAGAATCGTTGGAGGGTGGATATAAAGAGGTGAAAATAAGAGAGAGTGAAGAGAAAGATAAGGAGGACACATAAGATTAATGATAATAAATAACAATTTTTTGCGGTAACAAAGGTACCATAGTTATTGAAGGATTATCCTGAGTTAATATGCTAATTTTCATATTGCGCTTTGAGAATAAAAAGGAGCATAAAGCTTCAAAGTTACAAGAAAGTTGCAATATTTGATTGTATTTTTGTAGATTGATTGCTAAATTAAATTAAAAATAATTAATTCTCATCTCCCATTGGCTAGCATTGCTGACAGAGTTACTAGAAAAACGATGTCTTATGATTTCTGAAGACTGATATCAGGTAAGTGAATCTGTAGACACGAGATTATGGGCTTTGGGGACTCAATATTGTAGAATCAAAAGAGAAACCAGGCAATTTTAGGAGCATAACTTTCTAATTTTTATATTAAAAAACCAATTAAAATCTCAAAAAAGAAGAAGAAGAAGAAGAAGTCAACGAAAAGTAAAATAAATAGCATTATCTGTTGATTTCTATGGAAGTGAATGCGTTGAAGTGCAGGCAGCATCCTTCGGAGGACATTGTCTTGCTGAATCTCTAAGGCGGTCACGGTTCTCCTTATCTGCTGTGTCCATTTTGCGTCTGTGAGCTGGTCAGTCTCAAGCAAGCCATGGATTTAGTTCCACTGAAGGAAGTCATCGGTGATCACTTCGTAGATGTATGGCGAGTCCTCAGAGGCATGGTTCCAAATGCGAAACAAGAAAATGAAGAATTACTGCAGACTTTAAACAAAGAAGCACTACGCGCATCGATTGAGGCGTTGTTTCAAGGGATCAAAACAAACATAGTGAACATAATAGATGCAAACAAATTGGAGGTTTTATAGAAGTTAGACAGTGCATTTGAGTTTCAAAGTAAAGCAGCATAAATTGTTGATTTAGATCAACTCAAGGCAGCGGTCAATGATTTGCTCAATAATAAAAATACCTCAAATGCATTGAAACATTTCTCTGAGATGGAATCAAGGCATGACGAGGCCAAATAAACGCTGGAGTAAGCTTAAAGCCTAATGTCAGGGTAAATACAATGGATTCATTAGGAGTTGTACAGTGTTTCAGAACAAAAAGTGAATGAAAATGCAATCCAAAAGCAAATCTCCAGTATCAGTCGAGATCTCGAGAATCTTCTAAATGTATTTGTGAAAGACATGAGTTCTAGTGAGAAGCAGCTGAAGGAACTAGATGAATAACTTTAGTGGCTTGGAACTGGCGAAATGAACTTAAACAGAGTGGAAAGGCTGCTGAATAATCGTGACAGTAATCTTTTGGAGATTAAAATCGCTCAAGCCATCAAGAAAAACTAGTTCTACATCCCTAGCGAGTACTCTTACGATAAGAATCTTGACGCATTCGTCTGCCGAAAAGAAGGTAGCCCTTTGTTGGCCTTTATCGACTTACCTTTGACACCTTGTCTTTACAATCTGTCATTTCGCGTAAGAGTTCTTGAGACGGGTGTCTGGCTTGGGATTTGTGAGCGCGAAACTGCTGTTATTAGGGAGCACAAATTACATTCAAAGATTTTCTCAAATTCTAATGGGTATTTGTTGCTAGGTTCAAATGGATATTCATTTTCTTCTATGGATGCCTCTGCTCATTTGAAGTACACGAAATTGAACTACAGAGCTGGAGCTATCATAAAGATCACATTATCGGATTCAAAAATCAACATTGCGATACCAGGAGAAGAATCACTTGATTTACTGTTTGAGCCCAGAAAAGGATATACTTATGCACCTTGTTTCTTATTGTCATCAGATAAGGCAGGTGTGTAATTCTTGGAGCCAGTGGAGCCATCTTTCACGGCAAAAATTGAAGAGAAAGTGCACGTTTCAAAACAACAAGAATAAAATCTGCAAGAGCTCTGAGAGGAGATATAGAGCAGAAGAACAAATAATTTGTATGATTATTTAATAATGAGATTTTATGGATTGGTAGAGCTCTAAATAAAATGTGACTGTACTAATTTTGTAAAAGTGATTGAAAAATAACACAAATTATTACCTTAAAAATACCATGAGATTTTTAAAATTGATTTTGACTCATATGATGAAACTGATCAAATAAGTAGATTATGTGTATCTTTTGAGAATTAATTTGAATCTAACTCTACAAGCTTCCCCTGCATTTCATACCCATTTTTCCAGTGCTTCTAAAATCAAATTTATTCAGGTATCCCGGAGTTACCTTTTTTCCACTGATAAGAGTTTCTCGGGAGATAACTTGAATCCGCCAAGAGTATCCGAAAACAAACAGACTGAGTCTGATAAAATTATTTATGAGTGTATGTGCGCGTTCCTTAATGAATGAAAACATAGTCCTCCCTTGATTAATTAAACAAAGATCTTCAAGATAGAGATTTAAAAAGAATCAAACCCATTTTTATTCTTTAATTATTCTATTATGTCACAGTAATAACCTATCCTCTCCATTAACATTTTAATCCTAGGGGAAGATGGAACTGGAAAGAGATCATTCAGAGAATAGTTCAAAGATATCACAAAAAACGAAGACACTTCAAAGTCACCTTAGCATTCATCTTGTCTAGAAGAGTAGACGATCTAATTCAATGGAATCATCTCAATATCATTCCTTAAGAGATACTTCTCCATCAATGAGAAAGAAATATTTCCAGTGAAAGTATGGACCATTGAAGATAAAACTAAAATATTCCACTTTGAATAACTTCTCCCTCCTTCTGTATTAATCATCATTGTTGATCTATCAAGTACTGGGCAGAACATACATGCTTCATATTTTATTAATTCTGTCTTGTTTTGGATGTTTTTCAGATAGCGAATCACTTCAAAACATTGAAAGATATTTGAATTTATTCGTAGGAGTGCCTCGTTTTCTGATTGCCACTAAAGTTGATCTTCCAAGGTAAGTTAACAAAACAAACTTATTTGCTCTAATAGCACACTTAATCAACAAACTCTTCAATTAAATGGTTCTTTTTATTTCATATCTTCTATTAGATAAATACAATCTGAAGAACTGCTGGCCATTTCAAAGCAGCATAACTCTTTTTATTGGGAAATATCCTTGCAGCCAAAATCATCCAATATCCATGAATTACTTCGATCGATTGTGATAACAAGCTATCTCTAAGAAAAAGAAAAAAAAGTAATGGATAATTTTATTAAAAATATCAATCAACTTAACAGAAACAACATGAGGATTAATATCTCTGCTGCTTCTTTGAACATAGCTTATGGCAGATATCTACGAACAGATATTATTAAAGATGTTCTTTAGCAAATCTGTGTCTACTAAGATAAATTATCTGATGAAGAAAATGACCTTGAAGAAATGGAAGACGAAAATAAAAATTCAGAAGAACTTGATAACTAGGGAGAAGGTTCTTAAAACAATTCAAATATCTTTGTGTTCTTATAGGACAGTCTCTTCCAGCAGTAGTCTTTAAAACAGATTATTTATCCTGAAAGTGTGAAAGTTAGAATGATAACTTATTGATTTTGGAGGTTTGTTTGTCAATATATTTTTACTCTCTGTGATGTTTTGAATTTCTGTAATGCAGAATAGTTTAAAGTGATACATTTATTTAACATTTAGCCATTCTAAAACATACATCTTTCTCTCTCTTTATCTTTCTCAGTTGAATTATTCTTCTTCATCATTATTTTCTGCACATGATATTTACTAAACTTCATCATAATCCTTCTCCAATGCAGCAAGATCCTCCCTAGATTCAGAAAACTCGCCTTCACTTTAACCTTCCCCTACAAACCAGTGCACAAATGCTCTTCTGCAATACATCAAATCAAATTTATGACTCATCTTTGAGAAAATGTTCGCAACCGACGTTGAATTTGATATCAAGCAACATGATCTGGATGCCTTCCCTTGTTCGCAATCAGGCACTACACTTGGTGGCTAGTGATTTATCCCAATCTTGAACCCAGTTAAACACCAATCCACAAAACTTATAGTCCGCTGTTTTTTAATAGCAGCAATAGAACTATTAACGTCATACGGGACAATATCTCCTCTGAACATCATCGAACATGCTAAATATTTTCCTGTTATTGTGTTGCATGTTGCTAAATTACTTTCAGGTTCGAAAACTGTTTTAGTCATGGAAGATACTGAAAGGAAATCTTATGAACATTCTTCGTTAGATATCAATGGTGCTAAGGCGGAGACCAAAAAGTGTAAGCGAGGATAAGGCACAAGATTCATAGCGAAGTCTGCAAGGGAAGAATTGAGGCTGCCCTCATAGCGGAGAGATGCAGTTATCGATGAACTAAATTGGGAGATTATTCGATTTGCGTTTAATAAATCTGGGTTTTCAATACCTAATTTCGATTCACAGAGACTATAAAGAGCTTCATTGTCGATGATAAAAGTGCAGGTGTTGTGCTCGAGTAGGTTATGTGTTGAAAGAATGGCATTGTATGGTTCCACAACGGTATTTGTAAGTGTTGGAGATGGGAAGATCTTAAATCCAAATTTAAGCTTCTTTCTGTAGTTAACGCTAAGGCGTTCTTCTAAAAGTGATCCATACCCAGAGCCAGTACCTCCTCCGATGGAATTATAGCAGAGGAATCCTTGAAAGGAATCGCAGTTTTCTGTAAGTTTTCTGATTCTTTCGAGATACCAATCAATGTATTCCTTGCCTATGGTGTAGTGTCCTCTACAATAATTATTTGCTGCGTCTTCTTTACCAGAAATGAGGTCATCTTGGCTGAAGAGATTACTGTAAGTCCCTTATCTGATT
>Ga0302271_10001719_pt1 | contig 20742 bp, 12 predicted proteins | sample III_Bog_N1_1_FD_198767 | JGI IMG/M metagenome (GOLD analysis project Ga0302271, IMG submission 198767) | Peat permafrost microbial communities from Stordalen Mire near Abisko, Sweden - III_Bog_N1_1 | ecosystem: Environmental > Terrestrial > Soil > Wetlands > Peat | place: Sweden: Abisko... | reverse complement strand
TGCTCCTATAAATGTCAGTGTTTATCAATAATATGGCGGAATACTAAGTCTTCAATCCTTGCTTCATCATGCAAGAACTCTTTTATGATTGACATAATCACTAATTAGTAATATTCTTGTGAATTTAATCTATTTTTGTCAATTTAAATGATACTGCATTTTAAGCAATATTTGTTTGTGGAGAGATAAATATGCTAATACATATATCAACAACGTGCAGATACTTTGAATCCTTATTTTAACTTGCATATTCGAGAAAAAATTATGTTTAAAAGTGAACTGTCATTTTAATCTAATAATTTCTTACCTTTGGATGTTAAAAAAAAAGAAATAAAGTGATTCAATGTTCATTTTCTTATAATTGTGAGCAACAACAATTGCAAATTTAAAGCAATGCATTCAATGCTCTTTTTTTTAATTAGAGTATTTGAGACCTTCTCTTTTATTTTTAAGTTAAATATTCTCAGTCAAGGGGGAAAATGCAAATCATAATCAGACGATGATTTGCAGAATCAACAAACTAAATTAAGCTCCTCTACAATTAAAATGAAATTCTGTTTAATTTGTTAAATTATTGAAGATAAATAAAGAAAAACAACTCCCATCAAATAAATTTTAATTTGATTTGATAAGTTGGGAAGCCTCATGATAATACCCAAACAGATAGACAGTAGTAAAATATTTAACAAAATAAAGCAGTAAATCTTCCCACAGCTAACTTCAAATGTCTCAGATGCTCAAGTCTTCTGCTCTATCTTCTACCTAAAAGACATCATTTCTTAACTAATCATGTCACACTTCATGTAAACCTCTTGGCGATTCGTAGATTTCCAGGATTCAGAGAGGTAATTTAGATCTAGGAAAGTCTCTCTTCTTTGCTATTAAGCACTAAGATTTCGAGCATGCTGCATAACTCATCAACATAGGTGCACCTATAAACTGCACTTATGAAATCGACAGAGATGTGTATCGCACTACAGTTAGTCTCTTAGTTTCAGTGATATGCTAAATACGCATTTCTCATGGCCATAAAGCTGTTTGCTATAAAGTTCCAAGCCGCCTTTTAGATTCCCTGATAGATCTTGGGGCTGATTTGAAATGTCATTGCTCCAGTAAATTCGAACATAGATGCCCACTCTTTGTCGCTCTCAAGACCCTAAAGATTAAGAATGAAGAGGAGCTATTTTGTGATAAAAATGCAATAATCCATAAACTCATTGTCAATGGAGCAACTGTCAAAAAGCACATTTCTCCTCACAAGACCTTCGTTGGGATTCCTTATTTTGATTTCGAAGGCATTCGATCATATTTGCTCACTAAATTATACTCTTCCGGTGAGATTCTCTCGAATACTGCAACCTCTCACTTTCACAATAACAGAAGCAATCCTTTGCCGTATTAGCACGATAGCTAGTTCAGCAAATCTGGATATTAGTTCACCTTTAATTACAAATGACCAGTCAAGAAATGAGAAAATGCAGAATCCTAAAAGATAATCCTCTATCCAACAAATAATAATGTTGTTTATTTAGACATAAAAAATCTATGTGTTACAATAAAAAATAGCTATTTTCTTTAACAACTCTAAAATTGCAAAATTGAAATATTGCTGTTGAAATCTAATAAGCCAGCCTAACAAAAATAGTTATTTTGTGATTGACTAAGGGAGGGAAGACCACAAATAAGATGGCAAGTTTACTTTTATTATCTTTCTTGAGACTTTCCTTTCATTTAAATAAAGAGAAATGTATGATAATTGCAGGATAAATTATTATAATTATTTGTGATGGTTGCAGTGAAATTAACGCTATTTAAAATCCAAAAACGAACCCCAAAGGAGAACTAAGTAGATCAATCACAAATTAGCATAATATTGTCTTAATTTACAAAGTTTAGAAGCAGCATCCATGGAAGCTGAATCTGATTGTCCTTCAAGGGATACATTATTGAATAGAGCTAACTAAGATTTTGGCAGTCTTATCTAGAAGTGTTCTCTTTCTTCAAGCATTCATCAAGGAGTTGGAATGGGTGTAGACGAAAAGTTAAGGAAAGATGAATTCGGAATGTTAACTCAGGAATAATAAAGAAAAAGGAAGTTCAGTGATATCCGTGAGGATATATTAACTACCAAAGTTGAAAAGGCTCTTTTTAAAGTTCAACAGATCAAAGGACAAAAGTATTCCCTCAAATTCTTGGCGCTTAAACACTTTCTCGTAAACACAGCTCGCTTTACACAATCCCATATGGTTAAGCATCTCTCGAATTATCAAAAATCTCTCATAAAAGACTCTTGCTTGCCTGAGAACTATTCAAATCAACCATCGCACTCAGGATATCAGCAGAATAAATACTCCTCTCTGCAAGAAGATTCCAAGGCAATTTCATTTTTTGAAACTCTAATAGCGAGAATACCTATTTTCGATCCATCTAATAATTATATTGTCGTTTGGGACATTATTCAAATGATTTTTATTCTTTTCTTCTTATTTGCTGTGCCTTTGAGAATCGTATTCGGTATGGATTTAGGAGAGTTTATCTCAAAATAGGTATTTTACTTAGGGCTTATCTCGTTTGCACTTGATAATATTCTCTGGATCAACACTGCATACTTCGAAAAGGGTGTCCCAGTCAAGGACAGATAACTCATTTGCTTTCATTATCTGAAAAAGCATTTTCTCACTGATTTTCTTTCTAATGTGCCTATCTACGCAGATGCATTTCTGATTCATTTTTATGGGATCTCAAGTTTTCTTTTGCTATCTCAGTATCTCAAAGTAGATCGTATTACGATAATTCTTAGGAAAGTTGAAGAACGCTTTCATCTGTCTCCGCATTAGCAATAGCTAGTCTTGTTAGTAAAACTACTTTTTAGAGTATTGTTTGTGGCTCATATATTTTCTTGCATTTGGATCTACATTGCCATAAACAATCACTCTGATCCCACTGTTTGGTTGAACAAATTTGATTACCATTTGAAGCCTTGGTTCGATCAGTACCTTCTGTCATATTACTTCACCACAGTCACTATGATCACTGTTGGCTATGGGGATATTGCTCCAGTAAGAACAACAACTAGCATTAAATTAATTTGATAACTTATTCTTTTAACAGGTAAATAACAGAGAATTTGTGTTCTGCGTGTTCGAGATGCTGATAGCATGCGGTGTGTTTGCTTATGCAGTAAATTAGATAGGCAGTATCTTCGAGAACATTGGCAGACAGGAGAAATTAATGAAAGAAATGATGTATCGCATCAGTTCGTATATGCACCTGAAGAATGTCTCCAAAGAATTGTAGTACCAAATCAGAGAATATTTACAATATTACTGGACGGAACAACAAGACAGGTAAGAACATAATCTCTAACAATTATTCCCCTGAATCCCTTGTTTTTTTATTGTGCTTTCTCTGTAATTTTATTGCTTGAAGAGACACAGACATTGAAGAAAAGATAAAGAATTAACTGAGTGATAATCTAAAAGACATGCTCGCTCTGGAAGCAAATAACATAGTCTTGAAGGATTCCATCATTTTCAAGAATAATTTCAGTAATGAATGTATCAGTAAGACTGTCCCTTTGATAAAAGAATACAGAGCTACTCCTGAAGAAGTAATTATCTATGAGAATACGCTGACAGTTGATTAAAACATCTACTTCATCGAGAAGGGATAGGTTGAAGTGTTCCTTGATTAAGCAGATAATCCCTATCCAATCAAAAAACTTAGTGCGGGGGAGTGCTTCGGATAAGTTGGGTTCTTCACTGGGTAGCCTAGAACCTTAACTGTTCGCTCTCTCGATTTCACAACCTTAGTTTACATAAAGAGATCAGAGTTTATTGATTTGCTCAAAGAATTCCCTGAAGATTATGAATAGTTTTGCTATATTCGGGATAAAATACTAAATGAAGGAGACTATCGACTTATTGGTAACGATATTTGTGATTTTTTGTGTGAAATTCTAATTTGGAAAGTTTATGGAATACAGGAATGAGATGCTACTCTTGCAAGGATGGGAAACATCTAAGCTATAATTGTCCATTTTTACACTACACACCGAAGAGATTAGTGCTCTTGAAGAATTATACCTACTCTGGTTTTTAGACAAGAGACAAGTTTGAAAGAAAAAATGAAAAAACGAATTGCTTAAACTATTAAGATATTACATAGAAAAAAGCTGAAGATATTCAGGAATAATATTCACTTATCATTGAGTAGCTTTTTGGAGCAACGGATGAGGATTATGATAGTGATGAGAGCTAAGATTAGATCATGTTAAGTCGTCTAGATAAAAATAAATCTGACATCAGGTTACCTTCTTATCTCTTATAATTCTAGACTGATAAAAGAGAAAAGTCTTAATCTAATTTATAAGATGTTTCATAAGTAGTAGATGAAGAAGAGAAAGGAAATCCTTCATCTACTACTAAAATAATTCCTGCAAGAACTAGTCAGCTCAGAAGAGATAAATACAATTACGAAAATAACCAAGACTTTAAATAAGACACTTAGTCTGAATAATGCTAAGTTTAAAGTGGGCCATCTCAATTCCAAAGCTCGCTCAAGCTAATTGTAGAAGAAACAGATAAAAATGACACTTTAAGTATCAAGAAAATGTAACTTAGGAGGATTCCCTCCAAATCAATTTCTAAAAAGGAAACGTTCAACAATATGGGAACTACTTCCACAAAGGAGTCTTCGGGTTTAACATCTCCCAATAAAACTTTCTCTCCTCCCTTTGTTTATCGCTAGGAATCTAAAAAAACATCCTACAAACTGCAAGCTAACGCTGGATCAAAACCAGAAATACTTTTACTCAAGTAAATGAGTGTAAACCCTACTTCAAAATTTGATAGTTTTACAAGATAATATAGTAAGATAGATGCTCTACAGAGGAAATCATTGAAGACAACAAAAAATAATGAAAATCTCATTTAAGGATTTGAGGGTGAAATTATATAAAACGCAGGACGACATGAAAAGAGAAACAGCATGGGAGAATGCCTGCAACCTTTTCAACTTCTCCAGAGATATGCAGAGATAATACTTGCCAATCAGCCGAATGCTGTAGGCAGAGATAATCCAACAACTAGTGGTTTTATTATTGAGGGTTCTGACAATAAAACTAATTTTTATGGGCTGGATGATCTAGACTCATTAAAAAATTATGATTTCTATTATCCAACTGGGAATTCAACTTCGGTATTGATAAAATAGCAATGTGTAAAGCTAAGTCGCTTTGAAACTTCGAGGAGTTTTCAAAAAGAAGAAAGAGCTACAGTAAAATCCAAACAACCTGCTCCTTCAGCGAATATGCTTCCTATTCTTATTAGTGGAATAAATGTGGATTTTATTAGGAAGTAAAGAAAAACAGGAGGAACTCGTATTGTTGCCAACGGTGGAGTTGCTGGGAATTTGATTAACAAATTTAGGTAGCAAGAAGAAATCTCAGAAACGGGGACTTAGTTTGAAGAAAGCCCTTTTAATGGTAATAATAGTGTGCTGAGATAGACACCTGTTAATCAAAATGGGTTTGTGCATAATAACTTTTCTTCTGAAATGGGTGTAGAATAAAGTGAATTTGCAGAGAATGGTTGTCTCCCTTCATCACCTTTTTCAAAAAGAAACAAAGGAAGGAAAAACACAAAGAGACAGCAGTAGATTATTCCACTATTTTCATCTCCTGAAGATATCATTAAATAACAGAATTCTGAAATAGTTGAGTAAAGAAAGAGTAAATTTTAAGCTTCAAGTATTAAAGAGGAAGAAAGCGAGGAGGCACTAGAAAATATGCATGTCTTAAATTTAGGATAAGATTTTAGTTCAAAGCAGCTATCTCAGAGTTGCATCATCAATAACAACAACAATTAGTTGGCTACATTCAGCTAAATACCTTCAATCATGAATATTAGCGATAATGGGAAGATGCCTTCTTTTCGATCATTTTAAACCAAGTTTTAAGAATGAATTGTCTAAATGAGAATATTTCATTTAATTTGATTATTGATTTGTTGTTGTGGCAAAACAAAAATGTTTAAAGATTTATTTAATGGTTTTTCATCACTTTTGGAGACAATCACTTAATCCAAGATCTAAAAGACACATGAATCAAGGACAAATTAAGAGGGACATTAAAATAAGAGAGAAATTAACTTGTTTTAGGAACCAAGATAATCAGATAAAAATATAAAAAACTAAAACACTCCCCAACTTCGATCTCCTAAACTGTAAAAATGGCTAAGTCAAAAAACTCAACTAACAAGAACTAGATCTCCAAGTCCCACAGACAAGGAATCAAGAAGCCAAGAGAGAACAAGTACATCTCCACTAAGGGTGTAAGAACATTTAGCTTATTTACATATTTATGAAATTTTGGTATGCTTTGCTGCAATGGCTACCTTTCAATTTAAGCAAATGCATCATCTTTGAAATGTCCAAAGAGTGGGGCTAAGAGTAGAAATATTCAATCGCAAAAGCTGATACTATGTTCAAAATAAACAAATAGAAACTCATTTTATGCATTTTACATCTATCTAATTGAACAATTTAGTTTGACATAAGATAAAAATGATTTGAATTTTGAATAGGTTAATGCTAAATTCTTGAGAAACAGAAGAAGAGCTGTCAAGAATGACCCCAAGATCGAAAAGCAAGCTAACCTTGCTAAGAGAGTCGCCAAGAGAAACGCCAAGAGCGAATGATTTATTTGGCTTAATAATGTATCAGTAATGAGTTGTACTGTGTATTTAAACTAATTGGATTGCTCATATCATATAAAATCTGCCATTTCGCTAGGAATTTCAATTTTAGATACTGATTAATATAATTTCTTATAAAAATTTCAACACACAATCATTTCTTTATTCTATCTATTTTACATTGTAATATCCTGATCGAAATCAAAAGAGAGAAAAATGCTATTATGACCCAAAATAAGATGGAAAGATAGTTTTAAAACAAATTAACTCCCTTTGTGAAATCAATACAATGCTAACACAATAATAATGAATACTAAAGAAAAAGAAAATCTTGCTAATAAATACCTTCTAATAAACTTTTTTAAGTCCTCTTTATTTTGAAAATTGGTTTAATACCTAAAGAAATCGTTTAGTTATGTTGATGACCAGACCTTCTCTTAAACATATCTTGATAAAAAGTATTTATTTTTGAAATGAAACAACATAAGGTACTGAATTATTTGAAGAAGCTGCATACAATTTGTTTTGATTAAGGATTCATAATTTCAATAAAATTCTTGATCAAATGGATGAGAATTAGCAGATTAAATTTAATTTTTTAAGAATCACTGTTGCATAGCTTAAAACGATGGCAATTTTTAGTTTTTATGCAATTACTAAAAATATTAGGTCCTTATCTCCTTATGCTAATAATATCCCTCCTTACATTAGTCTCTCATACCTTGTGTCATTCTTTTGTCCTTCTTGCTCATTCTCATTTTGAAAGTCTTAATTTTACAAAAATGGCCTTAACATCGCCAAACATAGATTGCAACCGTTGAATAAAATTGATTCTTTACAAGAATATCAATTATTATTAGATCTTTATTGAGTTCAAACATCAATATGTTTTTTCCTTATTGTTTTTATATTATTTTACTAACTTTTTTTATGCTTACAATAAGTTAATTAAGATTACAAATATCAAGCAGGGAAATAAATTTCATAACTTTCTGAACAGTTCCTAAACCTTCAAATCAAAAATGTTCCCTAAAGCAAGCTAATTAAGCTAGTTTTTACTTAAGAAGAAGATAAAAGAAAGATTTATCTACTTCTTTCCACTTTTTAGCTTACAAAAAAAATATTAAATAAAACATCAATAAATTTGTAATGACTAAAGAGATTAATTGTATTTCTTAAAGAATTTGGATATTCCATTAATATCAACACAATTATCGAGGGAGGATAATTAAGTCCAATTTAAAGCCTAATAGAACAATAAATGAAAAGGTAATCAAACGATTTAAACACTTACAAAATTTAGATGATAATGACGATTGTTCTTTTATTGATTCCCTTTGTTCACAAAGCTAAAATAAAAGCCAAAAATGTAAAAGTTTCAATGTTTACCCAACTTTTTGAAAGCAATCACAATAAAAGAAATAAATGTTTGTATCTAATAAAGGCAAGTAAGCAGATCTAGTTGAATAGAGATTTAATAAAAGAAACAAACAATTATCAAGAAATAATGACAAGTACGACAAGAAGGATTTAACTGTGCCTTTGTTTAAGCATTCTAGCATTTACTTCTGTGCTTGCTGCTAAGGGCTAGCTTCAACTCTTCTCCGAGGATTCTAGAGCTAAATGTCTAGATGGAAGTTCTCCAGGATTCTATTTCTCCAAGGGAATCAATGAAGATGCAAATAATTTCTTGATTTTCTTTGAAGGAGGTGGTCGATGCACTGGTTCAACTCTGGATGCAGTTCTACTCGATTGCTTATAACGTTCCAAGACAAGCCTAGGATCCACTAAAAACTGGAGAAAAACATATTCAAATGAAGGCAATTTCAGTGAAGATAAAGACATAAATCCTTTGTTTTATTCTTGGAGCAAAGTATACATGGGTTACTGTGATGGTACTTTGTATTAAGGAAGCTCAGAGCCTATTACTGTCAATGATAGTATCATTTACTTTCGTGGTTATGACAATGTTGTGGAGCTGTTTAATGTTCTCAGCTCTTAATATGGGCTTTCTTCAGCTAAGACAGTTGTACTCAGTGGAGGCAGTGCTGGTGCTCTTGGTGCACTATTTTGGACATAATATCTTAGGAAATTCCTTCCTGAATCTGTATTGTTGATATCAGCTCCAGATAGTGGATATTTTCCTTATATTGATGGAATAGAACAACATAACGATGCTGGATAATTCTTCGATCTTATCACTAATGGAAAAAGAGAACTGTTGTAGCCTGAAGGATGTGAATATCTTTATGATAACGACAACGTAGCAAGGTGCTAATATCTTCAATTTGCTGTTAAGCTATCCCCTGTTCCTACATTCATTATTGAGTCTCTCTACGATGAATACTCTTTGATTGAATTCCTTGGAGTTAATTGCATATCTTCCACTGACTCTCTTTCCAGTTGTTCTTAAGAAGAATTATACAAAGCAGCTTGGCTGCATAATGAAACATTCTAACAACTAAGCAAAATTCAATAGGAGAATCCTTCATGGGGCATATGGGCTGTATCATGCATTAGACATGTATTCTCGGAGAAGTATGAGTCATATGAAGAAGGAATATACTCTGTCCCATAGAGAGCTGGTTAAACTGTAGCTAAATCACTTTAACAGTTTGTTGAAGGCGTCATTAATGGTGACTAGAGTGGATCATTTAACATCGATCGAGTGGAATATCCAAATAATATTCCCTGCAATGGATACACCTCAATAAAGACCAAGAGGGCAATTTCATGAAATTATCGATTGATCGATGCCAGTTCATTTTAGTATTTTAAATAAATTAATAACAAATGGATACTTGTTTGAAAAATTACTTTACCAAATGATAAGAATTCCCTAACAAATCAATAAAATAGCTAATAACTTCAACAATCCTTTTGTTGATGAATGCTTAAAAATATTAGATTATTCTAGTTTAGTTGATTGCAAAATGACATTTTTGAAGAAATTTATTATTTATGAGCGAATATGGATGGAACTGAAAAGAAATATGCTATTGTTATTACTAGGATTAATAAATTAAGAATATTTATGTGGAAAGAAAGGAGTTAAAACTCAGGGAAGATCTAAATACTCTATTATTCTCTTTAATCACCATCAGCAATTGCATTCTTTTTATTTTTAGTTTTTGTTAGTGAAATGAGATGGAGGAGTTGCTTTAAGAGCAATACTTGCTCTTGCTTCGTTTAGTTTCGGTCTGATTTATGTGCTTGAGCGATCGTCCAGTGAATTATCTTCTTGTTTGCTGCTTTCTTTCTTGAAAAACTTATGTTTGATATCGCAAGCAATTCTATCGAATGCTTCATTTATGTTAGTTCCTTCGAACGCACTAACTTCGAAATACGGAAGGTTATTTTAACTTGCAAATTATTGCACTTTTTGTTGATCAACTTTCTTGACTTTCAGATCAGATTTATTTCCTACAAGGATCAGAATTGCATCGCTTGATTTATCCTTCGCGAGCTAAAGCCATGATTCTTTAATGGACTCAAAGGAACTCTAATTGCCAAGGTCGAAAATGAGGATTATTCCATGGGTACCTTTGAAATAATTACTCACTAATGCTCTGTATCTTTCTTATCCAGCAGTGTCCCAAATATACAACTTGATTAACTCATTGTCAACTACAATGTTCTTTATTTTGAAGTCCACCATCGTAACCTTTATTGTCCATAACAACACAGTTCATTAGAGAATAATTCTGTTATCATTTCTGATGATTTAGGTAAATAGGACAATCTCATCTATTTAGCATTTGAAATAACTTTGGATACCTTAAGCTCAGAGACATCTTCTGGAAAGAATTCTTCGATGTATTACCAAAATATACTTGTTTTGCCTACACCTGAATCGCCAACTAAGACGATCTTAAACTTGTTATCACTTGTCCAGCAAAATATTGTGTCTTTCTCCACTGCTGAATGTTTGACTTCTGATTATTGCATTTTCCCTCTTCGATATGCTAAATTCTTTGTGAGAATATCTCTTTGCTTACACCTAAATCGTACGAAACAGGGGAATAATTAAATTTAGTGCGATTTATTTATTCTTTGCTTTTTGTTTTGATGTATTTCAATCACTCTCTCACTCTCCACAGATCTTTTTACTATCTTCTCTTCCCAAGCCAGAAAACTAAAATTACTGAGTCATGTCAACCACTAATCTCCCCCTTCAACTTTTTCTTCTAAAAATATCACTTCAATTTCAGATGTTAGTGTCTTTCGCTTACTCACTTTTGTTGTTCGGACTGATAATACAATTGAACTCTCGTGATAAATTAATATTTACAATATTTTCCTTTTTGCTTTGTTTTTACAAAATAAAAGCTAATTTTGTTTAGTAAAGTAACTTTAGGTACTGCTAACAGTTTAGAATGAGACATTAATCAAACTACAAATAGAAATGAAATAAACCAAATTGAATTGGTATTCAAAATAGCTAAATGCTTCTAATTTCAGGCAGCTAATAAGAAGTGTTTCTTCTGCCTCCTATTTATTGTTATTGTTGTTGTGTAAAGACTACTTTCTTATGTGATCCATTATTCGCATCTAATTTCGTATTCTGTGAGTACTTATTCTACTCAGATAAAGTTATTCTAACAATGATGTCGTTTAGATCTTAAAGAGTGCAAGTTGAGTGAGAAAGTACAGCGAAGATCTTGTCGAGAAACTCAATTGGTATATTTTAGGCTGCAGACAGAATAATATATTAGATTGATACCTTCATTTCGTTAGAAAGCCTGTCTGTTTTAGAGGAGTTTTTAAATTTTAAAGACACAACTTCAAGAATGGTCATTAGTGTTTGCTCAAGGTATGTATGCTGTCCTAGGGACTTAATTGAGGTATTTGATTTACTGCAGTCATGATACTACAACAACACATTTTAACTGCTGGCTTAAGGGTTTTCATAGATAATAGATTTGCTAATATCAGCAAATAAATGGTTTGATTGTATTTCTTTATGACTTTGATTGTTTAGTCCACTCATGTTTAATTAACTTTAGTTATTTTCTGAGTAGAAACTACGAGAGATTTAATCTTAGCTTACTTCCTATTCGATATACTATGCATTCGAATAGTTATTATTCCTGCTAGGATTTATCTGATTTCGGTTGGCTCGGTTTAGAATCAGAGAATATGAAGAGTTTTGTTTGAGTTAGCTTTGAGATTCCATTGAAGAAATGCAAGAAGATTGCTGTTTTTCTGTTTCCGTAGAAGGCAATTTGGATACAACGTTGCAATGCTATTTTTATTCAATTTTCAGTTGAGATCTCCTCCCTATTGGAGATGGAGACTTTCGATTGTTAGGTGTAGATTACTTTTTAAGTAATACAGAAGAACTTTATTTAGCCAGAAGAGAAACTGGACTTACATGCATGGGTTTTCCACTTCTAGAATAAACAGTTTAGCTATTCATAGGATATTGAGACTAGTTAAGTCTGTCTTGTGCAACATAATTATCTGAAGATGGACTCAAAGGTACTGTAAATGTCTGATTCAAACGGGAGTTACTGTTATTATTATTTGTAGGTCTATCAAGTTTATGCTGTTATGATATCTAAAATAACTTTTTAGGTGAGATAAATGTCTGCGTGTAATCATTAAGAAAGCCTATGTCGTTAGTTAGAGCGGGTACATTGTTCTATAGCATGGATACATTAGGGATAAGCTCATGATGACAAAGAATAGATGTTTCTTTAGAATGATCTTTTTCTAGAATCTAAGTTGTGCTTCTATTCCGTGCAGCTAATTTAAAAATTTATATTATCTACTTCGAACTGAATTATAATTAGGCTTTACTATTAGTACTAGACCCTGGAGATTTAGCTGTTAGGTTAAGCCTGTTGAGACGTCTAACTTATTCTTCCTTCAAGAGGAGTTCTTTCATAAGATAACTGCTTTTCTTTTAGAACTCATCTTTTATGCGAATAGCTGCATCTTGCATTGCTTCTGCTTTCATTCTCTCAGAGGCTAGTCTATTCATGAGTTCCTTACGATTATCCTCTATTGCCTGATCTTTATCTCTTAACTTGGCCTCAACATTCCTTAGATTCTGATCTAGCCTTTTCACTTGTAAGCTAAGATTAAACAAATTAATATCTTTTCAAAAAACAAATCCCTCTTGAATCTGATAATAATAGAATAACTAATGAACCAAACACAACATTACCTCAACTCCTTAGCTTTATTTTATCCTCTAATTCTTTCATTTTCAATTAAAACATCTTTTTCCTTCAATCTAGCTTCATGCTATTTCTAGTGCATCTCCAATACAGCAATCTATTAGTTTTCTTTCTCCAGCATTGCAATCCGTTTGTTCAATTATCCGATGTCTCTTTAAAAGAGTTCTCTCTTTCAAATGCCAAAATTAATCTCATCAAAGTAATTGAGTTTTCATAAATAAATATATTTCAAAATCTATACTTCAAAATTATTATTCTGAGTTAATTCGTGGCATAGTCCTAAGTTCTTCTCGCAAGTACCTTCTATCACATTTTTCTCTTTTTGAACTCCACTTATTTTTGCCTTCAGTAAGCTTTTCTCCTAATGATTTTTAAGTCCTAAAAGATAAATCAACAATTATTTTGAGTTGCATTACTTATTCATGAAAGATGTGCAATTCTTTGAGGTGAGTCTCTATGGAACTAAGTAAATCTTGGCGCTGGTTTTCAGCATATGAATTCATATTTTCTAATTCTTGTTCCTTATTCTGATATTTCTTCTTCCATACAGCTAACTCGTCTTTAACTGTTCTGTTCACAAAGTAATTCAATTATTGGTAACATATTACAATAAACTCTATTATGTATTCCCTTACTCAATGTTGCAAAGAGCTTCTTTTAAAGTATTTTATTGTTTAATTGATTCTAATTCTGAGTTCTATTCTATCATCTTGAGGTTCTCGCTCAGAATATTCAGATTGCTTCTCAAAAAAGCATTCTCGCTGCTCATCTCTGATTTCAATGCTGAAGCTTATTTTCTCTAGTTTTTCATTTAATAATCTATTATATTTGTGTGTGTTTATTATCATTTGTTATGTACTTCTTGATTGAGTAGGAGACATAATTCTTCGTATCTGGACTAAATCCTGGAGATTTCCAGGGAGTACTTATCTTCTAGAGTCTTAAGGTCTTCGCCCTATTCATAGAGGTAAGGTGTCTAAACACTTAGAGAATTTGTACCTAGTTGCAAGGAGCAATTTAATTGTAGTTTGATAGGATTTGATCATTGATAGCTTTAAAATTGTCTTCCCTCTCTATCAATTCGTCTCTTTCCTTCTCTAATAGGAGGACTTTCTGTGATAACTCTTGAATTAGATTTTATTTTTCAGATCTGTCATGGACAGGAGTGAAAAGCATTGACTTATTCTTCAAATAATTCATCTAATTTAGAGTTAACATTTCATATTTAAGAGAGAAACTTTAGCCCATATTATCTTATGTTACTCTTGAAGGTTCTTCTGTGTGGTCAGTTTAGCAGCTAGAATAGAAGCCGCTGAGAGCATTTTCACTCATCGAAAGCTAACTTTTAGATAGATTGCTTCAGTATTTTTTTAAGCCAGTGCCGTTTAATTATCTTTTTCAACGATATTTTCTTCGAATTCAATTTAAATCAGGGTTGCGTTTTGGCTAGTGTTAATAATTAATAACACATCACAATTATGAAATTAACCTTTTTAGAAATTTATTCGGTGCACCAATAGTTATGAAATGAGATTTAAGCTCCAGAATTAGTTTAATTTTACTACATCTAATTATTTAGTTACTAACTACCATTGACGATTATTTCTTCCATTATTCATCAAAACATTAAAGTGTTGTAGTAATTGGAAATTATTCAGCAACACTTGCCAGCTCAAATTGAAGATTATTTTTGTATGTCTAACCAATAAAGGCGAAGAATGCTAATAATAAAGAATTTAGAGCTTTTTAAAACATTTATTTACTGTTTTTAATTATTTCTAAATCAGCTTAAAATATTTACATCCATATCTTTAACGCTACCTACAATATTAATCGTCCATTTAGTTGTTTTATGCCAAAAACAAATACACACTAAGAATAGTTACAATGTAATTTCGCACAATCATTTGGGATAAAATGGGAATAATAGCTCTTCTTTTTCACACTTTTGCATTGATTTTCTAAAATGCTTGCAGTTTGCCCAGTCTCCATATGATTCTTTGAGGCAAAGATCGAAAGATGTGTAGTAGTTTTTGCAATTTGTTTTAAACTTTTCATCAACTGCTACTCTTCCAATAGGAATATCGTCTTTCTTGATATGGCCTAGCTATCTAAATAAAATAAAGGTTTATATTAATGAGAATTACTACACCAATGAATCTTACATCTGTTTCTCAAGCTTACGCTTAGCTTCTTTGTCTAAATTGTTCATTTTAAGTCTTTGTTTCTTTAAAAGAAGAAAAGAGGAAATTAAAAGATTATCTAAGATTTGTTTGAATAAACAATGATTATCAGAATTTTACTCTCCTCTTTCAGCGGAATTACCTTCTTAAAAGAAGATTCTCTTCTAGAAGTTAAATGCTTGGCATTACAATGATCAAATTACAACTAATGAGGAAAGATTAACTTTTGTATTATTTAAAGAAAATAGTAAAAGAGAGCAAATTGATTTTGGTATTTGATATTTAAAATGTAATAACATTTTAATTCGATTAATTGCTAATTTATTTTTATGGATTAGCTTAATAAAAATTGTTGAAGTATTATTTGATGCAAAAACATGCCTTAATATCAATAAAAATTGTGTGAAAGCTTCATAATTTAAAATAATTATTGCTTCTTTATATTGAGTAATTAAGCTACATTCTTAATAGAATAATGCCGTTTTGTTCTGAACAAAAATGAAAGTCTGTTATTGATTAATTAGTTTCTAAATTTAGATTATTTTATGACTTAAAGGTTTTTATTATATTTGGGTGATTTCATTAGCATATCCCATTAATTGAACTGAGAAATGCTTTAACTAAAAGGCACTCAAAGCAAACTTGTTTTTAGCTTACATTAATCAATTATTAATACATAGCACCAAATATTTTATATTAGAAACATAGTATTTTTAATAAGGAATTAAGTAAAAAGATAAAAGGTTAGCACAAATAAAACTAAGCGAAATATCACATGAACACTATTATACTTGGGAGAATTCTCTTTGAATTTCTAATTTCAATATTATTATTTCTATCAGACTGCCAGAGAAAGCTGAGGGAGGATGCACAGCGCAAATGTACTTGATCTCCAATAAGGCTCCTCCCTTTCTCCATTTTTTCATCCAAGCGGAGGAGCTAATTAAACTTAGAGTGGCACTAACCTAGTCAATAAAGAATCTACAACAAGAGCAAAGATACCAACGTAGTTCTCTAATGGATAGAATAACTAGAAAGTTGAAGGAAAAACATTATTGACAAAAACACCAGAAGCTATAAGACAAGGGAAATGTGCTTCATAAGAACTTACAAGTTTAGGGAGGTTAAGCGGAATAATGAGATACACTCAGAATGGATTAGAAAAATACATAGGATCAGTTACACCTCGCAAGAGTGCTTAAGATCTTAGCAATATTTTAAAAAAGAAAAAAAAATCAGGATTCTACTAAGCAATAAAGCTACGGAAGTTAGCTATTAAATGGATGAATATGACAAGCTTTATGAGGTATAAGAAGCTGAATTTCAGTCAATTTAATCTGATCGATGATAAATCGATAATATACAGCTAGCAAAACCTTCCAAATAGAATTGGTTAGAGTGGAATATCAACTAAAGGAAAGGGAGTAAGAATGATAAGAAAACTATTGTGCTGTAAGAGAATCAATGAAGGAAAAGATAAACTGTTAGATAAAGCTGGAGAACTTGAATATGGTTATGAATAGAAACTAAAAGAATAACTCGTCTTGAATAGTCTGCTATGGTTAGATGATTTTCTCAGATATATTCCTGTTATCTCACCAACAGGAAATTTCAAATTCTTATGGGATATCTTAGTCTTGGTAGCTATTATTTCCTTTATGTTTATGATCCCACTTGAATTCACTTTCTCCTTAGGACTTGAAGAGATGTTTAACGTGGTCTATCTTCGTGTTTGCGTTTCCATTCTTATAGCTGACTTTATTCTGTCTTGGAACTTCGGCTATTTTGAAAAGGGTCTTCCAATAACCATTCGCTCCCATGTTATTAATAATTATCTAAAAAATGGTTTGATAATTGATGTTTGCGCGATCTTTTTCTTATCCGTCGATATATTATTTCGTTATAAAGAGCAGTCTAACAGCTACTTTCATTTGCTTTTTATACTCAAAATCAACTCTATTAAAGTTATCTTTAAAAAAATCGAGGAACGGTTTCATCTGACTCCACAAATTACCCAAATGTCATCTCTTATTAAGCTTCTTTTCCTAATTCTGACGGTTGCTCATATTTTAGGATGCACTTGGGTCATTGTAGCTCATAAAGAAATGGATTCAGGGTAAAATTCATGGATCCAAAAGATTGCTTATGACCCAACAGATTGGTTTGCTCAGTATCAGTGCGCATACTATTTCTCAACTGTTACGATGATCACTGTAGGATACGGAGACTTTGCACCAGTGAGTTTTCCATTTTGTTAACTTTAATTGTAATTAATGTTACCTTTTTGCTAGGTTAACAACGTTGAGAGAATGGTGGACATTGTTGCGATGCTGATTTCCTGTGGTGTGTTCGCATACAGCATCAACGCGATTGGAGAGATATTTGCAGTGATTAACCTCAAGAAAAATAAGGTAAAAAATGATCTCTTTGCTATTAGCAATTTCATGAGCAAGAAGAACATTAACCAGGAGTTGCAGTATGAAGTCAGAGAGTTTTTAGAATTTCAATGGAAAATATCTTCTGACAGGGATCACTAAAAGGAAGCAGCACTGATTAATTAATTGAGTGGCTCATTAAGAGAAAAATTATTAGTAGAAACTTACAAGCTTGTGTTGACTTAATACAAGATTTTCAGTTAGAATTTCTCAGAGGAGTTCATGATTAGTCTGATAGATATTATAGAAGAACATACTATTAGACCAGATGAGATTATCATTTCAGAGCTAGGAGAATAGCAAAGTGATCTATTCTTCGTTGAGAATGGCAAAATTATCATCTATGCTGATGAAAATGGTGAGAAAATAATCAAAATATATTCAAAAGGAGACGCTTTTGGAGAGATTGCATTTTTCACTGGATAGCCTAATGCTCTGAATATCAAAGCTGTTGAACATTCAATACTACTCTGCATAAACAGAAAGAAATTTATTTCGTTAATTTAGAATTTTCCAATCGATTACGAAGTATTTTGCAACATGAAGGACAGCTTGATCTATCAAAATGACTTTTCTTAAATCTGTCTAAAATGCTACTCCTGTGGATCAGGTACTCACACAATCGGATAGTGCCCTTCAATTCACCTTGTCCTTAATAATGTAAATATTATTGCTTAAATTAGAAAGCTGCAATAAGTGATGTTAATAGGTTTAAGTTATAAACAGGATGGTAAAACAAGAATTCGGAGAAAGGAGAAGTATGGAGAGAATAAGAAGAAAGTTTCCAAGTCTTATTTTGCTTGAATATGTAGAAAGACAAGCTGTAAAGTATATTAATGCTAACACTGAAGACATTTATAATTACATCGAACTCTACTTCGAAAATGAGGAAGATTTAGAAAGACCTCAAAGTAATAGATTAATTGATGAGCAAGATGAAGAAATAAGTCCATACCTAGGTCCAAAGGAATCGCTTCAGATATGTGAGATAGCATAAGATGGATAAAATAACTATGAAACTGCATCCAATTCTCTTATGGATGCTTCCCCAACTGTATAATAATCTGCGCTGAAAGAAGCAGGACTCTCTGGGTTAGGTCTGCTCGACTAGTTGACTCATGCTTCAATGCAAAATCATTTAAATTCTGTCCCTATTATGTAAGGAAATGGTGAAATAAAAAATAAAGTCAATATTAAAGAGTTTAATAAAATAAACTCTTCAATTAGTCCTTTTTTTGGGTTATCTGATCTCGATATCAATTATGAAAATCGTCAGAAAAAGAGCATGTCCTCTTAAAGTGTTAGTAAACTGGCTTTATCGCAGATATCTTCAAAGGTCTCCAATTTAAACACAGTGACTGCTTCATCTCCACTAAGAAAGAAAGATAAAAGTTTAATTAGTTAAATAAGCATGCCATAGTAATCTACAATCCAAACGAGGTTCGATAAAGCTGGGACTCCTTCAATATTCCCGAATTAACCAGTTGAAACTACAAATTAGAGAAGTTTGTTCTAATAAGCCACTAAAAATCTAAATAATGTCAATAATTCTTAAAGCGATGGATAACCTGATTCTGCTACCAATAGCGCAAGACCTAATATGTAATATCCTAGCAATATCTAAGGGAACAATAACATATTCCATAATAGGGGAAGAAAAATAACATAAGTCTTAAATAAAGCAAAAATGTAGGTACTTGTCGATGAGATTGCAAAGGCTGTGGCTCAAAATCGTGATTAAGAAGTAAATCATCAAAATGTTGATGCAGCGGAAGAGTTCGATAAGCAAAGAAATTATAATTTCTACATGCCTCACAACAATCTCTCCACTGTGCTAGAATACATTCGATTCAGGCAGAAAAACATCAAAAGCACCAAGGTTTCAGCGAGGTTTATCTCGAACTCTAAGAATAATATTTTCGAATCCAATCGAAAGCTAACAGCTGTATCAATTAATAATGTGTAGAATCCACAAAACTTTTCTTTGATCCGTCGCTTTGAGTAGACTAATCTACCGAGCACTTAGGAGAAAAAAAGGAGAGAGACCTTCATCAACAAGAAAAGGAGGAGTAAAAAGCTAGCTACAACACATATTTAGAAACTAGTTTTGAAATATGAGGAGATTTCAAATCAAGTACTCTAAAATCCTGATTCTTCGTCGGATATCATAACTCCTTCGAACAAAAATCTCTATTAAGGAGATAATAAGGAACAAAGCTCATCGAGTAATGGTTCTTTTGGGGAAGATTTAGCTCTGAAGTATCATTTAGATGAACCAATCCCAAAAGAGCATCAGCAAGCTTTGCATATATTTTAATTTCCGCCTGAACCTCAAGAAGATAAGTTCTCAAATGAATAAATGGTTGAGGATTAATCTCATGAAACTAAGACTCTCAGTTGTTATTAGCATCTTCAAAGCTACATTACCAGAAAGGATCGATTCTTTGGTTTTAGTAGTTAAAGGATCGCATAAAATGATTATTGTTCTCGCGAAGAAGTATGGGGCAATCAAGATACGGCATAACACCATTCATTTATAAAGAGTGCTTTTGATCCAGAAATTAATTTGCAACCTGAATTTTAATTTTCGTCTATTAAGTTTCAGTAATAAGAAGATATAAATTCCTCTACTTCAAGTATTCCTTCTACCTCTCGCAATATCTTACCCTTAGAAGCTATTCTTCCAAAATTAGCTAATAAAAGCTATAAATTTGAAGAATTATCCCCTTTTTAAAGTAATAGTGCAATGGTTACTACTTAATAGAATTGTGATAGCAAAATTGCAAAAAGTTTAACTTTTAAATAAAACACTGAGCATTTGGAGGATAGCCAATTCCTTTGAAGTACATGTTTCAAAATCAATTTAGTTTGTACATAAAAATCTTGTTTTAGTCGAAACCAAAAAAGTAAGCTAAGAGCTACTTGATGAAAGAATAATAAACGATTGATAATAAACAAAAAGAAAAAAATATATTTTTAACAAGGAGAGATTTTTATTCTTTTAGTTAAAAGATTTTACTTCAAGAATTGAAGAAATTAAGCCAGTAGAAGGGATGAATAAACTCTATGAAGGAAATAACAAATAGGCCGCCTCGATATAAAGTGGGAATAATTCAAACAAAAATAGGCTTGTAGGCTTAACAAATAAATAATCTTAGCTGATATCAAAAAAGGATACACATTAAGAAATTTTAACAATTAAGAGGAAATTTAGAATTAATTTTTTATCCCAACAAAAATACTA
>Ga0302271_10001717_pt1 | contig 20759 bp, 10 predicted proteins | sample III_Bog_N1_1_FD_198767 | JGI IMG/M metagenome (GOLD analysis project Ga0302271, IMG submission 198767) | Peat permafrost microbial communities from Stordalen Mire near Abisko, Sweden - III_Bog_N1_1 | ecosystem: Environmental > Terrestrial > Soil > Wetlands > Peat | place: Sweden: Abisko... | reverse complement strand
TCCTCCTTATCAATCATTTTCATATCTTTCATAAGTACATTTTAGAGATTTCATATTTTTCTATGATATGATATGAAAAGGTCAATAACATGATCCTTCTAGATTTTCGGTTTTTAAGTTTGTGCTGTCTGCACTTGGAATAACATTACTAGCGTTCCTGAATACATTATCTCATTAATTGAAATACCTCCTTTGTTTATTGAATTCTTATTACTGTTCAAATTCTCACTCTTTCAATTCCTGTTCCTCTCAATCAATTTTTATGAGTTTTGTACTGAATTATTCTTTGATTGGCTCTCAATGTTTCTTTGATTTTCTTGTTGAAACTTTCAAATTCTTTCCCTAGACATATCCTATGAAACATTTGAACTTATAATAAAACTACAAAGACTTTTTTGCTTTAAAATAAATTACCATTTTTAGATGGTTTATTTCTACTCCTCAGCCTTTCTATTTTCGTTTTTCTGTTGCTCTCCTTTAAACTCTCCAATCAAAAGAGTTGAAGAACTTAGTTATCCTCCATTCCAAGTTGTTTATTGCTCTTGATATTACTATTTTTCTTTTTCAGCAGCTGATTTCATGCCAAAATTGAGAGTTTCCCTGAAAAATTCATTTGTAGTAACCTTCTCAAAATGCTCCTTCCCCTAAATGTGCTTTACAAATCAAAAATCTCTCATCACTAAAATCAATTGACCTTCGATTGGCTACCTCCAAATAGTCTGAGAAGTAACTTTTGCAAACACAGCAGAACTTTGACTTCGGTATGTGTTCTTTCTATTATTGTTCAACACAAAATAACAAATTCACATAAGATCACCTCTAAATCAAACAAACTTTTTCTACCACTGCATTATCTAGGAGATCTTTTTTAAGCTCTAAGTAAGCATTGCTTCTTTATTACTCTACCTGTCCATACAGCAACTTTAATAACAACAATACCAAAAAAACAAAAGACATTAACCATTAAAATACTAATCAGTAGTTGATTAACTTTTTAGCTTGGTCTAATGAAAGTTGGATTGAAAGGCTTATCATCGCATAGCAATTCAATAGTGCTCTCGCTGAAAATAGTTTGTTTCAAAAGATTAAAACAAAATATGTCAAAGAACTTAAAGAACCATCAATTGGATACAGGACTAAATCAATATCCAGAGATGGATGGTTGTTGATTTTCGAGCAGCGACGATGACAACTGAAATGAAAGATCTTACGATTTGTGTTATTTTCATTCATGATTAGCTTTTAAAAGTTAATTGATATTTTTTTCTGGGTTTATCATCAGAAATCAATTTAGTTTCAGTGGAGATTATCAACTCAAAAAAGATAAATAATTCAGAGTGAAATTAAGATCATTTTACTATTCTCTTATTATTGTAATCGCTTGATCATTTAGTTGTTTTCTGCTGCTTAATACCTAAAAAACCCTTACAAACCTAATCTATGGCTAATTCAATCATAATTTCATCTAATCACAACTCAAAAGAGTTCACCAGCATCCTAAGAAATAGCACTTCCGAAGATCGCTGGACATTCTACAAATATGAATTTTCAGCTGAAGATGTCACAAATCTAATCGATGTTTGCATAGAAAGAACTAAAATAATCTTGTCTATCAAAGATTGCATTGGTTTCTCAACTTAAGAGATCAGACAATTTGCTAAAAAGCTTTCTGAATCTTCTGTTTTAGAAGAATTCAAATTCAGCATAGATGGCATAACCCTAGACGATTTAATCTTCATAAACTCCTAACTTATTAACGTTTAGTCCCTAAAAAAAGCGCATATTCCTACATCTTTATCAGAAGTGCCAAGCGCAGCTGAACTGTTAAATAAAAATCTTAACATAACTCAGTTAGATCTTTTCGGAATGGATATCACACGAACTAAATCAATATGTGCGTTCTTGGCTCTTGTTAGCAGACCACTTGAGACAATTACAATCGACAGTTTAAGAGCTAAAGAAAGTGAAATAAACTTTGCTTAGATTTAAAAATCTTTTAGTCATTTACAAAGAATTTATTTTACAAATCTGCTGATTCGTAGATTGATATCGCTACCATAATTGACAGTCACCAATGAATATCTCAAGAAATGCTTAAAAGAAAGTGAAATAACTCATGAGGGAGATGTTGATAATGAAAATAACAACATTGGATTTAAAGGATTGAGATTTTAGCATTAATAGAATCTTTGGATTAATTAAGTAGAAGGATTATGGGGCCTTCTTCGTAAGAACTCGCTGTTAAGTCTCCGAATCAACAGAACCATTACAAGGAAACCATTCATTAGCCGAAATTTTTATTTAGAAAGATTATTGAAACAGACAACATCTCTTGTGCTTTTTGTTCTTCGCAGAGTTAATATTCGTTTATCTGTTAATACTCTAACTCAATATTTAATTAATAACATTCCAAATCACTTACTGAATGATGTTCATGCGAGAAAATTCTGTGAAGGAATCTAAAAATCAAAAACAAAAAAGGATATTTGTCTTTATTAAATTTTTACAGTAGAAACAAGATATTTTTAAGGGAAGATTCGAAACATTCACACATACTCATGTTTGCTCCCTCGCTATTTGCTTAGATGAAGAGACAGCATTCATTATTATGCTAGTAAGTAGCGAGATCTTTTTGTTAAGCAAAGCAACCACCATTAGAGCAGTTGAATGTAACAATATGAACTCTATGTATGATTGATATTTTTTCATTGAATTGCAATCATCTCTTTACGAAATTATTTGGCTGAGTGTTGTTTTTGAAAATGACTATAACTAAAAGCATATGAAGAAACAGAAATATGAATAAACTAAAGGATCAGGAGTTGCTGCTAGTAAGGAATATTAGGGATATTAGAAATAAGAATACCGAAAAGATGTAAAATTTGACAGAAACAACTAGCAGAATACTGATTAGTAGCTGAAAAATCACAGTTTCCGCAAACCGGAGCTAACCATTTAGAGTTTCTGTGATCGTGCAATCGAATCTCTTCCATTCTAAGCCTCATACTTTACTACTCGTTAGCAAGTCGAATCTCTATGGAGGGAATCTCAAAAGCAAGAGTTCTCCTTCTTCAACTTCGCCCTTGGCAAACTCTATCTTGACAACCCAAAGTTTTTCATTGAATTCTTCCAAGAGGAAGATTTAACTAAACTGCTCAATGCTACCGAATACAAAACTGATCAGTACACAAAGTTTCTCCATAATTTCGTATTAGCTTGCTCGCTGCTTGTCGACACTAATAATCCAGAATAACTGATTTATTTCTCTAAAGCACTACTCTTTTTTGATAAAACTCGCAAGTCACTTGAGAGACAACAACATCAAGCATCGAATCCAAATGAAGAACTTCACAACAAACAGCTCGTAGTTGAGTAGACTCTTATGATCCTACGGATGACTCACTTGAAAACGGAAAATGAGAAGTTTCATGAGTTTATTAATACCTTTCTTCCAAGTTACATCGAGAGCGTGCTAAAGGATCATCAGATTTTGAGCTCAGCGACGCTCTCTCCTTCTGAAACTATCCTTGCTCTCTTGTATTTCCTTTTAAAAAAGTAAGTCAACGATCCTACTGCTGATAGCTCACTTTAAGCATGGCTATCACTGATTGACACCACTGATGCCCAAGCAGGAATCTAATTTGTTAAGGTACCAAACCCAAATATTGATAGAATAAGAACATTTTTTAAAATAATTTGTCTGTTTTTTCTTCTTTTTTAGGGATATTCATTTTTGCTAGTCTCCAACACACCTATTCTAAGTTAATATGGTGGAATACTAAATCCAATCTTCGACAGTTATATTAAGTTACTTGCAGAGAAGCAGCTCGCCGATACTAAAGACATTGTGAGTCTATTTTATGGATTTGGTCGCTTAGAATAAGATTTTGCTAATAAAAGTTAACTCATAAAGAATTTCTCATAGATTGATGAATTCTTAAATAACCAAACCTACACACCAATCTAGCTTAAATCTCTCTTTTACTCGATTGGGAAGAACTCATTTATGTCACTAAATGTTTCCAAATTGTAAGGCAGCATAACAATATGAAGATTCTTTAATTTTTTGCAGATTAAAAATTTACATAATTCTTTTTTTTTGCTAAAGCCTTCTTTAGCATTTACGAGATAAATCTTTGGATGAAGCGATCAAACTGAAGAGAGCAGATTAGCACCTCAGCAATTTGATTCTCGCTTCGAGTAATTTAAGACTGCTGGGCAAATAAGAAATAACTCCTAGTCTCATACAGAAAATATTTGAAGTTGCCAAAAATAATCTGAAAAATGAGTAGAATCTCTCAGCGTATCTCCTTGCTGTTGGGATAAGCTTCCTAAGAATGGGATACTATTAATTAGAGTTCTGGGGACCGTTTTTTAAAATCTTCCCTCTCAAAAAAGATAGTTATTTCTTATAATTGCTGCTTGAAGTAGCACCTGTTTTGTATGTAGAAATGCCTTCTGCTGTTTCTGCTCTTTTCTAGGAAGCAATCCAATGCTATTAAACAATTGAGAAAGTGGGATAATAAACTCCTCAAGAGGTTAAACCTTCTGTTCTTGATCTCAAAGTGAAGCAATATCTGGAAGAGAAGAACATCCCTTTTAGTTAGAATGTCACGAGTAACAAAACTAATTTTAAACACATTTGAAATGATTTTCTTAGTAATCATTTTTCTGGATTCTTTGAAATAACTGTTATTTTGTTTGTTTTAAAAATGAAATCAAACCTAATAGTCAATGGTATCTTCGCTAATTTCGTGCTGCCAGAGTAGAATAAAGTAGTTTTGATTTTCAACATTAATCACTTCATCATTTCGGAGAATGCTAAAGAGATTGAGATGACATTGAATCTCAGCTCGCTTTTCAAAGTGGAATTATTCACGAAAAAAGGATATAAAGTTGTTGTCTTAAAGTAATAAGAATAAGATTTCCTAGGAGAACTTTCAAGCTAGTTGTGAAGGTGAGAAGAGAATAGATCAACAACAACAAAAAGCATTCTGTTATGCCTTCCATGTTCTTGAGTTTTCATATTGAAAATGTTAATTATTTAATCTAACAATTATTTTAAGATCTCTAAAACTCAAAGTATTGATTTTTCAATCAAATTGTTTTTGTTTAAACCTGAAAGAAAGTACATTGTTAATTTGCATCTAGATTCTCACATAAAGTATAAATAAAAACATAGATACTAGCAACAATCTTTGAAATTTGTTTATTTTTTTCTGTTTCTGGCTATCTACCTTCTTAGATCATTTCTTGTATTTTTCTTGTCCTTCAAAATAAATCTTCTGTCTTTTAATCCCATATCATGAAATCTTTGTATCGAACCGAGAAATTGCTGGAAGGTTCTGTGATATTTCTCAATGATTTGTCATTCACCTCCTATTTTTCAAAAAAATGAATAAAGTTAAGGAAGTGTTAGTTAATCAAGGAAAAAAAGAAAGTTGAAGCTTAAAAAAGGTGAAAAATTACCGAGAGAAGTGAGACTTTCGATTTGATTTCTTCACCAGCCGATTCAAACATTTAGCAAAAATCAAAGAAACTAAGCTCTTGACAATTCAGCAGACTCTTTTCGATGAGTTATTCGATGTCGATAGTGAGTTAGAATTCATTTTTAATGACATCAATTAATTTGTCCTTTCGTACTGCTCCACTTTTATCAGCATTTCCGCCCATTGCCACGAACGCATCGACTAAAACGAACAAATATCTTTATTATACAATAATTCCATCAATAAAAAAGAATCAAATAACCTTAATTAATATAATTTTACTGTATTCCAAATCTTCTTGTTCTTGGTCTTATCTTTCTTGTTCTTGTGAAGATAAAAAGAGTTTGCACAAAGATACAAAATTAATTCTTTTCCATTTATTTTTATCCATCTCAATCTTCACAATTTGCTTCAAGTCCTTGTAATCCAACTTGAATTCGCACTCTAATATAACATGAGTTTGATATTAAGAAAAATCCTTGTTAAAATATCAAATTTTTACTTGAAAGAATATCTGCAGCTTCAACAGCTGAAATTGTGCCAGCTCCAAGAGAATCAAGCTTAGAGAATTGAACCTTAATCATCTCAGCTTCTTGCTTTTAGATTTTCGTTTCTGTGATAGCACACAAGATGTCTGTATCGACTGTCATGGAAGCTCTTTTTAAGAAATAAAAATGGAATTTCTTATCAGTTGATAAGTAAACAATTCATCTACTATTTACCTCTTCTTATAGGAGTTCTACACCTGGTGTTATTTCGAGGTATTTACAAGGGCAGGAGTCATTTAGCAAGTCAATAAAATATAAATGAAAAAAAACAGATTGAATTATTTTAGGATTATTTATTTTTTTTAAAAAAAAAGAAAAACAAGACAAAGTGACTTATCTAAGGAGAAGTAGACTTTTAATTATGATAAATTTTTTTAATAGGCTCGTTTCTGATCACAATTTGAGAAATTAGTTGTATTAGTAGGAACTGATTAATAAAAAAACAGAATTTAAATCAATAATTGTTTTGAAATTTTCCTTTTTGGAGACCAAGATCGAATGGGTAGTTTCTGGATTGCGATCACATTCATATGTATTATTGAAATTTGAAAGAGAGGTTAATGATGCGATGGGAGGCGTATTAAACGTTAGTTGACGGTAGATCAGTCATTTCATGAGCGTGTATCCATTCAATCAGATGTCTAAAAAAATCAGAAAAAAGATATCTTTTCCATAATTCGTGGAACTCAAAATTTCTTATTAAGATAATCAAAAAAACAAAGGAAACTATCCATTCAAAGGGAGGCATTCTTTTGAATGAAAAACAAATCTAGCAAATTTTTAATAATTAGTATAACAAAGCAGAGCATAACAACACGAATAATAGGACCATAGTTTTTTTTCTTCAAAAATGACTAAAGGTTAAGATAAAGGAGCTATTCCAATATCTTATTATATTGCTGCTGCTCCATTACCTCTCTTGGGATTAATCGGTGGTGCATCTGCAGCCACAGCTGAGACATTGACATTTGCTTTCGATAATGTCAAAACAAGAATGTAAATGAACGGAAAATAAGGTATGCCAACTTACAATGGATTTGGTGATTGCATCAAGTAGACTATGCAAACTACCGGGCCTGCAGGGTTCTTCAAGGGGCTGTCAGCTGCGTTGTTTAGATAACTCACATACTCTACTGTCAGGATGTTTGTTTATGAGAATATCAAGAGAAAGTTTTTCACAAATGGAGATCCCGCATTTCTTGTTAAATTTGCAGCTGGCGGATTTGCTGGAGCTGTAGGCTGCATATTTGGTACACCAGGAGATGTATTGAAAATCAGGCTTATCAACGATATGCAGGGTAATTTAACTATGATTTTATCCATGTTTAAATAAATCAAAATGCTATTTTCTTAGGATTGAAGTACTCTGGCTTGATAGATTGTGCAAGAAAGACACTACAAGCTGATGGATATGCTGGATTTTTGAAAGGTCTTAAGGTGAATATTCTCAGGGCAATTCTCGTGAATGCAGCTGAATTGGCTAGTTACGATCAAGCAAAATCAACATTAACTGGACATTTCAACATGAAACCAGAATCACTTTACACACATTTCTTATCATCAACAGCTGCAGGTATTCAACAATCTATTCATTAGTATTCCATGATAGCACTCATTTATTTCAATAAACGGCGCAATTATTTACAAAAAAATGCAATTATCAAGCACATTTAGATGATTTTTATGAAGTATCCATTTTACTGGAAAGATTTTTAGCATTCTTAATTTTACACCATAAATCTAATCCTTTTTATTCCAAAAACCGTTAGAGATTGAATTTATTTCATCCACTCTAACTAATCCCAATTAAGCAAATCTATCAAATTAACGCTAATTCTTCTATGTGATTTATCCATTTGCTAAAAATATTTGAACAAACAGGTTTTATGGGAGCAGTCTGCAGCAGCCCAGTGGATGTAATCAAAACTCGATTCATGAATCAAGTCTCACATGAAGCTGGATTAACCTACAAATCAGCAACTGAATGTGGTATTAAAGTATTCTAGACTGAAGGTCTCAGCGCTTTTTATAAAGGATTCCTTAGTTACTTCCTGAGAATTGGTCCTTGGAATGTTTTCTTTTTCATGGCTTATGAGTAATACAAGGAAGCGATATTGCCTCATACTGTGACCTTGTGAGAGGTTCAAATGGAAATAGCTAAGTCAAAGAATAAGACTAACTGTCTCTGTCTATTCGTTTTTTTCTTCTTCTTTTTTCTTCGAAATCTATGAAATTTTGCATATTAGTTTTGTTATTTTTCCATATATAAAAGAAAAATAAATTCCTTGTATTAATTATCTAGCAATTTTATGGAATCTCTCACTAACTTTAATGAGTGATTAGTCAATTTAATATGTTTTTTGTATTAATTATTATTATTAATATTTTTGGATAATCCATCCGTTTTTCATTTGCTTATTTTTTGAGGGGAAGTAAAAAACTAAAGGAAATCGTTCAGTGTCATTCAATGAATAAGAAGAGATCAAAAAAAGCAAATTAAAATATTAGAAAACTGCTTTAAAATGAGAAAAATTAATGGGCTGATAGTATTAGCAATGATGCTGCTCATTTGCTAAACAACAGCTGCTAAAGTAGCCAGGATGCAGTAGTAAATGAGTCTTGTTGAAATTAATGAGAATTAATAAGATGATTAGAAGAAAACTGCTGGCCAACTGGATAAGGAAAGAAATGATTCCATAGATTCGAAAAATCTCAATGTTCAAGACGAAAAAAACGAAAAAACAAGTTAGGATTCAACTAAATCTTCAAAAGACATCACTTTAGATGAGAAGAATAAAGATAATTCTAAGGGTAGTGAAGAAGTTGTAGAAAACAATCCCAAAATATCCAAGGATGAAGAACAGACTCTGCAATAGCTTGGTGATATGTTCTAAGGGTTGCAAGAATTCTAAAATAATGATGAATAGAATAATCAAATAGTAGAGAAAACTGAAGTAGCATCGGAAAAATTAGTGAACAAGGAGGAAGAAGAATAAGACAATTCTCCTAAGGAATTGATAACTCAGGTTTTTGGGAATACAGTTCCATAATCTAGTGAGCTAACTCAGGAAGAAAAGGAATTAACTGCAGATTTACAATAACTAACAGAGAAATAGTTATTTATTGATTTTAATGCAATCCCTGTTAATTCCTTGACCAATACTACAACTTTAGAAGATTCATTAGCGAAAGACCATCCTTCTTTGAGTCAGAGTAGATTTATAAAAAAAAGATTCAACTGGGGAGCTTTTGTTTCTTGTATCGTAGTTATTGGTTTCATTGCAGTTCTGCTTTATGCAGCGTAAACACTTGGAAAAAGGATGCATTAACGCAATTAATCCAAGTAATTGTACTCACCTGGTAATTTCATTAGAGATTATGAACAACCCTAAAAGGTGCAAGGAAACTACTCCTAGGAGAATTATTACTAAGCGCATTCGGAATATGCTCAGCCACTTATTTGAGTCATATTCTTGTTGGTTTCTGTTTCAGTTTCTATGTTGCTTTAAGTTGAAGATACTTTTTGAAAGATGATTTGAGTTGTTTACAAAAATCAACAATCGATTGTTTATTATTAGGATCTACCCATTGATTTCTTATTGAGAGGCCTTTAGCTATCTCTCATTGGAGGAAAGCTAAGCAAATGTTTTAGGTTAAAAATATATTAATGAACATGTTGGAACACAAAAACAAAACAAAAAAACGAAGCTTTCGAATTGAAAGAAAATCTTCTTGGGGGAAAAAATAATTACTAAGGGGCAAGTGCAGCTAACTGGAGAAAGAGTAATATTGCTGATGAAGATGCCTTTGAATGAGCTGGAAAGAGAGAGAGATATCATAACGAAGATAAAAGACTTGATTTTGGAATTTCTTATTGTCTCTAATTTTTTTCAGAGGACTTATTTGCAAATCGGACAAGATTTGTTGATCTCCAGCCAATAATCCAGACAGTGTTGATGGAAAATATGCCCTGCGTCACAATTTAAGACTATTAATTAGTCGTTTATTGCATAATCCATGTAGCATATGATGCAAGTGTCCTCACATTTTCCAAGTTGAGATTTGTTCTTGTAAGTGATGATTTTTCCATCTCTTGCTTGATCCTAATGAATATCGAAAAGAAAGATAATTAGATTGGATCAAATAAACGTTTTTATGATGAGTTGTAAATTTGTTTTTGATGAAGAATTAAAATAACATCTTACGCGTTAGAGGATTTCTTGATTGTTCTTATCCACGCTGCACTTCTCTCTTAGCAATACCACTGAGACTAAACACAGCCAGAGTAAATACAAAAGGAGATTCACTGAAATACAAATCGAAGCGATTTCCAATGCCCTGGAAGCTAAAATAAACAACAACAAAAGATAATTAAAACATCTTGTAATTTCATAGAATCCAAATGAAGTGTTTACTTATGGTTGAGGAATCACTTGAGCTGTTCCATTCTTTGCTTTTACTGTTTTTGTAAAACAGCGCGAAAAGTGATACTGTGAATTGTGTTCTAAAAAAAAAATTAAAAAAAAATATGAAAAAAATAAAGGAAATTCACCTCTTTATTTGAAAATGATAACTCCTTTAAAAAACTCCCAGCGAGCTATCAAGCAATTAAATAAAAAACCCAAAACCCTTACATTTTCATTAGCAACTGCAGCAAATGGTAAAATGGAAATTTCCTGCAAAATCTTTTGATCGATGCCCATCCATCGATCAGATCATTTTGCTGTAATATCATGAGGGTGTATTCTTTTTTAGCTAGATGCCTCATTTCCTTGATTTTCAATCTTCCTAACAGCGACAAATCAAGGAAGGTCACGATTGAACTTGCACCTAAAATTATCGAAAGTGTAACTGTCTCAAAAACAGTTTTAGCGTATTCTTGTTTTTAATCTGTACTATCGTCTAGTCCGATTATTGTTAAAGTTGTTAGCAACATATTGAAAGCTGTTGAGAAAGCTAGAATCCATATGATATTCCTGAGAACTTTTTCAATATCTTTGACTTCAGAATCACTGAATTCTCCTTATCTCAGTCGATGTCGCCTCAATTAGTTCTATGGAATTAATTAATTTTCTTGATTTTGAAGGTAAATTAATTGCTATTGTTAATGGGAATTCAGCTGGATTTCAATATGCTCTAATCTCCTAGGGATAAGCTCCACCTATGGCTGCTAGTTTGGTGGAATAATATGCCCTTCTTGAGCAGGGATAGGTATTTCTAAGGAATCAGAGGGTTACTCAAATAATTTGCAATCTTTTAGCTATTCAAGATCAATTACTTTATAATTTGAAGATTGCTAGAATTCTGGATGCTAATGCGGGATGCGAGTAAGTGCAGGTCCAAAGCAAGCAACAGAAGAGTTTTCTTTTTATTTACTCACCCACCACTGTGGATGTGAGTGTTTCATTCCAGAATTACCCTCATCTGGAATCTGCCCGAAGATATCCTCTTCTTCCTGTGGTTGCTCACAGAAGATTTATATATTTTGTTGGTTTTCTCCTATTTGAATTGATTTTTTAGATTAAGATTATGATTTTTCTTCCTCTTCCTCTTCTTCTAGATTATCCATATCTCTTGGCTAAGAGTTGATTATTTCTCCTGCTTTTTTATTAAACTTATCTTGCTATTCGTGCACTTTAAAAAACTCCACAAATTCTCCACCTCCTGCATGCTCTAAAGACTGTGATAACCCATTCTGCTTGTTGTCGATGTCTCTGTGAACCAAAAAATTCACGCCTGTCGAAAGATTATTATTGGTAGACTTCGTGGAGAATGGATGAAGGAGAAGATCCTCCTTTGTAGGCTGATCATTGCTGTTAGTTGGGTGTTCAAGACATTAGCTAGCTTTAGGAGAAGACATACAGCAACTATCTAAGAGATAAATCGGATGAAATCCCTTCTCAAACGAGTTATTCTTGTGTGTGTTAGCTGGAAAGCAAGGGATGGAGTTAACAGCTGCTTGAGAAACGACATCTTCTATTGTTTTATGATTGGAGTTCCAATCAGTAGGAAGCTATTCAGATTCAAATTGTTGTGCGGACATGAATAAAATCAGCGCTTTGGTAGTTTTTTCAGTTATTTTGTTTTGAACTGCTATGCTTATCGGTGGTGCTTTGTATGGGTTGATGTCTACGTTGTTGAAATCTATTTAAATGAAAAGTTGATTGTTTCGCTAATCCTTAAAAAATTAGAGCAAGAAAAGGAATGAGTTTTAAGCTTTTTGCGTTTAATTTTTTTCAAAGAAAACTTCAGAAGCTTTTCCTGATGAGCAAAGAAAATTAAGAGAAGAAGGAAAAAAGAAGAAGAATCGAAAAAGCTTTTCTTCCAAACTTTTAATTAGAAATTTTGTTTGTTTCTCTTAAAAATAAAGCACCAAACACAAACCCAAAATAAAAAATTAAGCTAGCAAAAAAAAGAATAAAAAGCAAAATGTAATCATGGGAAGATAAATTAGACAGAATAAGTAAAGAAGATCAATTTGAAAATAGAAAAAAGACATCAGACAACAAAAACAACTTTCTTTCTGAAAGCTGGAGATAACTTGAAGATCTAGTAAAGTCTTAGCCAATACAATTTTGCGATTGATTTCTTTAATTTATCTAGTGTAAGAAAGGTCGAACTACAGATCTGCGACTGATAGAAGAATTTACCAATCATCAAATTAAAATCTAAAATAGATAGATAGATTTTTGGATTGTCTTTGTCTTAAGCTTGATTTTGCTTACACTTTTATTGCGTAACACAAAAATATAAAGTAAATTTTCCTGATTTTCAATTACGCAAGAAGTGCTCACTACTTCCAACAAAATATCTAATTAATGGTGAAAAATCAACATCTGTTTCTGTGCAAAATTATCATTTGGATTTTAATAACTTTTTCTTGGTCAAATTTAAATATTTTTTTCTCCCTTTAACTACCCAAAAAAACGCAATTTTGTGTTATGATAGTATTAAGTTAATTTGCTCAGAATCGTAGAATCTTTAAAAAGAATTCCTTTTAATCTAATTCCATCTCAATTCTTGTAAATTTCTAAAACTACACAAAGAAAATAGAATCCTTCCATCTTCAAATGCAAATAAACAAAAAATACTTCATCACTGTATCTTTTGAGTTCGATGATCCATGTAGATTTTCTATTAAATGGCATCCCATCTGTCAACCCATTGTCTAGAATCACTGTCGAATTTGTGATCGTAGTCTGATATCGATCTTAATCCTCTAACAATCACTCCCTGCGAAAATATCAATAATTATTATTCAGATTGTAAATTCTGCTAAATATGCATTCAATTTCAATACCCTTAACTCAGGAGATACTAAGTGAAACAAACCCTTTTCGATTTAGGCTACTTCTGTTTCCTGAGAGTCTGAGATCTTTCAAAAAAAATCCATCAAATATTTGATTAATTTTTAAATAAAGTAATAATACTATTGTCAATCTTGCTGGCTCGAAAGGATCATATGATAACTCCTATAGAATGGATGGGTCTAATTTAGACTGTTCCTGCAAGAAAGAGCGTACCATGAATGTGTCTCCAACCTATAACGCTCCAAAGTTATGCTGTTTTGAAAAAGTATTTTTTATTATCCAAAAACAGAGTAAGAATCTTAAATAAAAGCAATTAACCAAACTCATTGTTAAATTATTACGAACTTTTTAAAAGCAGCATAATTTTCATCATCAAAGATCTTTTTTTAGTCCCTAATGTCGCTGGGCTTCTCTGTGTTTCTGATTAGCTGTTTGATCTCTTACTTATCTTCTTGTTCGTTTTGGAGAGTTGAATAGTTTATAAAGGTATTCTTAGTTTACTGGCTGAAAGGTGAATTATCAACAACTGCATCCTCATCTTCATCTTCATTATTTGCATTCTCTAAAATCGAAATTGACTCTTAATTCTCTTATTTCAGCTAACTTTCAGAGCTATCCTTCCTTAAATTTCTCATTATTTCCCTATTTTCATCTGTTTACCCATATTTATACTATTTTCTTTGTGTTTTCGATTAAAGCTGTTGCCTTTTTTATTTCGATCTAAAAACGATCTCTTCTTTAACTATTTCACATCTACCTTTTTATAAAATGCAGAAATACTTCAGTTCTTCTCCTTCTCTAAGAATTACTTAACCCAAAGAATATTTCTTGATTTCAATGTAGTTTGCAAGGGATATTAAGTGGGCATGCTCTACGTCCTTTAGTTTAAATAATCAATGAAAACAAAACAAATAAAAATGTCACATACAAATAACGAATTGAAGTTAGAAAATATGATTCCATAAGATTTTGCAAATATTACTTGCAGAAATGATATTTTCTTGAGAAACTCTAACTTTATGTGCAATTCAGACTGGATAAGATCTAAGAGAATATTAGTAAAATTATCTCTAGAAATCGCAAATAAATGGGTATCTTCTGCTGCCTGTTTGTTTTAACAAAAATTCAAGTTATCACTCATCTGCAAAAATCATTTTCAAGTAGTAATTTAATTTTTTAATAAAGTTATTCCACAATTCTTCAAAATTATCTCCCAAAAATTGCTTAACTTCAATTGTAGCTGATCGTTTCGCACTTGATTTGGCTGCATCATGGAAGACATCAGCAATTGATTGACGCCATGGAATCTATTTTTTTACAGTATCCATGACCATATTAGCAAATCTCTTTTTGATCGTTTCCCTCTTCTCATCTTCTTCATATTTTATTTCCGTCTACTTCATACTATTTATCTTTTCTCTCATTTCCTTGAGAGAAAGTATTTTCTTTGATACAGAGCAATGATCTTCTGTTTGATTAGAAGTTAATTTAACTTTAGCAGAGATTAAAGCTAAATCCCCGAATTGCATCCCATCGTAGAGAGTAATCACCACTGGGTTACCTCCGTAATGTTATTTAACTCGGACATGCACACTCCCTAGTATTATTATTAGTTTATTTTTTAGAAAGATTTAGAGTTAAAATGATAAAAATTAATTATTTTATTAGTCATTTAGAAAGACTTACCCTTTAATATGATAAACATCTAATCACCTATGACTCCTTATCTAAAGATAATTTCGTTCTTTGGTGAGAAAGCCAATTTCCCGATATCTAATATTTATTGTTGCACTCTGGATGAGAATTTTGCAAGAAATTGTAATTTCGAGCAGATTTATAGGAGCCTAGTGTATTCTCTTTAGAACCTAGGTATAGATGTAAACTATACGGTTATGAATTAGAGCTCTTCAAGTGTCAGTCGTTGCTTGCAGACTTGTATCTTCTTTGCGACTCTTTCTTTCATTATGAGTTACCTTCTATGATTCGAAGAAATGTTAAAAAAGAAATTTTTGTTTGTTTTTTATCAACAATTTAAAGTTAAAAGAATAGTTCTAGTAATGGCATATTTTACATTGGATCATATTGCTCTGTTTTTTTGACAAACTCACTGAATTTTCTCTGGATGGTTTCATGGCACTGTGACAATTTCTAATTATTCGCAGATGCTTGACTGAATAAACCTTGTTCATATGTATTTCTAGATATTATTGGCTTATTATGGATAAAAAAGAAATGACATTTTATTAGAAATCAACTGTTATTAGAAGAATTAGTTATTTTTGCATTTTTTGCAATTCAAGAAGTTAATAAGTAAACTCTAAAAATACTTGTTATGATATCTCAACTGAATTGAAGTCATGAAGATTCAGTGTACTTTGCTTTTTTTAGCTAACCATAGGAATAAGGTTGATGTCCTAAGGAGAATTAGAAGTATCCTTATTAGGGCACTTTCTATCATCACTAACTCTAAAATAGCCATAATATCCATTCTTTTGTTTGTCATTAAAAGCTATTTCATCTTTCCTTTTTACATTGCTAATTATCATTCTAGCCATTTTCTTCACTTTTGTTTTTTCAGATTGATCAGACACAACAATTTCACTCATAACTCGCCTTCTTAAAGGAGATTCTGCTATTTTATTGATATTTTTATTCTCATTTACTATTATTGACCCTTCACTAAGGAGAATACTATCAGCTTTTTATAATCCACTTTCTTTACTTAAATAACTGTTCAACAAAGGTGAACCTGCTTATGTCGAGTGCTAACTATTATTTTTACTCCTAGGTCTCCATGAAATGAACACATTTTACTTTAGGACAGTTGTTGAAGATTATTCGCTTGCTTGTCCTGGATTTGGCATATCCACAACAGCTAATTTGCTGTTTCCCCAACTTTTGATCTGTTCTTGAGCTTATTAATGATCTGAATGGCATCTATTTTTATTATTTGATTTGATTTGCATTCCTCTTAGCAGATTAGTCACAGAGTTGTTTGTTCTCCAAGCAGAATATTCTTCTTGTTGAATTTCAAACCATTTCTTTTCTTTGTTTTTATTAGTTTTCTAGTTTTCACCAATTGTTTCAATAGTTAGCATATCTTATTCTATCTTTCTATCTTTAATTCTCTCAAATCTCATTTTTATAACATCCCTTAAGTCTTCTACATCGTGATCTTCCACATAAAGTTGTCTATCCTTGAAATACGTAGAATATCTACCTGGAATTCTAGATGTGTGTTAGCTTACATTTTTAATATTATTATCTTTAGTGCAATTTTCATCGTTCTTCTCATCAGGAGAAGGTACCTTCCAATGTAATTTTCGCATAATTGTCCTATTATTATGTAGAATAGATTGCTTTGTAGCAGAATTAGCTCTGTCATATTTAATACCTGTAGATTTCTATGTTTGCTACTTTTTTTAAGATAGCAACCGCTCTTGGAAAACATTCTACATCATTTGTATTCTTGATGTATTGAAGGCACTTTCTGACAATACCCGCGTGCTATGCTAACAAAAATTGCCATTAGATTTTGAATCCTAGACTATCTAACCAAATGATTTTTTTTCTCTTAACAATGAATCCAATGATATCCTCTGGAACTGCAGTTTCTTCAAATCTTCGTTGCTTGAAGGAATAGAAAGTGAACTAATCATTGATAATTGCTTTGAGGAGTTGTTCGTGAAAGTTTTTGTTAACTTTTCTGCAATTATTATTATTTTTTAGTCTTTTGCAATTAATCTACAAAGTAGAACTATTCATGAAAAATATTATCCACTTTTTTTGGCAAACTTTTCAAGTAGGATTTTAAATTAATTATTGGTTTATGAATTATTTTAGCAGGAAGAGAAAATCTATTAATTTATCCTTTGTTCATAAGAGAATTAATCAACAAAAAAGTTAAGAAATAACAACCAAAACAGCTAGCGTTAAGATATTTTAAGACACAAAAAGAAACAAACTCTTTGTAATTAACTTCATTATTTGTAAATTTATTGAAGATTTATGCAATTTCGATGGTTATGACCATTTATTTTTTAGTTTTACCAAGTTTTTTATTATCAATCATTTAATTTATCGTTTTATCTGCTGTTTGTTTTTTGTGAAGATTTTTCAAAAATACTTGGTGCATTGACTGCGTGCATGCTCGCTCTGTTTTTCTGAGTGAATAGTGTTCCTGCTTTTCTTAGGCCAGCAGAATTCAAAGGTGTTGAAACCTTAGGGTGATGCGTTCTATTTAGGATCATATTTTGAAGTTGTCTGATGTGTAAAATCTTATTCACTGAGCTCTTGAATTTTAGCTTCTGGACTCCTTTTAGATCAGTTTTTCTAGCTATGTAGGCCTCGTAACGTTGCGCAATATTCGGGTAATTCCCAGAAGGATAATAAATTGTGTAGATTTTCAGTTGATCTAGTTCTATCAACGGCATAAAGCTATCAGGAGAGTTAAGCTTATCTGGGATATTGAACGATCGAAAGTTCAAGAGTTTATCAGATATTTAATGCTAGATGCTTCCTGATTGGTGAATACTTCCTTGCTAATGGATGCTTCCTTATGGTTAAAACTGAGGATGCAGGAATTAATTCGGTTAATGTCCATGTGAATAATTTGAACTCTTCCGAAGCATTTAATTTTCCTCTTGAATAAGACCAATGTTCATGTTTAAGACTGGCTGTTTTGGACGGAGAATGGAGCCAACCTGCAGTCTAGAATGGGGGGAACCATCATCTCCTAATAATACAAAGCTACTATTGTTATTTAGATTGTTGTTATTGGGATTTAGATTGTTGTTGTTAGAAGTGTTTTCTTGAATGCTTGTTGTCTTAATTCCTAAATTGTTATGTTTTTTCTTGGATTCATTATTCAGGCTATTTTAGTCCAAATAATCTTGTTGTGGATTATTTTCATCAATTCTCTTGAGATTCTGTGAGTTATACCCTAGTGCTTTGGAAGCAGCAATTTGAAGCTGCACAGAGTCTTTAGATCTGATTTTAAGTCCATTCAATTCTTCATTTTTCGTCGTCTTTTTTCTTGTACCCGATCTTGCCAATTTCATATTAGAAATCGATGTTTTCTTCTTCAGCCCTGAATTTTGACTTCCAAACTGATGTCCAGATAATTATTTACTGTATACACTCCCTAGAGATAGCCCCTCAGCAGTTCCAGCAGCATCAGTGCTTGAATGCTCGTAACTATGATTTCCTTATCCCCCTGAACTCTGTTGAAGGTTAGTGTTTTATTAAGTACCTGCTTGTTATCCCGAGGATGTATTCTGCTATTAAGTTTATGGCGGGAAATTCCCAAGATTCGGAGATGTGCTCATCTATAAGGTATTGATGAGCTTTTAGGAGCCTACAGTTGAAGATTAATGTAACTTTAACGTCTTTGGTGTGGAAGGTAAAAGAGGCTGCAATTATTAAGGGAAAAGGCTAACGTCGTTGTTGGAAGAAAACGTATTGAGATTAGATCCATTTATCTTAGGTGATATTGGGATATTGGGTAGATTATTTTGAAGAGACTCTAAGAACGAATTATTGTGTTCTTATTAGTGATACGAAGAAATAAACATATGATGATTAGAAGTTGTATTGTTTATTCTCTGGATTGGTATGCTGGGTAGATTTATGATCTATGCATCTGAATTGTGGTGAAGAATGGAGTTATTCGGGTCTTGATCGTTAGGAAACTAATGCGGCATGTAATCGTCTTCATTCAGATTATTTGTGAGATTAGTTTTATTGGAGTTATAATCGGTCGCCTAATTCCCAACTAGATGAGTTTGTGTCTACTCAAACTCCTCATCACCAGCGTTAATGAGCTCTAACCTCTCAATGAGTTCCTCTTCATTCGGGAAAGGGTTGTTTTCTATAAGATAGCCCACAGCTCTTTCTTTTAATGCTGGACAGGAAAGGACAGCATTTAATCGATAATCTGATCTTGTATGCGTCATTCTTATTTGTTCAATCGAAGCCCGATAAATTATTAGCTACTTCTCACTGTACGGCATATATTTGATATACGGACACTTTTCAAACGAATGGGTGTATCTTTCGCATGAATTACACTTTGTCCCAACGTTTCTCTGGCTTCCGTAAATCATAATATTGTCTTTAATCAATTAGTATTTCTCCCTGTCCAACGGAAAGGTGTCAATTTCACGAAGAAAATCTGCTTTAGTTATGTAGTATAATGTACACTATCCAATGCTACGATAACCTGTACTGCATCGCAAATCAGCCATGAATGAAACTTAGTCAAATATTGAACTCACCTTGTGCTGTTTCATTGCTGTATATGACGTATATCTGTCTTTTTTGATACTTATGTATGATGTAACTATGCCTTATACCAGGAAATACAATTTATCGTTAACTTATTATTCCTCAATGAGCACTTCTTCAGGCTTGCTCCTTTTCGTTTAAATGTAATTTGCAACAACTTTCAGGAAATCTGTGGAAAAATTCGCTTTCAAGATCGGCATTTAATTTATGAGTCTCTACCTTATATCATTGTAAACCTCTTGGCGAAGATTATTCGATAAAGAGTCGATCATGTCATCACATTGTTTCCCATCGCTTTCTTCGTTGCCTTAATGCCAATACTCGAAATATTTTCTAACTTACATTTGTAAATCATGCCGCACACCTCGATGCCGCAAATGCCTAGTGAGTAAGCCCATTTTAAGCTTTAATTGATTGGAATTCTGAGTTAAGGTGTGGATTAAAAGACCTGTTTATCATAAAAAGATAAATAATTATTAATCATTTTGCTTTTGTTGTTGTTTTCCTTACCAATTTGATTAACTGAATATGCAAAAACACCGCAGCTGATAAGTGTAATGAGAATAACGAAGCCTCTCTCGTACATAGTCACAGGATAGATGTCACCATATCCGATGGTAATCATTGTGATAACTGCCCAGTAGAGAGAAGTAATATATTATTCATACCATTCTTTTGAGCGGAGTAAATTAACGTCTATCCAAGTTTTTTCAGCGATTCCCATATTCTGTTCGAGTGTGCCTACTAAGAAGAACATGCATCCACAGAAATGTGCTACGAATACGATCATGAACACTAATTTAAATAGATTGTATAACGCAGCCTTTTATGGTCTCATATTCATTAACTACTCAAAATATTAAGCTAATTAGAACATTTTATTTGTCCTCAAGATTAAGACTGCATTGAGTATTGAAATATTCAATCGGAGGCTGATAATAAATGGGATAACCACTATTAAATCACTGAAGAATTTAGTCTTCAGGTAGTTCTTGACGATCCTTTTGAAAATTAGAAATAAAAAATGAAGAAACGAAGTAAAAAGATCAAGAATGATAAAAGTTACATCAAAAAATTTTTTTTTATCTTCCACAAATCAATTTGAAATCAGTCAAGTTCTCAAAATT
>Ga0302271_10001716_pt1 | contig 20763 bp, 9 predicted proteins | sample III_Bog_N1_1_FD_198767 | JGI IMG/M metagenome (GOLD analysis project Ga0302271, IMG submission 198767) | Peat permafrost microbial communities from Stordalen Mire near Abisko, Sweden - III_Bog_N1_1 | ecosystem: Environmental > Terrestrial > Soil > Wetlands > Peat | place: Sweden: Abisko... | reverse complement strand
AATTTTCACAATAGCCTTTATTGCATTCTACTTGTATCTAATTCTGTCAGTTTAAAGTGGCAAAAAATACTATGTCTCGAATGACTTCATATGGAGTTACCTTTAATTCCTTGCCATGGATCTTGTAATAGTTTAGACGATCACTGCGATAGTCTTTGGACTTGTAGCTAAGAAAGTGATTAATTTGAAAGAAACAAATGAAGGAAATATTTTCTACAAGATATTTGATTTCCTTAAGCTCAACATCATCATGACGAGTATCATAAATTTAAGAAAATGAAATCAACACAAAGCAAATGCTTCTTGCAGAGGACTTACTAAAAGAATTATGTGTGTGTGCGTGTATTATTTTGCTTTTTGCAAATGAATAAAAAAATTAAACAATTTAATTTAATAATTCCCAAGATAATATTATGTTATTCAAAAATAAAGCAGACAAGTCGTTGAGTTGCTGGAGAAAAATATTATGGAAAGCGATTAAAGAAGTAGGAAAAGAAGAAACTAAATAGCTAATTGGAAAAAATACTTTAAACTTTAGTAAAAATAAAAAGATAATTAACTCAAATTTCACCCAAGTTCATTATTTACTTTGCAAGAAAAATACCCTTTCTTACATGAATAAGTATCCAGCTTGTATGAATCAATAAAGTTCCTTTCTTTTTACGAGCTCACAAGTTATTTAACCAATTTTTTGTGAGTGTAGTTTTTTTTTATGAACATTTGATCTAAATTTCATTCTTATTTTTGATTTGATCATTCAATTCCCTCCTTTCTCAAGAATGTTCATACTTTTTATTTAACAAGATCCAATAATAATCCTCATTTTCTAGATGGTAATGCACTAATATCTCCTCTCTCAAAAAATAAGGAATTATTATAATTACAATTATTTTTTTCCCCCATCTCCATGTCTCATTAGTCTTTATTTATCTTTAAAAAAGTGTAATATGAGGGATTGGACCCGGTCTTCGCTTCATACTTCCCACATACCAAAATTTTTGTTAAAAATCTACATAAAAAATAACTAAAAATAATCTTCAAAAAATTATTTAAATGATAACCAAGCTTTTAAATAATATTTATGCTGTTTAGCATTTAATGTGCTATTTCAAAGCAAACACAATGCAGATTTTGTGTAAAATCGCTCTTGAAAGGCTAATTAATTTATATTTTACCTTAAAATATGCTTCAAATAACTGCAGAGGTAGAAGGAAATCATAGAATGATAATAAAATTAAAAACAATTAATTAAATAATGTTGCATAGATTGATTTTTCAGATATTACTGAGGTTAAACTAACTAATCTCGAAGGTTATCTAAAACAATAAATCAAAGTTAAAAGATATTGAAATAAAGGCAGTAGAAAGCTGGAATCATTCTCATTGCAAAAAAAAAAGCACTTGAGGTTATTTTGATTATTTTTCTAATTAATAATAAATAATCCATATTTATTGAATTATCTCATAGCCATAAACGGCAGGTGTTTTCAAGAAATTAATCTATTATGTTGCAAAATATTGTTTTCAATCATCCCCAAACACCTGAATCTCAATCCTATCTGTTCTGTTTGTCTTTGAAACCAATAGAAAGAGAAGATTGATTAATTGTATTTCTTCTTCTAATTTACTCTGTTTTAAAGATAAAAATATCTTTCTCTCTTCCTTTTTGGTTGCCTTTTTCTCCCTCCTCTCCTCACTTCCAAATCAGCTTTAATTTTATTATTAAAGAGAAACATAATTTGGGTTTTCTCAAAATTGACGAAAATTTTGTCCTTAGAAAATACCTGTTTTTCTATGGTCCTTTTCAATAATGTATCTGCCAGAGTAATAACCATCATTATTCAAGAAAGTATTACGGAAAATAAAAATGAACTTGCAATTGCAATTTCCTCATGCATAGATAACAGTTCTTTATTTGTTATGCTAAATATATTTTCATGAATACTCATATTTTCACAATAAATACAAAAAATATCCATTTAATCTTTCTTAAATCCTTCCAAATATTTAGAAAATGCTATCACAATCAAGAAATCCATAAACTTTGTAAATGCCTCTCTTCCTTTTTTCATTAGTGCAAGGCATATCTCATACTATGAACATTTCAATCTCTTTTTCAACTTACTGTAAGTTGCTCAGGCTTAATTTCCCTTCAATGTTCGATGGGTGTTTCCCATTCTTAATTTAGCTTTCAATCTAAAATAACGTGAAAAAACAAAAAGCAAAAACAAAATAAAAAATTAGATTACTGAGAGATAAAAAACTTAAGGTAAAAATGTTCTTTTCAATTCTCTTAGCTGCAAGCTTATTTTACTCAGCTTGTTGGTGCTAGATTCCTTTTCCAATTGTCAGAGGTGTGTTCCCTTCTGAAAGTACTACGAACGCATTTGCTTATGAGAGTAACCGGTAAAGCGGGATCTTGCTATCAGATTATGCCACTACAGATTAAGAACTTTTCAACAATACTTTCACTGGTTGGATCTACACAGGGGATCCATCAGCGTCAACGAACACAGAAAGCAAGATAGCTTTAACATTGAACGGTTCTCCTTGGTCCAAGGCATTGATATTTGGAAATAACAACACCCATTTCATCATTAGATAGGATTTTAACCTAACTTATAGCTCCGCTTAGTGCGCAATAGCATATACCTCTAACACAATCTATCATTTTGCAGTGGGCATAAACCATAACAAAAGAAATCTTCCTTATTAAAAGTACCTGTGGATGGCCCTAAGAACAGACGATGGTGCAATTTAAACTTGCCGTTCCAGTGAACTGAACGCCGCTTATTCTCTTTCCTGTTCTGGATATGTGTATACTTTCCAGATGGCAAAAATAGCAGACAGTTATGCATTTTCCACATAGATTATGGGGGGTTTAGTAGGGTTTAAAACCTACTATTATCCTGGAAACGATACAAACGTCGAGCGATTTCTTCTCAATTTCAGTCCTAACTCGATGGATATTTTCACTTTTTAGTTCTCCCACGAATAAGGCTACTGTGATTGTCTAATCGATTCTTCAGAAAATAATATTCAAGGAACGTTTTCCGTGAATTACAAGACCCTCACAAGCTACGGTGGAGGCGGCTTCTTTATTTTCAGCTTTACTCAAAATGAAATTATTAGTTTTAAAGCAGGAAAACTGCGTTTTGGAGCACTCACAGACAGCATCTACAGGGATTTAAATTACACGCGATTAACAGATTTCAAATCTGTTTAATCAGCCTCAATTGCTTTCTGGATTAACATTCTCCCATCTGTGAGTTCTTTCACAATATTTTCATATATTACCCCTGCTTCGACAATTCTTCTTGCAATCTAAGCCAATGCATCACCATCGACTCTCTATTCACTGATAATTACAGATGCAGGAGTTTCATATACTCTCTCAAACACTTTAGCTTCTTCTACATTCACTCACTACATTGTAGCAATCAGTTCCTATTATGTAGATCTCTACACAAACGGGGTTTTTACTTCCAGAAAATCCGGCGTCTTTAAAACTCTTTTCCAAGGTGGAATTCCTGATAGCATTATTCAAATTGGAGGCAGTATTCTACCGATTTCCAGCAAAGTCTAGCTCTCCTAAATCAGAATGTTCTCCTCGAACGCTGTGCTTGCATCTATTCCTGCAGCAGGTAAACTTATTCCTAATTGCATGGCGCTGTATTAGAATAGAACAGATTACTCCTGCCTTATTTGCTCTTCTGGGTTTTACCTGAATTCCATGTCATATTGTACTTCATCATGTCCTTAGACAACGTTAAGCTCAGTTAGAATGTGTGCGCCTTCTTGTCCATACAGTTGCAAGACTTGTAATGCAACGTATCCTTTGAAATGCACTTCCTGTGATACCGTCAGAGTATCTCGAGGATCATTCTGTGATTGTCCAACAGGCACGTTCGAAAACTACCGCAATACGACTTGCTAAAGTAACCAAAACAATACCCAAAAGAAAAAAAGTTGTTTTATTTTTAGGAATTTAAAATAATAAATTCTTTTCTTTTATTCGTTTTAATACTTTTGGTTCCTTCTTTTACCTCTTCATTCTCATATTTATTCTCTTTGTTAACACAGAAAACAAAGCCTTGACTTACGGGCTAGAATACGGGCAATTTGAAATTGTCAATGGCACAGCTACCACAGTTAAGTTCGTCAATCCTTTTTTGTCTGCTCCAAATGTTGTTTTTTCCATTTAAAGCTACAGTGGACCGATTGATACCAAACTGGACTACTTCTTCGTTACTGCTTCCTCCATAAGTAATATTCTAATGGATATATCCACAAATACTGCTACCCCATTGTACCTACATGTGTAATACTTCGCCTATGAGAGTTCCAACCCTTTCTACATTTCCGATGGCATCGACGTATCTATAACAACTGGATCTTCAAAAGTCTACTACTATCCGACATTTTCCTACCCCTCTACATCGGCTTACACTGTCATTGCACTCGTGGGAGGTTTTAATTGTGTTCCGACATATTTCCTAGCAGGTACTAATTCTTGCTACTATTACTTAGACTACTAATAAACTTAATTTACTTTGAATAATCTTCCCTATTATAAAACTACTGTCACTAAGGCTTTCATCTATTATTTAGTCTTGCCTAACATAGTCGGTTTCCCTTATTAGGATGTTGCTATGCCCAACTCCTAATCTAACCTAGGGATCCTTGAAAAAACGAGTTACGTGGACGTTTCAATCGATTACAGCAACGCTTAATACAACGATATGCGAGTTGAGAATAATCTCTTAGTTTCTCTGGATACTTTAACTCTTTTGATGGTTTTTAATTATTAAATCGACAAATTTAGCAGTTTCAGGATATTTCTCCCAAGATACACTTTCACATCGTATTATATCAAATCCACTTATGAAATGCAGGTTCATACTGCTGATAATGACTAGATAAGACTTGCTACTTTTCCTTTGATTGAAAAATTCAATACGTTTGCTGATTGCCAATATATTGACTATTACACAATGAATTGCAAAAAATGTCTCAGTGGGAAAGATCCAGATACCAAATGCACTGATTGTCCAGTGAATTCATCTTTAGTGAGTACAACCTGCTAATGTGATGCTGGATACTGGTAAAAAAAAGACAAATCCTAAAACTTTTTTTTATATTTTGTAGCGCTGATTTGCTAAAAAAAGATCTGTTTTTTTTTTAAAACTGTTTTTTAAAAAAAATAAGGTATGATGTTGAAACTCAAACCTGCTTGCCATGCGAGGGTACTTGCTCAGAATGCACAAATTCCACATCCTGCACAGTGTGCAAAGGCGTGTTAGTCTAAACCACTGCTGGTGTTGGTTTTTGCCTTTGCAGTTTAACGAATTAATGGTAAAACATTCTTTGTTTATTTTTAAAAACAAAAAACAATACCAAATCTATTTACATTTTTTTTTCAAGGTACGATTCTGATGGATCATGTACTTATTGCGAATCTACCTGCGCGACTTGCACAAATTCTTCAGCTTGTCTGACATGCTATAGTGGAATGAGTCTTCATGGGAATTTTTGCATTTGTCCAGATGGTTTATGGTAATTTTAATTAATTCATTTGTTCTTCTCATTCTTTAAATCTAACTGTCTTATGACTTTCCCATATTTAGGTACAAGGAAATCACAAACACTTGTTAACCTTGCTATTTTTTATGTGCGACTTGCCCGAAATATCTTGATGCGGCATCTCAAAATTGCAATACTTGCAACTACAGCCGATAAGCAGTGGATGGAAATTGTGTTTGTTTATACTCAGGTGACGTGCGTATTCACAATGACGATCCACGATGCAGTTAAGACACTACTGCGATTCTCGATGCAGTCTTATCACCAGATTTTCTGACTCTTACGATTGATTTTGGAACGAGAATTTATCCTAATCCAAGTTTCATTAATAATTCAAGCTCATTTTGTGCTAAACTATTCCCAGCTGCATCGCTTCTAGTCATCGGAGCGAATTCTGTGTGCTCCATAGCGTCTTCCTCACAATTTCTTGTCATTTCATTGGGTAAAATTAAACAGATTTAAACAAATAAGACTTCATTCCCAAGTTGTCCCTTGCTATTTTTAGTAAATAAACTCAAATATTTATTTTTTTTCATGCAGGTTCCCAGTCTCGTGTTCTCAACCTTAGCACCTTCACAATGAATCCTAACACAATTCTCTTCTATTACAATTAACAATTCATCACAGCATACAGTAGAACTACTGTAACCCAGTTAAGCTAAGTCACTCCGACAGTGCTATTTAGCTATCCAATAATATTCAACTTTTGCATGATTTAAGTTATCTAAATTTCTTCAATTTAAAATGATGGAGGTAGAGGATGCAAGGCAGTAACTTGGACGTACATTTCAATGACACCACTAGACACTGCAGCCTATAACTCCTTGATGGCATCGATTTCAACAGCAAATACCTAATAGTCTTCTTCGTTGTCCATGAAAATGTACATGGCCACTGTGAATGTTCAAATCGTTTTGAAAATTGATTGGACAACTTATGTTCCAGGAAGTGGAACGTAGACATTCACTTTGAACATAAAGAGATAGAAAAGCATTATCGCTAGCTATTCTCTATCGCAACCGTCTCCTTATTTCAGGTAAAATTTCTCCAATTGAAATGAGAAAAAGATTTTTAAAAGTCAAGACTAATCTTTGCTTTTTGTTATTAATCTTTAATCTTTGGAATAGGAATAAAAGTATGGAAGTGGTGGTCAGTTTTTCGACAGGTACCTGTGATCCCGATACTGGTGCATAAGTTGCGACAACAGATGCCGTTGATGTTACTTTTACTAACTCAGAGGTCGGCTTGAATGATCCTCAAACTAATGTGATAGCTCGAGAAGCATCCACCTTCTTTGCACCTTTCATATTTGATTCCGATTATCTCTACACGATCAATGTAAGAATAAATAATTGTTTTTACTTCTGATTCAACTGTTGAAAATGAAGAAAGTCACAGTCAAATATGATTGTTGGGCTAAGAAAGCTTGTCATAATTGATTAACGTAATATGATATTAAACACAAAACTCCTTCTTTTTTCTTTTTCCCTCCAGGCGAAGCTAACATTGAATTCTGATACTACTTAATTCACTAATCTCTCCATAAATATTAAGTATGCTTTAACTGATCTGCTCGTGTTTATTGCTGGAGGAAATCGAAATGTCAACTTTAAATCATCTGTAACGTTCGCAAGCACGCTCGCTGATTATGAGCAAGATAACACTTCAAACTCTCCATCAGGCATCTCCTGTTCTTGGATTTGCATCGAAGTCTCAACTGGTAATCCTTGCAAAGACTCCTATGGCACCGTTGTGCCAATCCCAAACACTGAGACCGTCACTTTTTAACCTTACACTTTCAGCGCTTATTCAGTTGGTAAATTCACTCTTACAGGAACAAAACTGCATACTACTCACGGTGTCACTTCAACACGAACCAAAAGCAATTCTATCGTAGTCTTTTTCACTGAATTAGACATCCCACCATTGACCATCACCCTCGATGACAGAACAAGCGCAGATTCCACTATTAACTTGAATCAAATCATCCACGCGACATTAACCTACGATACATCGACTGATCCTGACACCCTTTATTACGCTGGAGCTATCCTCTACAACACTGATGTCGTCGCTACAATGTCCTTCGAGTATACCCTGGTTCGATTCTAAATCTGGGATTATTTCTCTGGGCTGTCTCGATCTGACCCTTCGATTGAAATAAGATTCTCCGTTTACAATCCTCTCTACGTCATGCCAAGTATCACTACCGTCGAGTTCACTGTAAACTTCCCACCCAAAGACTGCACACTCTCGCTCACTCCAGCTTCATCACCTTAGTACGCTCTCACGACTTCCTATTCCATATCAATGTAGAACTGCGCTGATGACAACACACCCATTGAATACTAGTTTTTCTACTACAATTCTGCGAGCGATTTTACAACTGAAAAATAAAATCCCTTGAAGGTCATGAGAAAGCAACTCAATGACAGGAGCACTACAAATATAATTGCTACGTCTCTGCCAGCTGGAAGTCTTGTAGTTCTTGTTCAAGCCATCGACAGCAGGGAAGCTGTTGCGAACATAACTCAGACGATTACACTTTCTCTTTAAACTCTTTCGGCAGCTGCGTATAGCACGTATGTTGCAAATTATATTTCCTCATCGATGCTTCAAATGGCGGATGTTCGGATTGTGAATCTCAGTCTGTTAGTGCAAGATCTCATTAGTCGCGGGGCATCTCTCATGTCTGCTACAAGCTTGACTTCCACGAAAACTTAGATAATTTCATTACTCGAAGCTGCGAGCACGCAACTGATGTCAACATCAACGCTTTATCAACTTGCTTAGCAATAAATCGGCGCAATCTATGGTTCTTCTTTGCCAATGACAACAACACAGCAAGCTTCAACTCTAACTGGTATCTCAGACAAATTGACAGATATCACCTCGAACTGTGTGACCAGCCAAGTCAGCTAAGAAATATATTCTAGGTGCTAGGAAAATATGTTCATAGCGTTTTCCTCAATCGACGGGATGGGAGTCAGCACAGGTGGTACGAACGCAGCTATCAACACTTAATTACTCGTACTCTCTGACACTCTCGGAGATATGCTCAACTTATTCTCCTTACCGAATGAGAATCCAATCATTTTCACTGGTTCGATTTTCAAGATTCAAAGCTAAAAAATCACCGGCAAATATCTCATGAACTACTTAGGGATGAGCTAAGATCGGTTGAGGATTCTCGCCACCTCAGCAATAGAACCTACCATCTTGGACACTTCTACCAAAACATATTATTAAAACCTCTATTCGTTAGAAGATTCTTACGTTAACTACACCAAATCACTCGCGAATGCTACTAATAACACCCAAATGACGATTGCCTTCCCAGTAATTAGCCCTTCGATCAAATTTGAGAACAAAACAAGTTATGATCCAAAAAGAGGAAATGTGTTGTCCTTTTCAAACTTAGCTCCAGCATATAATCTTACTTGTCTGAGCAAAGATAGCACAACTAAAGCATGGACTACATCTGGATGTGGAGTGAAAACGATTGCCAAGACAAACACTGTCAAATGTGTCTGTGAAGAACTATCCCCGACAACAATCTCTTAAGATATTTCAAGTCTATTTACGAATAATGAAAACCTAAATACGGCTTTTAGCTCTGCTGGACTTGCAAATCTCAGTAATTTCACTGAATTTTACTTGTACGTGGTTTTCTGGGTGCTATCCTTTCAAACTGTTGGTCTGATTGCATTGATCATCAAAGGGCGGTAACTTGATAGGATTTCAGTCAGTTTAATTTCAAATAAGAATATTTCTAAAACACAATCAGATACTAAAGTGTATCCATTGAATCCACTCAAGGAATAGCCAATTAAAGTTGAAACCTCAACCAGCTTAGGAAAGCAGACGAACACTGAAAAGGTATTATAATTGACTACCTTAAAAGTAAAGCGAAAACGAACACATAACGAAGAATAATTATAACGTAAAAGTACGATTGAACTACACGATGAAAAGACTCCATAAACGGATGTATTCAAGTTTTCTCCATTAAACACCAAGGAGGATTTTATGCTCGATAACAACAATAGCAATAGTGGGAATCTAAAGGAGCCTACAGTAATTTTAAAAGAACCCTCTTTGAATAAAGAATAAAAAGCAGAAGACGAGACAGAATCAATTAAAAGTATCAACTCAAACAATGATGGGTGCGTATTCAACAAAAATATTACCCTGGTAAGATTAGATCCAAAGAAAAACTAAGAAGACGAAGATGCTGGGGCTCCTGATATTGAAGGAGACGATTTTAACATTAAGCCAACTGAGACAACTCAAAAAACGCCTGAAAAAAAAGCTCCATTACTGAAAAGAGGGAAAATGTTCAGTAAAGCGTAAGACATCACTTAAGAAGATAAATAGCAGCTCTCGAACTTCAATAAATATTTATTTTTCTTATTCTTCCATGACTTTTTCTCAATTTTCCTGGTGTATTTGCCTGATCTCTCAAGGTAAGTTAGATTCGTTTTGTTCTACCTGAGATACACCCACACGCTTGTTATCAGCATAATGTTCTCAAGCTTAGCAACATCAATAGTTTAGACGATATTCATATCACTTTTCAGCTCTGTGATCATAATAATTGTCTCCAAAATAGTGACTTCGTTACTGACTAAATCTGGATGGAAGAGTAAATTCGGTGCAATTTTCACAATAGCCTTTATTGCATTCTACTTGTATCTAATTCTGTCAGTTTAAAGTGGCAAAAAATACTATGTCTCGAATGACTTCATATGGAGTTACCTTTAATTCCTTGCCATGGATCTTGTAGTAGTTTAGACGATCACTGCGATAGTCTTTGGACTTGTCGCAAAGAAAGTGATTCATTTGAAGGAAACCAATGATGGAAATATTTTCTACAAGATATTTGATTTCCTCAAGCTCAACATCATCATGACGAGTATCATTAATTTAAGAAAGTGAAATCAACACAAAGATAAAAAAAGTAAACGTTTCTTGCAGATATTTGCTTAGAAAATAAGTTATATTTGTGTGTTATTTTTGCTTTTTGGAAATGAGCAGAATATTTAAACAATTTAATATCAATAATTCCCTAGATAACATTAGATTATTCAAAGATAAAGCAGATTAGTTGCTGGAAAAATTTCTTATGGAAAGAAAAAATAAAGAAGTAAGAAAAGAAGAAATTAAATCGATAATTGGAAAAGTACTTCAAACTAATAAATAAAAAATTCAAGATAATTAATGCAAAAAATGCACAAGTTCATTATTTACTTTTCAAAAAAAAGGTAAGATTTGTTGATAATATGAATAAGAATCCAGCTTCCATATGGTTCAATAAGGTTCTTTTCTATGATGAGCTCACAAATTATTTAACCATTTCTTTGTGTGCCGAAGTTTTCTCTATGAACTCTTGATCCATTTCATACTTATTTTGATTTGATGATTTCCCTCCATTCTCTAGAATGTTCATACTTTCTTCCCTTCACAGGATCTAATAGTAATCTTCATTTTCAAGATTTTCTAGCTGATAATGCCTAAAAAATCTCCTCTCTCAAAAAAAAAGAGGAATTTTAATAATTAAAAGTCGTTTTTTCTCATGTCTGAGTCATTCCTTCTTAGCTATATCCTCATCCTCCTCTTTTTTTTCCTCCCTCTCTTTATCTGCTTAGTCTAATACATTATTTATTTCCTTGCATTGCGTTATTTCTTACTTTTAAAAATTTATTCCAAAAACAAAACAGCAATTTTCCTCTCAGGTAATTGCAGAAAAACTCCTAACAAACAGGATTCTATTCTAATAAATTCAGTCATAAATGAAGATTTGAATATTTTAGTAGGTGACATGATGTGTCGTTTAAATAACTGAATATACACAATATGGGCTAGCCGCTTTGCTTTTTATTTGTTTGATAGTGCCTTACATGCTACCTCCTTTTACCTGAAAATATATTTCCCTTTTGATTCCCCAGAGGATCAAAATTAAAATAATCTATCTTGTGTTTCTTCTCCACATATTCATTTTAATTTAGTTACTTCTGAGAATGTACTGTCCAAATGAGGGAAACATAACATTGATAATCTTCTTCTTAGTTTTAGAAGCCTATTTATTTGAATCAAAACAAATTATTTACTCTGATCCAAGATTTCTATTCATCTTTGGGTTCTTCTAAACAATAAGATCAATTATTTCCTAAATAGTCTATTAAACTTTCTTGCTGTTGATAAGAAAGAAATATTTTTCAATCATTTGTGTAATTGTGAGACCGATTGGAATCGAAATTTCAGGTGAGCGTGATTTCACAAGAAATATCTTATGGTTAGAAAGCGGGAGAAATATTTTCATTTGGATCATATTCCATTCCAAACATATGAGTCAGAGTTACTGAATTATTTAGAAATTTGTTGTTTTTCTTACAATCTATTTTTAATAATTCGTCTTAGAAAAGAAAGACATAAAGACATACAATATAATACAGTTCTCATAAAACAGAAAACAAAACAAAAATAACCACCAAAGCGAAAGATAAAAAATTGAAGTCAAATGATCAGTGTCCTCTTTGTAGTTCTCCAACTCTTAGTGCACGTGAGTGGCTTCTCAAAGCAATTCCTTATTGCAAGGGGATTACTTCCAGCTGAAGGCGTTGCGAATTTCAGCTAAGACGATGATGGAATTACTGAAATGTACTCCACAGCATTCGTTTCATTAGAATATGACTATGGAATTACTGTAAATGGATGGATTTACACAGGCAATCCATAGCCGATGCTCATCACAGAAAGCAAGATTGTCTTATATTATTATGCTGCTCCTTGGGATGCGAAAATCCTTTTTTTCGGAGGAAACAGCACGCATCTCATTCTCAGAGAAGATTATAACTCTGTTTCTAGGTTTGCAGAATGTGCTATCCCATACACATTCAACACCTTTTACCATTTTACATTCAGCTTGAGATACTAATACTCACCAAGCTAATTTCTCTACAATTGGATAGGTTTAAGATCATAGGATGGAACAATTACAACGTGCTCCAATTCTGCCACAGGAGTTGCAAATGTTCTCTAATACAGTGGATTCCATTGGGCTTTTTAAGTTCGAAAAACCTAAGACACCTATGCCTTTGCGACACAGCCAATAGGAGGGATTACAGTCTTAGGGGATTACTTTTTTAACTCCACTGACACAGATATCACTAGGTTTTTGCTTAATTTTAACCCAAATTCCTATGAGTTGTACACATTCATGTTCTCCTACGAGCAGGCATTTTGCAATTGCCTAGTCGATTCCTCGACCAATAAAATACAAGGACTATCCTCATTAACGTATAAGCAGCTGTTAAGCTATGGTGGAGCAGGTATCTACAGGTTTGGGTTCACTTAGAATGAAGCAATCAGCTTTTAATCTGGGAAATTAAGATTTGGAGCATCTACTGACAGTTACTATCGAGATTTAAATATCACTCGACTCACTGATTTTCGAGCAACCTAATCAATATCATTGAGTTTCTGGATGAACATCGAAGCCACAGTCACTTCCTTTAATATCTTCACCTATGTTACAAGTTCTCAAACGTTTACTCTTTCTGTTGCACTCAACTCAGGAGATTCGATGTATTATTTTTAAATTAGTGATACCTCAACTGTCGTTACTTTGAATTCCTCCATCAGCCCAAGTGTATTTGCACACTACATTATAGGAGTTAGTATTGGCTGTGCTGATTTATATACAAATGGGATATTTACTCTCAGCTAAATTGGTACGTTTTCTTCGTTTTTCTAAACTGGAATTACCAACAGCAAAATGAAGATTGGAGGAACGATCATTCCAGTGAATAGCATTGTAACTCTGTCACTATTTAGGATGTTCTCATCAAATGCTATTTTGTCTTCTTTGGCCACTGCCAGCTCACTCATTCCAAATTGCTAAGCCTTAATTTAAAATTAGCAAACATACTCTTGTCTCTATTGTAAAGCAGGCTATTTTTTAAAAACCCTGACTGACTGTGTGTCAACCTGCGGTAGCTCGTATACACTTCTAAGCAATGTGAAAATGTGTGCGCCTACTTGTCCTTACAGCTGCACGAACTGTGATCCAGTTACTCCAACAAAATGTTTAGCTTGTTCAGGTAACAGAGTTTTTCAAGCAAGTACTGGAACCTGCTTTTGCCCAACTGGAACATTTGAAGACTACAGGGGCAAGACATGCTTGAGTAAACTATTTTAATTTTCTTAAAACGAAACCCTCCCAAATGGTTCTAATGATTTGTTTTTTTGTTCTAAAAAGCGAAAAAATAATTCTCAAGAGGAGTTGAATTCGGTCAATTTGAGATGGTGAAAGTCAACACGATGACGGTGCAGTTTGCAAATGAGTTTACTACTCCACCCGGAGTAGCCTTCAACGTCTTGAGCTACAGCTAAGCGAATCTTTAATCCATCCCATTATTCTACATCACAGCTTCTTCAATCACAACGACGCAGATGGTAGTCAACTCAAACGCCGATCCAAATTATTACTTCCACATTCAATATTTTGCATACAATACATCGAATACTCTATACTACACAGGAGCCTTGATGTTTTATTTAAACTAATCCTACCCTTCAGTGTACCTCCCAATCGATAAAGGCCCTTATACTAACAGTTCTACAGCTGTCTATAACGTGTAAGTATTTCTAGGAGGCGTGCAATGCGACACAACTCCCTATGTAAGCTACGATGCCTGCGTTTATGGTTGGGATTACGATAAAAACAACATCCACAGTTATGCTTATTACTACTCGAAGATAGTCACCAGGATGTATTTATATTATATATTGACTCCTTTAGATGTGACGTTAGTAAGGACTATCTTAGCTAATTATCCTTATTATTTCTATGACTACAACAAATCTCCCTACGCGCTTGAGAAGACTTCCTATTTTAAACCAACTTTAGCCATCCCATCTACAGAATTCCGCGCCAATAATTATGAAGTGCTCGGATTGGATATGATGTATGCGCTTGTTTACAATGATATTAAGATGCTGTCTTTCAGCTATTTCAAGCTCCTGCCTTTTCTTCTGACGTTTTACGATGTTAACAATATCTATTGCAATGCTGATTACAGCACGAAAACAGATTTGGTTTATGGAATCTATATCGAAGCGATGCTCTACTATGAAGCATTTAGTTCTTTCGCGTTATGTCAAATTGTTGATCATTTCACTATGCAGTGCACAAAATGTACGAATGGGAAGAACCCTAAGATTTAATGCAATGATTGTGCACCGGGATAATTCTTCAATTCCACTGCTGTCGAATGTCAATGCAGTCCTGGATACTGGTAATTATTCTATTCAAATGAAATTGAACTCCATAACAGACGAAACACAATATGCTTTTATTTATTTGTGAATAGGTATGAAAGTGATGACACTTGTAATGCTTGTGAATCTTCCTGCGCCACATGCACATCTGCTGATGCTTGTGATACTTGTAAAGGATCTCTTGTTTAAGATGTTGTCTCGGTTGGATATTGTCATTGTGCTGATTCAACGAAATGGTTTGACACAACTGGCATATGCTACTACTGCAATGATCTTTGTTTGACGTGCACGAACGGAACCAGTTGCACGTCTTGCTATTCTGGAATGACATAAATCGTTGGTGGATTTTGTACATGCCCTGCGCACTAATGGTAACCTAAGATTATCGTAATATTAAGAAGGTTTCTAATAATTGTATCTTTACTAAAAGGTTCTACGTCGTGAGTCACAGTTGCTACGATTGCTATTTCTTGTGTGATTCGTGCACTGCTGCCAAGACTTCGAGTTCTCAGAATTGCTTGACTTGTGTCGCAGGAAGAGACGTAGTCGGTGGAAGTTGTGTCTGCAGCGGCTCGAATGATCTCAGAGTCTTTATGGATGATTTGAGATGCAGCAAAGGGACTACAGCTGCGCTAAATGCAGTTTTGTCAAATGATTTTCTAACCCTGGATATTGATTTCGGGACGGGTATCTAAGCTGATGCAAGTCTTCCTTCGTCGTCTGGGGCAATCTGTGGGTATCTCTTCGATGTAAGTTCGATGCTAAAGATAGGCAGCAACTCGACTTGCACGATTTCTGGCAGTTCTGTGGTCGTTTCTTTAGGTACAAACAATCACAAAACTTTGATTCAAATATCTAAATATTTTGCTTATGTTCAGGTTCTCTTGCTCGCATTCTAAGTGGTGATACTTTCGTGATGAACCCAAACGTTCTTGTGTTTACTTATAATACCTTGCAAATAACTGACTTTGGGCGATAATTTGTCTCATAAGCTGGAACTGTTGCTTCCTCAATTTCATTTGATTATCCTGCCGTTTTCAACTACTGCGATAAGAAATAAATCAAAGTATCTTCGATTCTAGACGATGGAGGACGAGGAATTCAATCTCTAACGTGGAGTTTTATATCAATGACACCAATGGACACAGTCACCTACAATGTCTTGCAATTAGCGATCGCAGCTGCAAATACTGCCCAAAGCTAATTTCTAGATCTCGAAATGTATTCTGCAGCATCGAATCTCGTGATTCAAATCAAAATGGATTGGACACTCTACATCACTCAATCTGATTCAAAGACAATGACTCTGACAGTCACTAGAAAGAGAGTATTCAAATCAAGTTACGCGTTGTCACATCCTTCTCCTTATTACAGGTAACAACAATCCCCCACAGTCTAATTTTCAGAACAAAAAAAAACTAAAAAAAAATTGATCTATTTCAAAATATTTTGGTTTTGCAGGTACAAGGAAATGGATGTAACTCTGAATTTCTAAACTCTCACATGCCTTGCTGACGGCAGTTTGGTTGAAACAACTGACTTAGTCAATGTCCAAATATCTAACGCTCTTATTAATCTTAGCGAATAGCATTCTAGTTTAACTACTAGGACCCTTACAAAATCATTCCCTGCTTATTCTCTTAATTCAGATTACACCTACACCTTCAATGTAACTTTCAATTGTTAATCTTCGCAATATTCTAATTGATTCTCTTCTTTATTTGCTTTTAGGTATTATTCAGTCTAACCTCTGATGCTAGTTAGTCTTCTTCATCTGTTTTCACTCTGAATTATTAACTCACTGACTTGTAAGCGTTGATTACCGGTGGTAATCGATATATCAACTACAAAAAAGTAGCTGAACTTGAAAGCACTTTAGCTGACTACGAACTCGATAACTCCACCAATCCTCCTTCTGGCATAACACCAATTTGGACTTGCTAAGATATCGGCTCAGGTGATCCTTGCTATGATCAAAGCGGTGTCTTGGTGAGCATATCCAGCACTTAGACTTCCACTATCCCTAAATCGACCTTCGCAGCATTCACCGTCGTACGAATTTTTCTTACAGGGACAAAAGATCACACAACTTTTGCTGGAACAACAACACGAACAAAGAAAAGTTCCGTGGTAGCGTTCTTCACAGAAATGGACATTCCACCGCTGGATGTTGTGTTAGACAGCTCAGTCAGTGTTGATATGACAATGAATCTAAACCAAATCATCCATGTATAACTTAATTACGATGCTACAACAAATCCAGATAATCTTTTCTTTGCCGGAGCGATCTTATACAACAGCACAGTGGTCTAAACAATGTCATTCGACTACTCCTACATTCGTTTCAAAGTTTGGGATTATTATTCTGGATTCAATCCTTCCGATACAGCATTTTAAATTCGTTTTTCTGCATACAACCCTGCATACATTCTGCCAAGCATCACAACACTTTCGTTCACACTTAACTTCCCTCCAAGTAGCTGCACATTCACAGCCACACCGATTTCCACTCCAGTGTATGCTCTGGAAACGGTGTTTGATATTCTCATGGACAACTGCGTTGATCTCAACACCCCTATCAACTATTAATTCTTTTATTATGATTCCCCAACAGCATTAACTTTTGAAACACAAAATCAGCTAAAAGTTCAGAGAAAGCAGCTGAACGATAGAGGTACTGCGAATACAATTTCCTCTATTCTTCCAGCTGGAAATATTGTGCTAATAGCGCAGGCGATAGACAGCAGAGAGGCTATTGCAAATATAACAATAACTAAAAATCTTAATACATAAGTACTGAATGCTGCCGATTATCTGACTTTTGTGGATAATTTTATAACTTCTGCCCAGTTGCTCGCAGCAGAACAGCAAATTGTTAATCTGAATATGTTAACTGGAGATCTCCTCGATCGTGGAGTAGCGTTGTTAGCAGCTAGTGATCTGCAAGCGAAGAAAATGTAAATTATCACACTCCTTGAAGCAGCTGTTCCTTTAATCTCCTCTTCATCTTATCTAAGTCAGTTAGCTTCGCAGGCAATCAGTTAAATCTTAGCAACTCCAGTGACTTTGACTTAAGCTGAGTAGATCTCTAAGCTGACATCACTTCAATCCAGTTTATTAACAATCTCCAGCAATTGTGCTTCCAGCCAAACTAGTTAAGAAAAATACCAAAAATGTGTTGAAAATATGTATCTAACGTTTAATCAAGTCGATGGAATCAGCTAGAATTCTGCTTCTGGTGTAACAACCATCGACAGCTCATTTATCTCCTTGACTGAAAGCATCGGTGATATCCTAACAGCGTATGCCTTACCGAATGAAGATCCTATTGAATATTCAGGCGGTTTGATTAATCTAAAAAGTTAAAAAATAACTGATAAACTCATGATAAATTATCTTGGTATCAGCTAGACTAGGCTACGATTGCTAGCTACCTCGAGTTCCTCCAGTAGCGCAATTTACGATGCTTCATTTAAAACGTACACGAATAATTTATACGCCAACGACGCTTCGTTTAAAGAATACTCTGCAAGTGTCGCAAATTATACGAATAATACCTAAATGACAACGATTTTCCCCGTCATAAATCCTTCCGTTAAGACGTCTTCTAATGGTAGCTCCCTCACCCTTACCTCTGAAGCTGCTCATTTCTTTAAAAACACAGAACCAAAAAGAAATCTAACATGCTACTCTAAATCTTAATCCACCTCCAAATGGACAACATCTAGTTGCTCGACGTATCTTAACATCAAGACTAATGAGATCTAATGCACTTGCCCTGAACTTTCCCCTACAACTGTCGTCCAAGACATTTCAAGTTTATTCACGAATAACAAAAATCTAGCCACTGCTTTCAGCTCAGCGGGATTAACGAACATCAGCAATTTCACGAATTTCTATCTGTACATCGTTTTCTGGGTACTTTTAGCTTAAACGATCGGGCTAATTGTCCTCATCATCAAAGGAAGAGCGCTTGATGCAGCTAACATCAAATTAATTCAAACAGAACAATAAGAAGATACGGTAAGTAGGAACTCATCCTCATCAGCGAAGGTATTTCCACTTTAAAGCACTCCTGGAACTGCAAATCTCATTAAAGAAGATTTTTCTCCTTAACGAAAGCCTAAGAAATCTGATTTGGGGCCATTATCTAGCACTTCAATCAAAGACAATAATCGTGAGCTCAAGAGCTAGCTTAAGATCGTTTAAACTTCGTAAGCTATGATCCCAGCTGACAAAGAAATCCAAATTTTATCACCAAGTAAAAGTAACTTCTTCTAGGAAAACGCAGAGAATGCCAAAACTTTAAATACCAACAAACCTTCCACGAGAATATCCTTCCCTAACATTCCTCTCCAACCAGTCATTCTAAACGAAGGAATAGAGTTAGAATAGCACAACAGTGACTCTCCCCACAGTGAGAGAATCCATTAATCGCTTTCAAACGATTCAGATAAAAATTTATAAAACGGAGGAACTAACTAATAAATCCTGCCCACATCAATTGGCAAGAAAACCATTAATTTAGACCATTCTTTAACGTAAGCCAAAAGTGCAGCTAAGAATCCAGATTTAACTGAATAAAAGCAGAAATTAGGACTTAAAAAATCTACTAGTTTTAGAAATGTAACCAAAGCGAAGGAACTAGAACAAAATGATAAAATGAAACTCTAAAGGGTTAATAAATATCTATTTTTCTTATACTTCCATGACTTTTTCTCGATTTTCTTTGTCTACTTGAACGATCTCTCGAGGTCGGTGAGATTTGTGCTTTTTTATCTAAGATACACGCACACATTGGTGATTAGCATTATGTTCTCAAGCATGGCTAAATCAATTGTCTAAACAATGTTTATATCACTATTCAGCTCGGTAATCATCACAATTGTCTCTAAACTAGTCAGCACATTATTAGGTAAAAAAGGAATTGTTAAAAAAATAGGCGCACTTTTTACATTTTCAGTGATAACATTCTACCTCTATCTGATTCTATCTGTCTAAAGTGGCTCTCCTTATTATGAATCGAATGACTTCATTTGGAGCTACGTAATGTTTTTCGTTATGGATGTGATCATCGTGTAGACTCTCACTGCTTTAGCATTCAGCTTGATAGCAAAACAAGTTATCCGCCAAGATCCAAATAAAGGTGGGATATTTTTCAGGATATTTGATTTCCTTAAGTTGAACATTATTGTTAATAGCTTGATTAATTTCGCAAAGTGAATGGAAATCAAAATCAAAGAGATAGATTAATATTTGAGTGTTGTGCGTTTGTGAGAAGAGAAATTAGAATTTTAATACACTTAAAAAATGTTAACACATTTTAAATTCAATTCATTACACAAATTCATTTATTTATCTTGAAATACAATCAAGTGAATTGAAAATGCCATCACTTAAATGAAATTATGAGTTTTTGATGTGATGCGGACCATAAAAAAATAAGAAAGGAGATTTTGTATTTCATTGAATTTAAATGAATGATGTATTTTTGAAAGTTATTTCCAATGGATTTTATGGACTGGTTATCCTAACAAAAAGATCTTGCCAAAAATTAAAATCCAAGTGGATAAGGGATTTTGAATATATTAGGGCAAATTTATCTCTCTGCATAATGCTTTTAGAAGGTATTTTTAAAAATTGACCAATAAGGAATCTTTGAAAAAGATTCTTTCACAATAAATAGACTCTAAACAATTTAGCCAATTAATTTAACCAATCTCTAGAATTATTTGTGAGAAAACAATTAATTTTTTTGATGTTTTAAGTAGAATAAGAAAGCAAGATATAAGAGAGGGGAGAATCAGAGATAAAAGTGAAGAGAAATGAAAATATGATTGATTTTTGAAAGAGTTATATTACAATTGAGAATGATCTACTTAACCCTAATAATTTTGA
>Ga0302271_10001714_pt1 | contig 20770 bp, 7 predicted proteins | sample III_Bog_N1_1_FD_198767 | JGI IMG/M metagenome (GOLD analysis project Ga0302271, IMG submission 198767) | Peat permafrost microbial communities from Stordalen Mire near Abisko, Sweden - III_Bog_N1_1 | ecosystem: Environmental > Terrestrial > Soil > Wetlands > Peat | place: Sweden: Abisko... | reverse complement strand
TTCATCTTTGAATACCTCCAGAATTATGGTTGATTCTCAATTAAAACGTGAAATACTGGATTCGGAAGATCAGGAGAACTTCGCATTTCAAACTATAGGAAATTTTTGTATTCTTTGAGAATCGGAAAGATGTTCTTGAAGATATTGCGAGATAGTTACGTGTTGATAAATGCGAATTCTTTATTAAAAATCTTGAAAAAGTAATTTTTTATGAACCCTACTAAACGTTGTTTAAGTTTGTGATAAAGGGAAAGCAAATTGCTTTGCTATTAGAAGCTTGGATGTGCTTCAAAAAATGAAACACCATCAATGATTTCACTCAGAAATCTCTAAAGTTAGTCTTCATAAGCAGTTCTGTTAGTTGGATCTTTTTAGATGGTATCTAAATGGCTGCCGATTTCTTCCACTGCTTGATAGTATTGCAGGTTGGATTTAATTTCTTAATGTAGTTCTAAAAGTTTCTTTTGTTCTTCAATCAGTTATGACGATTCCTTGTAGAATTCATTAATTTTACCAACAACTTACTGCTTATCAGCTTCTAACTTCGAGAAATGCTTTTTGATTTCGCCTAAGGATTCTAGAATCTCATTTAGAATTCCTAAGAATTATTGATTCTCTTTATTTACTGCGAGTATCTCACTGACCATTGCTAGTTCTTATCTTCCACCAGGTTGAACTTTTACTTCTGATATTTTAGTTCCAAGTGATACATTAAGTAATATTTTTCCTTCATCTTTCTCTTCTTTTTTTGATTGATTCACTGATACTCCTTATCCTTTTTTTCGATCTTCTTGTAATTCCTCCAATTATTAAAGTACTTAAAGTGCTTTCTCACTTAATACAGTTTATTATTCCCATTCCACCATATTGAGTGATGTTCCTAAGAGCAGCTGCTGTGAAGATACCTTGACAGTTTATCCAGATTTGAAGGCCATTGATGTTTTATTAACTTTTTTGTCAAACTAAAATAATTTGATTATCTTTTGAACAAATCTTTAGGTAAATTATGTCTTATTGTTTCACCACCTGGCAAGATATTTTAGAGAGAGAGATTTTTAAATTTTTGTTTTTTTGTGGTCTAAGACAACAAATCGCGCAACTTAAAAATCGTTTTATACACTTAAGAAAATCATTTTCGAAAAAGATAAATTGTGTAGATTTATAATTTACTTTTCTACAAAAATAGTTTGGCAAAAATGCTAACTTTTTGTTGATTTATCGAATAAAAATCAACGCCTTCAAAAGTATATTTCTCTCCCTTAAAAATAATAAATGAATTCTTTCATGTTTTAAATTAATTTAAATAGTAAATAATATTATTTGTAACAAAAAGGCACAACGTTTATCTGATCAATTATTGCTGGATTTGATTTGTGCTTCTTCCAAGAGATATTTTATGTAAAGTTAGAGATTTACTTATTCAATCTAGACTTGCTTTGCATATGCAGAAATAGGCTTAAGATCATAATCAATAATTACAAGTCTAGAATGCTAGCAGTATTGAGTTGTACAACTTTAAAAAGAATTTATACTAAACTTATCATGGACTACTTTGGAAGAAACTAAGCCGTTTTTATTTTCTTTGCCTTCTTCCTCAGTGACAAAAATATTGATTAGCAAAGAAAGATCTCGAAATGCTATTGAAAGCAGGAATTTAAGAACAACTTTGCATTCAAAGAACTTGTCATTTTATTCTGCTTTTTGCATATCTCTTAACAATTATTCTTGTAAATCTAATGAGTCTGTTTCTATTTCTTCTCTGATGTTGCTGAGAACAGCCTAAAAGAACTTACCTTGCTATTCTTGAAAGCAATATTGTTCAGAATGTGAGATAAATGAAGAAAAAATCTTTTCAGCGCTTGTATTGCTCTCTGAAAAAAGATTTATCATTCTCTAGATTATTTTCAGTGCTGAAGGCAATTATGGGACATTTTCTATGAGCTTAACTTATTAATTTACTTGATTTTCGTTATTTCGATATGAAACGATATTGAAATTATTCATTGGAGTTTCTACTAAGTTTTTCAGTTATTCTGAGATATTTCCTCCGAAAAGACCCACAGGACTGTATTTCGATAAGGATACTGTTTCACCACTCTTGTTTTGGTGACGCTTATTGAGTTACATTTTAAAAAAACGACATTTTTCGGTGGCACTTGCAATCTAAAATCTTTCCATGATGATTTCTTTTTCTTCAGTCGAATATTCTGCAAGGGCTTAGGAAATCTAATCATGTGAGTATTTTTCTTCAAGAGGGGACTTAGGTTTTATCTCAACCATAAAACTACTCATTTATTTGTTAGATTCATTATAATCCTATTGTAGATTTTCAATGATTTCAATTTTCTAAGTCAAATCAATATTTTTGTCTCTTTTCCTTTTAGAACTTATTTTCTTTTCTAATTCTGCTACAAATACACTAAATTATCTTTAGCATTACTATAAATCTACCTCTTGAGCTTCCAAAAGAAAGGGTTAAAGTGGTATTAACTTATTAAAAAGGTTTTCTTTGCAACTTTTTTCTAAAATAGCATCTAGTTATTGTAATACAGTTTTTTATGTTTCTCCGTCAGATAAATCTTTTGAATGGGGCTATTTATTGAAACGTATGAGGTGCCCATTGAGTCGATTCTACGAATTCATGCACTTTATCAGCAGATGCTAGTTTCCTTCAGCTGCAAATTCCCAATCGTTGAGTTGCAAATCCTCAGGTTGTAGGGAGCATAATTCTTTCTTATCTTAATTCGAAATCATTCCTAAAAAAGAACAAAAAGTGACTTTAGAATTTAATTTCACAAACCTGATGGATATTTCTCCACGCATCAAGCGCAAATTATTAAAGAGGCTGCTTTTGAGAAACATCTGAAATTAGAAAACACGCAGACTTGACAATTTCTTTTTCTTCTTCATACAATATCTAATTTAAAGCAGATAAACATACCATTTTAAAGAAGCATGGGTCTTGAAAACAACGATAAATTTCTCACAACATTAGGCTGTTTCTAAGCGGAACAAAGCAAAAGTTCAAAATGGATTTCTGTGACAATTAAGAGAGGTAAAAAAGGGAATATTTTGTAGGTATTTAGCTTGCAAATCGTTTTTCTGATAATTCAAATAGATCGTGTGCCTACAATGAAGAAGCAACTCTCAAAAAAGAAAAGACAGTAGGCTATTGAATCCCTTAAAAGTGCATTCCTTCAAGATACATCTTAATCATACTCTATCAAATATAAAGCGAAATTTGGTGCCAAAGGATCTTCAACGGAGGTAGATTCTTGATATTTACTCTTCATTTAGAATAGATTTTAAGACAAGATTGGTTTTTATTACCTGAAGGTGGTGCCTGAGAAAGCAATATCAGAATGTAATTAACTTGTGAATGTATTCAGACTACATTTCTTCAGTGAACAACGTAATCCTAAGACAAAACTTATCAAAAAAGAAGCATCGAAATAGAATCCTAAGAGCCAAAATGCAAAGCGTAGACAAGAACGACACAAGAGGAATGTTGAAAGAAGAAGAAAAGCAAATGAAATCAAGATTCTTAATAAAAAGAAAAAACAACAAGGGTTAAATGCTGCTTAAATTACAGTCAAATCTGAAAATTCTACACAACAGCAGCAACCACTAGGTGTAATTGCTTGAGATCTAAAATGGTTTTTAAATGTCAAAATGAAGAAATCTTTCTATTTGTTTTTCTATTATCTTTTTAGCTCGTTATTTATGTAGATTCATTTATTTTCAAACAATTCCCTCAAATTAAAACATTAAAGAATCGTTGTTTTGATTGAAAAGCTCCATTTTATGTTGAATTAGCAAATATCCGCATAAGATGAAGTAATTATAGAAATCAAAAATGAAAAAAGTAATGTAAAAACAATCTAGAATTTCTAATTCTTCAGCTGCCGAAATCGTCAACAAATCTTGTATCAATATCCCACTAGAGCAATATGATCTTCAGTCAAAGAGAGAGACTATTGTTCTTCATCTGATAATGTATTTCGGGGCTTCAAAGGTACTTCTTCTGAAAAAGTTGTTAAATTAAAGAAAATCTCAGTGGATATAGGCTTCGTTTTAAAACAAAATTTACTTTAAACAAGAGGGAGAAGAGTGGTTTTATTCTGATCGAATTGCAGGAAATTATCTGTTTTCCAATAAGAAACTGAGTTAAGCAGTAGTGGGATAAGTATAACAACAAGAATGAACTGAGTCCTAGGATAGTTGGAGAGATTATCAAACAAAGCTTCTCCTAAAATAATATGAAAAGTTTGTAACAATTATCAAAAGAATTGTTAGTAGAATCTTTTAATAAAATTACCTGCTCTGTGAAAGAATTTAGAGAAGATCAGAATATTTGAGACAAGTAGCATTTTGTTCTAAAATGATAAAATAACAATTTAATCAAAGAACAGTGCTACTATCATATTTGGAATTCAGCTTTTTAAATTACAATAGATAGTAAGAGAATCCAAGCTGTAAGCTGCTAGAAGTACGTTTTGATCAGAGATAGTTTCTGTGGATACAAGCCGAATTGAAGTGCAGGAATGTATTTTGATTTAAGTTGCTTTTGCAGTAGAGTGAGGATGACATAATTTAGGAGAGTTCCTAGCATGTAGTCTTGAAAATAATTTACTAAATACCTAAAGAAATTGATTATTTTAAACATATTTGAGAACAATTTTGTTGAGAATTTCTACCAGTTGCAAGCTGAGGAAGTGTCTATATCTTCAAATAAAGGAAAAAGATAAGAAGATACAAGAACATTAATCCACTGGATGTAGATTGTTCCTACAGCTTATTTGGAGGTGTCCTGTTTAGAAAAATCATTTAAAATAATAAATCACAACAATGATTAGCTGTGTAAAATCTTACAAGAAACCAATTTCTCCATTTTCTTTTTGTCTTTTCGCTCAGTTACTTCACTATTTTTTTAAAATGACAAGTGCGTTATAAATATAGCAGCTTAATCTTCAAATTAAATGTTGAATACATAATAGCAAAGCGAAGGACAGCATCATCACTACAGATTGTAATGCAAAACCTGTGAACAAAAAACATCAACATTTTCATGTTTAACACAGAGAACCCCCACTCAAAGATCCATACCAAAGTCACCTAGAATTTCACATTATTTCCTCTCCACACTGAGGTCAATGTTCACTGCCGAAAGAGGATTGATTTTGAAGTGATACTTCTGCGCAAACAAGCCATGTCTATTTATTTGATAATGCATCACTTGAGTCTATTTATTTGGGAACCTATTTTAATTTTTGTTTCATAAGCAACCACTAATTTATTGAAATCCTTGAAACACCAAAAGTTGATCCGTTTTAAAATATTAAACTATTCTCCTCTCTCTCTTTAAATTAATAATTTCTCAATGATATCTGTAAATTATAAAGCTGCTAAGAGAATTATGCTGATTTCTATCCAACAAGCTGGAAAGGATTATCTTTTTTGGAGAAAAGTCTCAATTTCATACAAATAAGCTTAAGGATCTATTTATTATTTTTCTATTTAAAATTAAATCTTAAATTGAGTTAGACAAATTAAATATCTTGTAAATATTTTTAAAATTTTGTTTTTGAATAAATTCAATAAGTCAGTAAGCAATGAGCACAGAGTTTCTGAATTATTTTAAATCACTTTATAAGAAGAACATAAAGAAAAGAAAAAAGAAGAATGATCCCTACAACTTGGAAAGTTAGTGTGGTCTAGTTCTTTAACAATTTCTAAGCAAAAAAAAAGAAATAAATAAATATATTATGGTTAAGTAATCAAAAATTAATTTCCAGCAAAAAATGGAAATCCAAAATTTACCTTGGGTTCTCTTTCTGCTTTTATTAGTTTGAGAGTACTAGGTAGATTGAGAATCGATTTGATGGACATTTCTTTTTAAGAAATAATATCATTTGTTGGCGTGTTCGATGTGCTTCTATTTCTCAATATTTAGAGTGAATCTGATGAATTCAAATCTGGGAAATGATCTGGACTATGGGAGAGACTCTGGAAGACTTCACTTTGAAGTTATTACTAATTTAAGTTGTTGAATACTTTAGGTTATTATTGTGAGAATAGTTATTCTGATTCGAAAAGTTGATTCTATTGAAGATCATTAGCTTAATAGTGATTCAAATCTGATTAATTCTCATTATTATTTTATGTTTCATCTTTTTCTAGATTGTGCTAGTTCAAATCATCGCTTTAATTATGATTTTCTTCCATATATTATTCTTGGTGTTGGTTTTATTATTGATGTTAGTTGTTTTAATTGTCTCTTTAGGTGTAATAATCACTTTAATCATCATTTTAGTAATTATTCTATTCCTAAAAGTGATCTAGTTTATCTTCTTAAGCATATTGCGAAAACGGATTTAATGTTGGATATTTCTGCTTATCCACAGAGTATTATTATTATTATTCTAAGAATTATTAAGTCTGCTAATCGTAGTTGTTCCCAACTTATTCTTAAATATTCATTCTATTTTGAGGTATTTATTCAGGAAAAAGAGGAGGATTTTTATGTTAAAATTCATTACTTCTAAATGATTTCACTGATTCAAAAAATTAATCCTGTTAATTGTAATTATTATGATGCAGTGACTCTGATTAATGACGTTGCTTTGAATTCCATTTGTTTATTATCCTTTGTGTGTCTGAGAATGCATAATCAGAAGAAGGTGAAAGCTGATTCTTTGAAGGATCAAAGTTTCCTTTGTTAGATCTACTCTATTACAATTAAGAATAAACTTAATGATAAGAAGATGATGGCTCAGTTGATTATCTAAGTTCATACGGCTAGCTATATTCGTTGTGAGAATTTTGCAGATTTTTTCCACCATCTTGAAATAATGGCCTCCAATTTCTGTATGCTTCATCAGCTACTTATGATTTTGTTTTTCGAGGGTTTAATCTCTCAGATTGAGTTTCAAGTTATCCATGTTTTCTTTCTTAAAACTGATTATAATGGTTATGAACAATTTAGTTCATTTTTTCTTAAACTGAATTACTTAAGTAATCCATTTGAGGTTCTGCTTCTTTGAAGGAACCCCTCTGTTAGTCAAAAGGAGCTCGAGATTAATATTATGTTTATGGTGAATGAAATTCTCTACCAACTCGAGATACTTAAGTTGAAGGTTTCGTTTAATTAGTTACCCCTTCATTTGCATTGAAAGAGTTTCCAATCGTTTATTTGGAAAGAGCCATACTTTGAAATGGTGATTCATACAGTTAATTTAATTATCTTTGCTGATTATTCATGGATTTTTCATGTTGCATAAAATTTTAATGATTTGTTGATGGATATTAGCTTTATTTTTATGCTGAATTCGATGCTGATTCTGCAAGTGTGTGCTTTTCAAGAAAAGGAGATTATTAAAGTGAAATGATTATGCGTTTCATTTAAAATAATGAAAATCTGCTGTTAATTGCATTGGTAATTATTTACTTATTTAGTGTTAGGGGAGTAGTCAATGTATCTAGCATTTGCACCTGATAAAGGAGGGCTATTCAATATATTTCCTAGTTTTCTTGTTGCTTGAGGCGAAGTAGCATACATATATTATGGCTATCTGTCTGGAGAATTGCTTATTGTTCCAAATGTGCTCAAGCGTAATTCAGATTGCTGCAAACTAATAGGATTGCTTTAATTCATGTAGCCTCTTGAAGGTGAAGAAATGAACTGTTATTTTTCGGCTGCATTCTTAACTGGACCAAACAATGGCTCTACTCTTTTCTTTTGAGTATCTGCAGCTTGAAATGAATATCGTTATCCATTGTTATCGATAGTATTATACTATCCAGATTATTGAGAGCTCCAAAGATTCTAACTTGGAGCTTTTTTCTAGAAGAAAAATATTAAAAAATGGGATGAAAAATGTATGTAAATTAAAGTAAAAGTTACATTGAACACTTGTAGATGAGACATTACGTTTCAAGGAGAAAGGTAGTATTGTTTTATTATTATGATAATATTTATGTAATATTGATTAACTAATTGAAATAGCTACAATATTTCGAGAAGAAAAATAATCTTTTTTCTTCTAAATTCAAAGAGGCTTCGATAAGAATAAAACTGCACATAAATTAATATATTATACTCTCACTAACCGCAGGACAATTTATGTACTAAATAGACATAATCATAACATAAAAGATGAGAAATACTAACAGACAGAAATGAAACAAATAATGAATAGTAAAAGAAGTAGAATAAAATATTTTTGCAATGATTTTTAATAAATGAAAAGTCAATTTCCTAAAACAGAAGTATTTATTAAAGCTAGCAGCTTTGTCGCGTAGATTAAAATAAACAGAATTCCAAACCCTTTAAGCAGCATACTTAAGTTGTCTTCTTTATTGGATGGTTGTTTTTACAAAATGATCTCTTCTGCCTGTAAGAATAGAAATATCATTAAATTACACTTTTTAAAAAAATAAATTTTAAAACCTAAATTGTTATTATTTTCTGATTTTGCTTTGTTTACCTCAAAAGATCTAAAGGAAGGATCCTTAGATAGTATATGAGTGAGATCTTTAAACCCTTCGTCAAGGGAATCTTCGTTATCTATAAAAGATTTAGAATGTTTTTATTAGCCAAATGTTCTCGCAGAGATAAGAAACATAATAAAAATATCTTTACTATTTGAGATATTGGTTTGTTTGAATGAGAGGTAAGATGAGGTGTTCTGGTTGTGTCCATTAGTATCTTTGTTTTGGATTTGAGATAAATTATTAAAAGATTTCTCTTTTTATTTTTCAAATTGAGTATTTTATGATTCAATTTCTTCAGCGTTATTATGTATTTCTTCTTTTAGTTTTGCTTCTTGTTGATTTGCTATTGAAGAAGAGTAGACATTGTTTGGAGATTCAATCACAGTCGCTAGAAGATTTTTTCCTTAAGGATTTTCAAAAATTATTTGATTATGTAAAATAGTATTTTATTCGTTTTCTTAACGAAATGATACCAGAGGAATATTGTTCCTCTAAATCAAATTATTAGAAGATTGTAAAGTGTTTATTTGGGCTGTTCTAAGCTTAGATTATTCCAGATATTCCTGCTATTGTTAAATTTAATCTGATTGATAAAATGGATCCTCTTTTAAAGAAGACATAAATCTTGGTTATGATTGCATTTGCGGTGAATTATTATGCTAAAAAATCAACTGATTGTTTTATGTCTTGGATGCTTTCAAGGGACTGAATAAATAACCTAATCTTTGCTGATTTTGAAATGTTTTATTAGGTGAATATAAACTCCTTTGGTTGTTGTTTGGGATAATATTTTAGCTGGAGAACAAAATAGGTGAATTCTAAGCAACAGGGGAGAGTTCACTCTATCGTAGACTGCTAGCTGTAGCCTCGCTAATAGGAGAAAATATTTTCTGTTGAATAGACATGAAAAAAGATTAGAATATCATAGAATTGGGGTACAATTTTTAAAGATATAACCTTTCGTGGCTCTCTCGATAAACTGGAAGAAACTGACTACTTGGGGCTTACAATATATCCATATCGATTTCGCTAATCGCTGATTTATGATCCACTCATGATACTCTTCTCTTCCGTTGAAATATTGAAGGCAAGCTTTTTAGCATCTTTTGGTTAGCTTCTATCGCTTCCTTAAGTAGATGTATATCTAGCAATTCTGTTGGATAGAATCTCCTTTTCAGAATTCAAATTATCCTCAAAAGCAGACAAAACTAACTAAGGTTTAGTTTGAGGTTTCGGAAATTGCTAAGATTGAAATATTGTCTTTCTAAGGAGGGTAAGCTAGGCTTATTATTAGGGTTACTACTGTTATTCTGAAAATTATTACATAAATTACTTCTCTCCTGCTAAGAGTTTTATCTCTTAGGGAGAGTGCGAATTGTACATGTTTAAATAGGGGCCTGAAGAATAAGAAGTTGGCTGTAGTGCAGTTTGTAGATTTTGATATTATGATTACTGATTTTCACCAACTGGTACTCTGGATAATTGATGTTGTTGAGAATTGTGATTTACAGAAGATTTAGACATAAACTCAAATTGGACTCTTTTACTATCCATGGATTGTGAATATGGTGATTTAATGATATTAGGATTAGATGCGTAATGGTGTTAAGATTAGCGGTGACTTTGAGAATTAGAAGATACAGAACTTGAAAGAGGTTGCTATCCTAAATATACAGTTGAATTTTGTTTCTATTATGGTTGCTAATCAAATACAAATAATGATGAAGATCAGGTTACTTGAAGTATGGCAATTATTATTACATAGATGGAATAATTCTTGAGGAGATAAGGATTTGATTAGTTACTCGGAACATTAGAAGAATTTTCCATGAGAGGATTGGTTATTCTCTTAGTTCCTTGCATCTATTTCTCCCTCTTTGCGTTGAATTTAGAATTATTACTCTATCTCTCTATTTCTTGTCTTATGTTTTGAATTAATCCTAAAAACTGTCTCTCGCTAAACAAGTTCTCATGCAGAAGTATTTTTACTGAATTACATCATTCTTGCAGTTTCCCAATATTCAGACACGTATCTTCTTCTTCGAAAGAGAAGATCATTCAAAATTAATAAATAATAAGAATTTGATAAAAAAACAAAAAGAGTTTAAACAGACAAACAGGAATATCGTATGCCACCTAAGAAGAAAAACAGCAACAGTAATAAAACATTTTATTCTTATTGTACTGGAGTGATTTAAGACTTCTTAATGCAGAGAATCAAGAGGACGACTTACTTGATCAGTTGTTTGAGAAAAAATAGGCGTTGCTGGTAAAATAAAAGGAAAGTTAAGAAGAAGACAGTGAAGGAAGTGATCAGAAGAAGAAAAATATCTTTGAGAACATCCAATCTGTTGATGTGAAGTAGCATAAGAAAAAAATATTGGAGTTATAACCAAAGGAGTAAGGACAAAAAGGAAAAGGTCAACGCTAAGGGGAGAAAAAGACTGTCAAAGAAAAAGGAGAAGAAGAGCATGAAGAAGAAATGGAATTTATTAACGAAGAAGAAAGCGAAGAATAGAGCAAAACTAATGAGCCTTACATATCAAGTGACGAAGATATGAGTGTTGAATCTGATGACGAGAAGGAAGAGAGGTTGAAAAAGTAAAAAAAGATGGAAGAATCTTAAGCTGATAAGGAAAAGAAAAAGACCAAAAATGAGAAAAAAGAAAAAAAGGATAAGAAAGAAGATAAAAGTGAATAAATATAGTAAGCTCCTCAGAATGACTAGGAGTTGTTTAAGGAAAGTCATAATCATTGCGATTGGAGAATAGTCATTTTCTTAATATTGTCTTTGATGATTATGTTTTCGTTCAAATACTATGGCGATAATTACAATAGATATCTATACACTGAATCAACATAAGTAAAGAATTATCTTTCAAAGCTTATTCTTCAAAAAAAGTCCTTCAAAATACTAATAGTTTTGTTTTATTCTTTCTACTAGAATCTTTATTCTGTTTTAGAAGTTGAATCCTCTGCAACACCAAAAGAACTCAAGGCTTCTTATAGAAAATTGTCTTAAATATGGTAACAAAAACAACTTCATTTCACCATCTTTTTTTCCAGTTCTACACAACTTTTTCAATTTCTTTATTGCTTTAAGGAACTATCATAAGAATGAAAACTGTGGAAATATCTGTAAAGAAAAATTCTATGCAATCAAAGAAGCTTGGAAAGTACTTGGAAACCCCAAATCCAGAGAGAATTATGATTCTGTAAGGATTTTAACTCTTCTTTTGAACCTTTTTTGAATTTTGTGAAAAGATTCATATGGAGAATATTCTTTTTACTTTGTTGAAAAAAAGTCTCATGGCATGCTAGAGATGATTAAGAGCAAGGCTGTGTCTCTTACAGGTGAAAACTATGATTCCTTGGTCCTCCAAAGCACTGATGTGTGAATAATTTAAGTCTACATGAACGGAAATGGTGCTTGCTCGAGAATGGCTCCTTTTTGGGAGAATATCATTGACACATATGGGCATGTAGTAAAATTCGGTAGGATAGATGCAGAAAAAGATGTCAGATTAGTCCATCGTTTGCCATTTGCAACATCAATCTTCCCAACATTTTTTACAATCTCCCATCACTCAGCACCTGCCCTCATTAGCTTTGACTCCCATAATATCGGGGCATGTAAGAAATATTCTTTGATTTTTATTTGAAAATAGGATATATTTATTAAAGTGAAAGGTTCTTCGGTTATTTTGATTTTTTATTCTTTTGAACAGAGCTTGCAAAAAGCATCCAAAAAGCAGTTATCAATAAGATTAACATTGTGAAGAAAGAATAAGTTGAACAAGTTGCCAAAAGTGCTAAGGAGTATGCACCAAATAAACCTATTGATATCGTTTATCTCTTCACAAGCGACAAAATTCCTATTGAGTGTAAATATGCTGCGCTTTAGGTGAGCTACAAATTATCACTTTTTAATTAATTGAGCTGTTTGAGAATTAATATGATTAATTGTTTTCTCTTTTAAACCCTAATAGAATTGGCAAGAATTCAATTTCCACACAAACGGGTATAACCAGCATTAAGTTTTTCAAAAAGCCCTAGAGACGAGGAGCAACTTTCTTGTTTTCATCAATGACGAAGAGAAAAGAATCCGAAATAAATATGAATTTAATTTCGGAAACAGCTTTAATCCTGAAAAATTCGATAAAATCATGAGTTATTTGAAATTTCGAGTTACTCCTGAACTTTCCAAAGAAAACTTCAAGCACTACTGTAGACATTCGCAAGAACATGCATTCGCTGATTTCGACAGCGAAGAAGATTCACGTGATTTTTAGACACTTTGTGTGATTCTATTTTCATAATCACCGATCTTCGAGAAGCTTCAAGTCCATATGCATTAATTCAGAGCTTCACTTGAATCTTAACATGTCTAAAAGTTCTAACAAGGAGAAAGAATCTTTGAAAATTACCATAATATCCAGTTCGCTGTAGTTGACTTAAATCGTCAGTGGCGATTCCGTTAGGTCTTAGAAGAGTTCTTGAAGAGTCCTCATTTACATGACTAAGGAAAATAACTCCATGCCATCGCTTTCTTAGAAGAAAATAAGAAAATATCTCTTCTCAAGAATGAGCATGAGTTTGAGGACTGGCTGCTAGATTTATAAGATCAATCGATAGATTTCGAGTATCTAACATCGCAGTTATCAGCTGAAACAGATGTTTCTTCGTTATTTTAGTTTGAAGGAGACACACCTTTTAAAGTAAGCACAAATAAGAAAAAAATTCAACTTTTTTTAAATAATTGTTTTTCTCTTTTCTTAATAGATGATGCTCAGGATAATGTCCTCCAATGCAATTGATTTCAAGACAATAATTACTGTGTTCTTAGGGTTTATTGGGCTTTTATTCAAGTTCAATTCGAGAGTTGCGGTAATTTGGACATCTGTTGGATTTTTATTAGCAGTTGTTGGGTTAGCTGTTTTGGATACATATTAAGATTTCCTGTATACATTGTGAAGCATTATAAAATTAATATTTAAAAATGGGCAATATTATTCTCATGTCCTCATGTAGTTTCAATGTTATTTGTGAGCGTTTAAGTTAAATAATGCTAATTTTTGAAGAATATTTTTAAGATTTTTTTATTAACTTGAAACATCAACCATATATTTGACGAGATGCAGGTTTTAACATTTTTGTGAATTTATATTGTTCTTTTTGTTCTTTGCTTTGATATAGAAAGCGTGAATAGTTAGAAAAAGGGAGGAACGTTTGTCTGTTTGTCGCGAAGGAATCCAACAGATAATTATTTGAAATTAGAATGAAAACTTTTTCTAAAACAGAAGCATAAGGGAATGATTATTTAGAGGTTGAAGCAAGGCCATTACATTTACTGAATTAAAGCTACAAGACTAAGAGAAATGAGGGATCGAGGATAAGCTATTAATAGCAGCAACTAATTCGAAAAGAAGAATATTGTTAGCATTGCACTGATCTTAAAAAGTAAGTTCAAGCCCAAAATGAGTAAATACATCATTTGTGTGAAGAGCTGAGAGCAAAAAAGGAACCATTCTTAGCGAAAACACCTGAAAAAATGAGTGAACATGTTGGTAATATTTAAATAATTTCATAGCATATGCAAATAACTAAATGCCTTTTTGGTTAAGTGGCTTGCCCATAGGAAGAGTTACGAATCATAAAGGCTGATTATTTGAGATTGAAAAAGAGTGCTGAAGAAACGCAAGAACAATTGGAAGAGGCTTGGTTTTAAGAATCAGAGTTGAAACATATTATTCAGGAAATCTAAGATGAATTCAAGGTAAAATAAGCTTAAATGATTGATGATTTAGGTTATCAAACACATAGTTGTTGTTCATCGAATTATGTTAGATTTAAAGAGAAAAAGAAGAACTTGAATGGAAGCAGAAAATACAAAAAATCGAAAATGAATCAAGAGAGCTGATGGATAAAGCTGAGATAAGAATCGAATAGGCTGAAATATCAAAAGAAGAAGCGGAGACTGAACTGGCAGTTTAAGCAGCTGAATGGGAGGCTGAAAGAAATTGCTCTTAAATGGAATTCCTTCAAGCAAAAGAAACAATTTTATAACTTAAAAGAAAAATCTTAGACATGAATTAGCCAGATCATAATACCAAGGGATTCAATTAAAATAGGCACCTTATTGAAATGGAAAGATACGGAGAAGAGGATTTCAAGTATGGGTATGAGTTTTCGAGAAGACAAGAGCAGATTGACTAAGAAAATGAGTTAAAAGAATCTCTCGATCTATAAGATCAGATTATTTAACTTGCTCAACAACAGCGTAAAGCTAATAATATTTAAAAAGACAAAAGAACCAGATCGTCAGCAAGAAGGAGGGATTCAATTTATTAGGAAAGATGTAAGGATGATGATTAATACTATTTCAGTGGTGAAAACAGCAGCCAAACATAAAAATAAAAACCAGGACGACAACTAGAGATTTCATCTTAGAATTACTCCTCCAATAAACTAGATATCGAATAAACTATTTAGAGACTCGAGAATGAAGTAATTTCGATTCAGAACTCTTTATCTGCTGATTGTAATCCTAGATTAAATGGTAAATATTCCAACAAAAGAAATAGTAATCTATCATAATCATTTGCAGAAAATTACTAAGAATCTAGGGATTATGAAGATGATTAAAATTAAAATTAAAAATTAACTCCCCCAGCTTTAAATACACTGAGAAGTAGTCTCAATGGACATTCATGCTCAGTATGTTCAACAAATAAAATGTGCTAAAGAGCATCACGGATGAAAGCACTTCTTTAAAGATATGAGCATCTAACGAATAAAACTTCAAACTAGCATTGAGCTAAAAAGATCCAATTAGTAGAATAGATAACAAAATTCAATTTATAAATTAACATACACACACATTCTTAGAAAATCGAGAAGTTAACTTATTTCAAAAGAAAATATTACTACTACGAACTTAAAACAATTACATTTGCATTTTAGTTCATATTGAAGATTTTATTAGTGTATTTTCTCAAAAGTTTGGACAATTTTGGGATAAAAATAAACTGTGAATAAATGATTTAAAAACTATAAAGATTATGTAGTATCCTTCTTGTTTATGACTGTGAAAATTAGATCTTTTAGGAGTTATTCTGATAAGATGGTTGTAAAAATTAAAAAAGCTAGAATTAATAAATATAAAGACTATGGGCTCTAAGTTATTCATTTGATATTCCAATTGATACTTGAATTTTCCCCCTTTTTTTAAAGCTTTCATTCTCACAAAGCTCCAATAAAAGAAATATCCCCAAATTATATTTTTGACCTTTTCAGAAATCGCCAGAAAATAATAACACATTTACATCTGATCCCAAGAAAATTCGCTTATTTTTCTGATGCGATTTATGTTTCTTCAGTTTAATTTTGAAGATTTATTCGCATTCGGCTTTTTCAAGTATTTACAAATTATTAAATTTTGTTAATTTTACGTTAATTAAACAAACAAACAAACAAACAAAAAAAAAGAAAAATATTGGTATTGAGTGATTAAATATAAATGAGAAAAAAGACAAGCAATGAAGCTGATGAGGAGGAGTTCCTGTTAGAAGAGAATAACATGAATGCATCTCCTCCAAGTGATCCATTTGGAAATCATAACCTTTTATCAAGAATAATGTTCTTCTGGGTTATCCCATTGATTAGAGTAAAATAAGATATTTTTGATATTTTACAATGGAGGAGCATGTAATTCTTGAATGTTAATACATTTCATTTATTAGAAAGCTCAAAAGAAAACCCTTGAATAGTAGGATGTATTCGAACTAAACAACAAGGATACTAGCAAGAAAAACTACGAAAAATTCAAAGATGTCTATCAACAAATACTCGAGAATAGTCCTGAGAAGAAAAATAAAATCTAAGCTGTGTTCTACTAAATCTACAGAAGTAGCCAATTTTTGTGTTCATTTCTCTCATTCAATTGCCTTTCCCATCCTTCTTCTTCTTGATTCTTAACCTCTATGTTGCTTTTTCTAGAGGAGATCATCATCTCAGTTATTCTGTATGCTCTAACAGTAGGAAATTCTCTTCTCAACTTATTTTTTGTGTCATATCTCCTCGGAGCTTACGCAAGTGACGATCGAGGGGAATCATTTACTCCACTTATCCCAGGATTGACTTCGCTTTTCTTTTGCATTATCTTAAACTCTATCATAGCTTCAAATTACTCATTCTATTATGTAACCAACAAACTAACATTTACAAAAATAACTCATTTGTCTATTTTTATCTCTTCCTAGAGTTAGTTGACTGTGAGAATGACAGGAGCTCTGAGTATGGCGATTTTTGAAAAGATTCTTAAATTTCCAACATACAGAAATCAATTCTACAAGATTGGTGACATCCTCAATATGGTCTAAGTCGATATTCTACAAGTAAAGCTCTATTCATTAACCATTTTCATTGAAATTATGAACTTTTCGTTTTTTTTTTTCTTCTTAGATCGTCTAATTCACTTAAAATGTGTTCTCCATCATTTTGACTGCTCCTTTTCTTATCGTGGCTGTCTATCTTGTCTACACATAAATACCAAATTTGACAATAGTGAGTCTTTAGGTAGTTACAGCAGTCATTTTCTTGGTAATTTCGGTTATCATGGGAAGGATTTACGGTTAGCTACAGAAGAAATTCATGCACGAAAAAGATCTCCGTATGAGATCACTGGAGGAAATGATGAGAGGGATCAAGACAATCAAATACAATTGCTATGAGAAGTATTTCGATGAAAGGGTAAGTTCAGTATTTTATATAAAATAATTCTTTAGATATTTCAATGTTTTGAATTAGTCTGGTAATTTGAAAATTGTTTTGTTTACTCCCTGTCATATGAACAGGTAAAGTTAAAGAGATAGAGAGAAATCAAACAATGCTACAGACAGAATTTCACTTAGATCCTAAACTCTTTTTTGAATCAACTTTCAAATTCTGTTATCACATCTCTAGTAGTCATAACTGTAGGAATCGACTCATTTGTTGAGTTTGTAGTCATCTAAAATGCTTTCTCCATTATCCTTGGGTTTATTCTAACCCTCCCCGGGTACATAAAAGGTGTTGTTGTTGGATATAACTCGTTACTTCGTCTGGATAATTTCTTCTCTGAAAGCTTTGTTTACTAGCTTGCATTACCTGAAATTGCAAACAGTAATTCAGAATACTCAATTTAACTAAGGAATGCAAGTTTTTCATGGAACATTTCTCTAAAATTGGAAAAAATCGAGGAATCCATTAAGCTCAGCAAGAAAGAAAGCATTTTGATCACTAGGGCTACAAGTGAAAGAGCTTTTGGTGTTAGACAATTGAATCTTAAGATTAAAAAAGGAGAATTTGTCGTTTTCTTAGGAGAGTAATATAAAATACAAGCACTTTTTGATTGTTAAATCCTGAAATCATTGTTTTTTTCAAAGACTTGGAAGCGGAAAAACATCCATACTGCAAGGTCTTCTCGGGGAAATGGAGGTCTCTGGAGGGGAGGTTACTTTCCGTTAAATGGTTGAAATCAACGGCGACATTAGTATTTGTACTTAAGAACCTTGGGTTACTTAAACTACAGTGAAGGAAAATATTATCTACGAGCAGCATTACGATGAACAACGTTACAGAGAAGCCCTGAATGCTTGCTGTTTAGTTGAGGACATTGCGTATTTCGTTGATGGAGATTCAACAACTGTTGGAGAGAAGGGGTAAATTTGACATTACAAATTGAGAAAAATACTTGAATTTTGATTATTTTTTATTCTCAGGGATACTTTATCAGGAGGGTAAAGAAAGAGACTCAATCTAGCGAGAGCGATTTACAAGACAGCTGATGTATACTTGTTAGATGATCCATTGAGTGCACTTGACTTGCATGTTGCCCATCATATTGTGAGAGAATGCTTGAATGGGATGCTCAAGGATAAAACAAGAGTACTTTTTGTGAATAGTCTTCTTGGAATGGAGAAAGCAGATCGTGTTTTTATCGTGAAAGATGGAGAAATTGTCAAAGAAGGAAGATTCTAAGAAATCAAGGGATTTATTACAAAAGATGGGAAGGCTAAATTAGAAGATGATAGAGCTTAAAATGATGAAGAAGAGCTTGAGAAAAGATAAGAAAAGAGACTCATGAGTAATGTCGTGGAGAATAAACCAGCAGCGATAAATTAACAAAACAATTTCACTAAAGAGCTGATCTAAAAAGAAGAAATATAATCTGGTTCTATTAACAAGCAGATTCTTTTTGAGTTCATTCATAACATTGGAGGAGTCTTGTTTATCATTGGAGCACTGATAGGTATTGAATTTGAGATTATTTTGATTTCAAAAATAAATAATTCCTTATCATTTTATTCTTTTCTAAATAATTAGTTATCGGCCTCCTCATATTCTTAACTTCATACTCAAACTAACTAATGTACAGTGTGGATAACATCGAGAATCCAACAGAAGAATAGAAAGCTCACTAAAAAAACTTAATTTTGAAATTCTGCATAGTTGATTTTCTCCGTGCTTTTTCTGGCTTTCTCTAAGACAATCTCTTGATTTTCTGCATGGCTAGGTTATCTCGGTTTATTCATAGTTCTATTGTATTCAAGCTACTTAGAGCTTCGTTTACAAAATTCTACAATCTTATCACTAGCGGTAGAATCATGAATAGATTATCTAAAGACATCTATGAAATCGATACGCTTATTTATTCTGATATTTCCTTACTATTTAGTAGTATAATCCGTCTGATTATCATGATAATTATGTTTAGTTATTGCTTTAACCTTCGAGTGTTTCCTATTGGTGTGTTCTATTTAATTTTCTCGATTTTTATCTCAATTTACTTTTTGAGAGCCAAAAGACAAGTTGTCAGAATAGGTAAAAAGAATATCATAATTTTTATGTATAAAATTCCTTATTTTTCTTTTTCTCAGAGGCAACATCTAAAAGTCCAATTCTGCAGACTTTATCAGAGATCATCAGAGGAATCACTTATTTGAGAAACTGTATTGATCATAAAACAATTAGGGATCAATTCAGGTAGGCTGTAGATACTGATCTGTCGAATTAAATAGCTGTGAACGGAGTAGAGTATTGGTATGAGGGCATAATGAATTTCATGTCATTGTGGCCAATCTTGATTTCCTCGATCATTGCTGTAACAGAAATTAATTAATTCTAAAGCATATTTTGAATTCTTAGATCTTCTTTGTTCATTTGTTTTTTAGTACTATGACACAAGTATTTCATCAAACACTGCTTCGATGATATAGAGCTCCATTGCTAATGTAGCACTAAGTTTTATTGCAATTTCTTAAGCATGGGTATCATTTGAGACACATTTTGTTAATTATGAAAGATGCTCCAAACTTAACAGGTATTCAAAATTAGATTGTTAATTATTAGTAGAGATTACAATATCTAAAATGTTTTTTGCAGTGGCATTCTTCTAGAAGAAGAAGATCAAGGCAAGGGTTAAACGCAGATTGAAATCAAATCATTGGCAAACTCTTAGAACCGAAATTAGCTTGCTCCTTCGGAAATAGCTGCATATTAGAGCTTTGAATCTTCAAATGAAATTAACCGAAATGACTAGTCAATTAAATTTGAAGATGCTTCTTTTTCTTATCGACTTGACTAACCGAATTGCTTGAGAAAACTCAACTTCGTGATTGGAGGGAATCAACGGATCGGTGTTGTTGGGAGAACTGGAGCAGGAAAGACTTCTGTTACACTGGCTTTAACTAAAGTCATAGATTTAGTCTCTGGAGATGTGCTCGTGAATGGAAAGAGTCTCAAATAGTTTAAATTAGCTGAACTACGGAATGAAGTCAGTGTAGTAAGCTAAGAGCCTTATATTTTTGAAGGAACTCTTAGAAATAACTTGGATCCTTATTAGGAGCATACCGAAGAAGAATTAAAAAAAATATTTAACAAAGGATTGCTCTCTTCTTGCTCTGCTTTCATTAAATACGGTCTTGATTCTGAGGTAATCTTTCGTTTATTACTTAAATAATTTTGGAATCTTAAAAATAAGATCTTTATTTTATTATTAGATAAGTCAAATGGGTGAGAATCTATCTGAGGGTGAGAAGCAGCTAGTGAGCATAGCTAGGATTCTTCTGAAGAAATCTACAATCATCATTGTGGATGAACCAACGAGCAGGATCGATGAGAAGACTGAAGAGTTAGTTACATCGATGCTGAACACCTGCTTCAAGGACTGCTTGCTGATTACGATCGCTCACAGAATCAAAACAATTCTCGAAAGCGATAAGATTCTCGTCTTAGA
>Ga0302271_10001712_pt1 | contig 20772 bp, 12 predicted proteins | sample III_Bog_N1_1_FD_198767 | JGI IMG/M metagenome (GOLD analysis project Ga0302271, IMG submission 198767) | Peat permafrost microbial communities from Stordalen Mire near Abisko, Sweden - III_Bog_N1_1 | ecosystem: Environmental > Terrestrial > Soil > Wetlands > Peat | place: Sweden: Abisko... | reverse complement strand
CATTTGGCATTCGAATCAATCGGAACGTTACCAGAATGTTTTTACCGCAGTTGGCAATACTGATGTGGATACGCGCGAAATGCCTATCCTTAAATTCACGCTGCGGCCTAACGATAATCTTGAAGGCAATTCGTGGGGTGGTGTGATGCGTTCCAATGGAACCTTCTATCAAAAGCTTTCGGATTACAACTATATCGAAGTGGTTGCACGTGGCAATGTTGGTAATCTCTATCTCGACCTTGGTGAGATCAGCGAAGATATTTCGATCAACGGTTATGCTCCTGATGGTGAGCTTGAATCTGAAGCGGCTCCTGGTTCAACGGTTCCTCTCGATGATTGCGGACTAGATCGTATCTGCGACAAAGCGGGCGAGACTCGCATGGAATGGGACTGCCGCACACCAGATTGCATTGGCAACAAGATTACTTCTGCAACGAGTGCTAATCCTGACATTGCTCAAGATGATTTCCGTACAGAAGAAACGAACTCAGATGTGACCGAACCCGATGTACATGTCAATGGCACAGAGAATAATAACGGCTCCGACGAACGCCCTTATGACACCGAAGACTTGAACCACAACGGAACGCTGGATCAAGACACTCGCTTTGTCCGTTATCGCGTGAACCTAGAATCCGAAGATCCATCGGAGTATGAGGTGCTGAAAAATGGTTGGCGCCGTTGGAGAATTCCGCTTGCGCATTTCGATACGCTGGTTTCTAAAATAGGTGGATCCTATCGCGACATTCTTTCTAATACGCTTTATTCGCGCTTGTGGTACGGCAATCTAAAGCATGGTGTGAACGAAGGTCAAGCGCAAATCGTTGAGCTTAAGATTGTGGGTAATCAATGGCTAGCAGATTCGACTAAGGATCAGTTTGGTGTGGTCACCGATGGGCCAACGCAAACGGTAACCGTGGATGGACAGACAGTGACTGCAGCAGGGCAAGGCCAAGTGCTCAAGGCCGATTCCAATTACTTGCGCGTTTCGGTGATCAATAATCGCGATGATGCTAACTCTTATTTCATAAGTCCAAACACCAAAGTAGAGCGCGACGCAAATACAAGTTCGCCATTGCAAGAGCAGAGCATGGTACTGAATTATGGCAACTTGCATTCTGGGCAAGTGGTGAGTGCTACTCGCTTCTTTGACACCGACATGAAAGACTTGACGCAGTACGATTCGCTCAAGCTCGAAGTTCATTTATCGAGTACCGATTCGGGTCAGCCAATCCGCTTTGCTTTGCAATTTGGAAACGGTGGTCAAGAGGGTTCCGATAACTTTTATGAATGGTCGTTCAAGCCTACCACTTTGAATATGGATGCGTGTATTGCCGATAAAGGAAATCGCGAGAGCGACTGCCATGCACAAAATTGGCTTGCCAATGCGATGGCTGTGCCACTGTCTGAATTTGTGGATTTGAAAGCTGGCCGCGTAAACATGGCTGATAAAGAGGTCGCGCGTAAAGGATCAACGGCCTTGGCGCGCGCAGAGCGCGTTCGCATTGTGGGAAATCCAACCACGGGTCGTATCAATTGGGTGCGCTTTGTGATTGTTGGTGATGATCCAACCAATAAAGCCCCCGCTCAGGTTCACGGTGTTTTCTGGATTAACGATCTGCGCTTGTCGGGCGTGAATACTGCTTGGGGCTATGCGGGCCGCGTGCATGCGCAGCTTGACTTCGCAGATGTGATGAGTATTTCTGGTGACGCAAAATATCAAGATGGAAATTTTGCAACCTTAAAGAGCGATGGTAAATCTCCCAAGCCAACCATGGCCGAAGCGAATACGCAACTTGATGTGAATGGCAACTATTCCTTGAACATTAACAAGTTCTTTAAAGACGAATGGATGCTGCACATGCCTCTTTCGCTGGCTTACACAAGTACGCTGAAACACCCATTCTTAAAGCCTCAGAGCGATGTCGCCTTAACGCAAGACAACATCACCGACATTCTCCCAGAATTCCTAGGAAGCTCTAAGTTGCCGTCGGATTCCGTGCTCATAAGAATGCGCAACGACAGCAATGCAACTATTAAGTCGCAAGCTTACGAGACGTTTACCCATGGGCGAACACTCAGCTTTGGTTACGCAAAGGATCACGTAGAAAGCAAGAATCCTTTCACCGAACTAATCAAGCAAGCATTACTTGAACGCCCAGCTTTCAACTACCGCTACAGCGAACGCGAATCTCGTTCAGCCACTAGTGGCGACTCTTCATATAGCTATGGAACCACCATCGATTACAAGCTGGGAACCTTTACTCCGTTCAATTGGCACCCGATTAAAAAATTCACCTCGCTTACCTTTGAGCCATGGCCGCAAACCTTTGATCTGACTCTTTTCGACCTGAATTACACTAAGTCGGTTAGCCAGCCCTTAGATCCTGACTATGTAACGCCCCCTGCAGATATGAAGCGTGTGCTCACCTACAACGTGGACTTGCAGCACAAGGTCAATATGCGCTGGAATATGTTTCCATTCTTAAATACCAGCTACACTCTAGCGATTAAGCGCGACATGGAAAATGGTGGAGATCGTTCTGCATTCTATGGTAACAATTTCTTTAGCACCAACAGTGATGGTGGCTTGTTTGCAAAGAACTACATCTTTGACTTTGATCACACCGATCGCCATGTGGCAGCTCACGTGGTGGATTCTGTTGTGACTCCAAGCCTTACGCAGCATGGCGACAAGAAAGACCCAATTACTGGCCAGGTGATTACCTACAAGCCCGGTGACACCAATACCTACACAACGATGTACGATCGAACCTACATCTATCGTGTGGATAGCCTTGGCACACATGACTTTGGAAAAGACTACGGAATCTTACGCGATGAACGCCAGCGCTCGCAAGATTTCAAAGTCAATTTTACACCACTTGTGATTCCGTTTATGATCACGCGCTTTACCTTTGGTTCGACCTTCATGCAAGCGAAAACCATCCCAAGCGCATTCAGTTTCGAAGACGTATCCATGATCAAGAAAAATTACTGGAGTATTGATCAGACCAATCACTTTGAATTCGATCCGACCCTGAAATTGATTGACTTGGTGGGCTTTGGAAAAAAGAATGCAGCAACTGCATTTCTCGAAAAATGGAAGTGGCGCGATATTCATGGTGCGTGGAATGTGGATCTTAAAACCACTGGCGAAAACTTTACTTTCGCACAGCTTGCTGAGCAACAACACGTAAGCCCACTGCAATATTACTTGTACGGTTTTGGCATGAGCGATGGTTACGGAATGCGCAATCCTTTGAATCTTGTTACCGGTGATATGCTTTTAAATACCCGCGAAGATTACGAACGCTTTGCTCAATATCGCAATAAGACTGCTGATACCAATGTGATTCAAGGAACCTTCACGCATAGCGTTGATCGCCGAGCAACAGCAGGCACTAGCCTAACGTTGCCTTGGTGGGATATTGCGGCTACTATCGATGGTCAATGGTCAGAAACCTTTATGCAGCAACGCCTCAACCCACTTTTCCTTGATACCACCACCGTGTGGCCTAAGGTGGGAGTGGGAATATCCATTCCGAATTTCATCGCTCATGTGCCATCGTGGAAGCCATACCTAAAGTCGATCAGTACCAGCCATCGCTTTGATTACACCTTCACCAAAACGGTGCATACATTCCAGAATGCTGAAGATGAATGGAAGACGGAGATATCAACGTCGCCTTTGATTCGCGTTTCAGTATTAACTCAGCGCGATTTGCATATCGATAACGATGTGAATGTGTCCTATGCCTACGCAATGCGTAGACCCAAGGTGCAAGTGATTACTTCGGATACGATGGGTTTAGTGAATCCCACTGTGGGCGATACCTCAGACCTGTATTTTGATACGCCATGGATGTACACAGATAAGAATGAAACATGGAGTTGGACCGCTGGCGATGAGTTGACTCTCGGCTATGACATCAAGACTAAGCACGGTTTCCAATGGTTCCGTTGGTACTTCCGTCTTAAGAACGATATTCAGCTGAAGTTGAATGCGGGCTATAGTTGGGCTATGGAAAAGTACAGTCAGCGCGCGGTGCTTTCTGGTTATAGTCCATTGCTAAGTCAAGCTTCAGCAGGGGTGAATCGCACGTTTAGCTATGCGTGTCCAGAATTGAATGCAGACGGATCTGTATATTTACTGAATGGCGCTCAAGTTGCGAGCTCTTGCAGTGCAACGATTTATAATCCAGGTTTTGTGGATACCGCAAACGTACAAGTGCCTACTCGCAAATACATTTTTCACATTAAGCCTAGTGTGAACTATCAGTTCAATAAAATGGTTTCGAGCTCTGCATACCTCGAATACGTTTATACTCGTGAAAAAATGAGTTTAGGTGGATCGCATAATTTGCAAACACTGCAATTCGAAATAGCCCTGTTAATGAAGTTCGAATAGGAGTTGCTATGAGCCTACTGCGTGCAATTGTATGTGTGATTTTTCCACCGCTTGGTGTTTACGATAAAGGTTGTGGAAATATTCTGCTCGTGGGAATTCTCACGCTCATAGGTTGGATTCCAGGTGTGATTGCAGCGATGATTGTGTGCAATCTAAACCCCACGCGCAAGGCTTCTCAACACGCAGCAGATGCTTCTTCCGATAACGATTGGCGTCGAGGCTAATCCAGTCATCTAATGTTCCATTAATCCACGCGCATAAACGAACTCTGCACCACACCATCGGGAAAGCGCTTTGATCGTGTGCAGCAAAGAAATTCGCGTTTGCCACAATCCAAAAATAGCGGAACACCCGATCCAATCAAAACTGGAATCGTGGTAATGACATATTCATCGATCAAACTTTTATCGCGAAAATTCGCAATAAGTTCAGAGCCACCTACAAGCCACAAGCGTTTGCAACCTTGTGTGTAAAGATCATCTGCAACGTCTTTTGGGCTTTGTGTGACCCTGCTTACGTTGGGTAGTGACTTATCCACTTGTGTTGATACCTTGTGTGTAAAGACCCGAGTTGGCTTCTCTCCGTAAGGCCAAGGCCCCATTGTTAATAGTTGTTCAAAGGTCTTTCGCCCCATCATAATGGCATCAATAGACATATAAAAGCTGTGATATTCATAATCATTGCCTAGCTTGGGAACTGGTAACCAATCGATTCCACCAGCTTCATCGGCAATAAATCCATCGAGACTTTGCGCTATGTAACAGACGATCATAAGTACCCACATCAAGCAGGAATAAGCTCCTAAAGATTTTCACAAATCAAGAAGAGCTTAGCAAGCAGACAATGAGAGCAAACCTAAGCGCCGCGCCTTGAAAGTAAAATTCCTCCAGTGAATACAAGCGCGAAACCACCCACTTGTGGTGCCGACATTCGTTCCCCCAGCACAAGCATTGCAAGCACAGGGGTTAGCAGCGGCCCTACCATTGAATACACTGCAGACTTACTCGCACCAAGCACACGAAATCCGTATGTCGTTAGGTACGCAGGGGCAACCGTGCATAGCAAAGCAAGTGCAATGGCAATAGGCACAATCTCGCGTGGAGGGTGCAGCATAAAAGCTGTAGATCCGCACACAACGTTTTGCACACTACATGCAAGCGAACTTGCAAGCATTGCACTTGAGGTAAATGCAAAGGTTCCCATCTTGCGTTGCATGCCCACACTCGCCACTACGAAAAATGCATACACAATGCAGCCCACCAAAATCGAAGCGACACCCACAGGGTTTGCGTTCGCGTGTCCACCATCGCGTCCTAGGCACGAAAGCGTTACGCCCGCATAGCAAACGGCAAGAGCAGCCAAAGTGAAGCGTGAAAGCTTTTCTCGCCCATAGAACCATGCGACCAGGATTATCAAGGCCGGGCAAGCGTGTATCAATACGCGCTCAAGGCTTGCGCTCACCATTCCCAATCCGTAAAAGTTCAATGTTGGTGAAAGGTAGCAGCCCAGCAACCCAAGACCCGCGGCTTGTGCGACATGCTTTGTTGGAATCGGCTTACGACGCAAAGACCACATGAGCACAGCAGCATATACTGGTGCTGCATAAACCATACGCAGAGAAAGCATACCCAATGCTGTGGCGCCATGTGCCATGCCAGCCTTGGTTAAAATGCCCTTGCAGGAAAATAGGATGGAGCCTACGATTGCAGCAATCACTGCAAACATCACACCCTGCCGATTGTCTTCTTGTCCGTCATTCCTTTCCATGGTTCCTTAGTCCTAACGTTGCAGCGGAACTCCCTCCATGAAAAAGCAAAAGCCTGTTCCCTAGAGGGAGCAGGCCGTATGCGACAGTTATTGATTGCGTTAACTGATGATGCCCACTCCACGTTCTGTCATAGACAGAGTACGCCATGCTTTCGGAGCACGGAGTGTGAGGGAATGGTGTTTATTCATCATCATGGCGGCAATTGTACTAAAAGATTCGTTTGTGTGCAATGGAAAGGAAAATGATTGCACTTACCGTCGTTTAAATTGATCGCGCAACTTCTTTAGATCTGCAAGAGTCACAGAGGCTTCTTCTTCTGGATCTGCTTTGGGCTTGCGCAGGCTATTCCATTGAAGTTCTACCTCGAATGCTTCTAAAGTCAATTCGTCGAAATATCCTTGAGAAAAAGCTGTACGCCCAGATTCTAAGCGGGTTAAAGTCTCGCGCAATGCGTTGCGACGATCTGCTGCAAGCTGGTTGGATGTGAGCCATGGCCTAAAGCGCTCGCGCAAGGTTTTCCAACGTTTCACGTGTTGTTCATGCTCATCGTTGATCAAAATTTTCCATTCACGAAATTCAGCGAGGCCTGTCAAATTCCATGGCCCATGTTCAATGCCATTGGAAAATGCAGATGCCAAAGCAAGTCGTTCGCGCAATGTATTGCAGTCTTCTTGCAATTCACAAAGTTCTTTCCAATGTGCTTCAAGGCGTTGCCCTTTGCGGATTCGCTGTGAACATTCGCGCAGAGCATTCCATGCAAAAACAAAAGCCTCAATGCTAAGCAAAGCAGAATCATGTGCATTGCGTACAAGTGTCCAACGAATACGCTCGGGTTCGTCGTGAGTACTTTTTCCCAAGTCATCAAAGGTGGATAGTTTGCGCCCCTGCAAGCCTTCAAGTCCACTAAAGCGTTCTAATCGTTGTGCAAGCGCTCTACTCTCCCAAGCAGAGGCGTCGATCATAAGATTGTGCAAAAGGAAGATGCGATTGAGCGGCATCCATTCTTCTGTGGCACGAGCGCCTAATAAATCAAGCACAGAAATGCGGTCGCGCAAGAGATCGAGCAACGGCCCTGGAGTAGGGTCTTGCCCAAGTTGGCCAATACGCTTGCTCCACCAATCGGCTTCCATTGCATCTAACAGTCCGTAGCCAATTTGCAAACAAGTATCTTCTGCATATTCAACGCCAAATCCATAGGATACACCGTGCGGAAGTGCCCAGGCATTGCGTGTGATAGGAGGTGTAGCAAAATGTTTGCGTTCTGGGAAAAAGACGGACTTGCCTAAAAGAAACATTTGCGCAAAGCCGTGCTCGGGAGACAGCTCTAAGCTTTCACGGCGATTGGTGAGTTTGTCTGTAATGTCTAGGTGCAAGCGCAAATGTGTGTCTTTGCTAGGCTGCACATGCAATCCAAGTTCTTGCGCATTCGGCAATTTTCGAAATTCATTCAGCAGTAAAACAAATGGAGACGCATCTGGATTCTCGCCTAAAGCTTCGATCCAAAGGTCTTCAACATTTTCGCGCTCCGCTTCTAACTTCTTGCGTGAAGCACTCGGAATCTCTTCGTACAAAGCATCGAGCATCCAACTACGCCATTGGGCAAGTTGGCGTGCAAGCCTTGCAGGAGTAAGGCGAACCCAAAGGTGAAAAGGCAACTCAAGGCTAAGTCCATCGCGAGTGTGATTGCGGTCAAAAATCAATTCACCCGTAACGCGCTCCCCTTCAAGGGTAAAGGTTTCAAGAGATCCGCTTTCAGATTTTCCTTTATCGCGTGGGTCTACTCTCAGTTGCGGTTTTGCTTTTTGCAATGCATCACGCAGTGTGTGGGTGGCTCTGCCCGCATTCAATGTAGTGAGTGCAGGAGTATTGCGAAGCTCATCTTCCGTTACCCATGTTTGCCAAGTAAAGCACAAGCGCTTTTCGGTATTGGTCGCGATCCATTTTTTCAAATCGGGTAGTGAGGTAACCTCTGGTGCAGCATTCTTAAAGTACTCGATGAGCATGGAATCTGTGGGAGCAAGGCCCCAGCGACGAAGCTTGGCTTCTTGGGCACGCAAATGTTCAAGCACGCGCAGATTATTTTCCATGAACACAAAAGGCCGAGCCATGTTGCCTTCAACAACAGCTTCACGCCAAAATATTTGTGCACAAGCAACAGGATCTACGCGCCCAAAGTCTACGCGCTTTCCACGACTAATCACCATGCCGCGAAACTGAACTTCTTCGACAGCTTCTACAAAACCGCGTTCGGGATTCCAAGCAGGATCGTGCCAGCGGCGAGTGCAAAATTCTTCTGCAACTTGCATGATCCACTCTGGGCGAATCTCGGCTGCGCGTGCTAAAAATACGCGTGAGGTCTCGCGCACTTCAGCTGCGAAAACCCATTCAGGACTTTTACCGTACACATCGGAACCCGGGAAAAGATGGCCCTCGCGACCACCTACTATACGATAGCAACCGGCTTCTATGTCACGGCGCGCAAGGCCTCCCAAGAATCCACCGAGGAGTGCTATATGCAAATTATCGCGGTGAAAAGTCTCCAATCCACAAGCGCGATCTTTAAATTCAACTTGCAAGATATGACTGAACTGCTCGTATAAATCCATCCACTCACGCATGCGCAAAAAGTGCAGCCAGTTCTCTTCACATAGTTTGCGCAGCTTGTTGAGCGAGGCACCCTTTTCCCACGACTTATGCACATGATTCCACACGCGCACAAGGGTTAAAAAGTCCGATTTATTCCCGCCATGCTTGCGGTGGCATTCACGTGCTTTATCGCGTTCAGGGCCTTCGGCGGGAGTAATCCGTGGATCTTGAATAGAGAGCACAGCGGTCACAATCAAAGCAGGTTGAAGCACGCTTAGATCGCGAGCGCGCAAAAGAACTGCGCTGAGAGCAACATCCATCGGAAGTTTCGCCATCTCAAGGCCGAGACGAGTAACGATCGCATCTGCTTCAGGCTGGAGTAAGGCTCCAAGTTCATGCAGTTGTCGGTATGCACCTCTAAAAGATGAGCGTGGCGGAGGCTGCAAAAACGGAAATTCATCGAGCTTAAGTCCTAATGAGCGCAGCTGTAATACCACGTTGGCTAAGTTCGATCTGCGAATTTCAGGGTCGGTATATTCAGGGCGGTCGCGCAAATCTTTTTCGGAATAGAGTCGCACACAACGGCCAGGTTTTACGCGGCCTGCGCGGCCCATGCGCTGCCGAGCACTTGCTTGCGAAATATCTTCTACCGGCAAACCTTGAATGCGGCTTTGCGCATTGTAACGCGACATGCGTGCTTGCCCAGCATCTACAACGTATGCGATCCCTGGAATGGTAAGTGATGTTTCTGCGATATTCGTCGCAAGCACAACCTTCACTTTGTGGGAACTATGAAACACCTTGCGCTGGTCTGCAGGGCTAAGCCTTCCAAACAAGGGCAAAATTTCATAGCGTTTTTCGTCGAGCTGTCCGCGCAAATCCTCTGATAAATCTTGGATATCGCGTTCGGTGGGCAAAAAGCAAAGAAGGTTATCGGGTCGATCATCCATCAATTCTAAGATGGCAGCTTCGGCATCATCAAGTAAACCAGAATCGCCGCGAGCCTTGGCATTCTTACGCTCATCGGGAGGGCGGTACTCTACGCTAACGGGAAATAATCGACCTTCTGCATCCATAATTGCAGAGCCAGGATAGAATTCTTGAAACAGCTTTGCATCTAATGTGGCGGAAGCAATAATTAAGCGAAATTCAGGGCGGTGCTCGGTGACTCCGCGCAAAATTCCTAGCAGAATATCAATGTTCAGCGACCGCTCATGAGCTTCATCGAGTAGTATGCAACTGTATTGGCGGAGTAAGCGATCTTTACGAAATTCTTGCAGCAGAATTCCATCGGTCATTACTTTGAGTGGCGCGTCTGCACGGCCTTCTTCCAAAAAACGAATGCGAGTTGATACCAAGGATTCATCTTGTAACTCTTCGCGTAAGCGATCCGCAATCGAGAGTGCAGCAATGCGGCGTGGCTGCGTGACTCCAATGCGCCCAAACTGGTACAGACCAGCTTCCAACAGAAACTTGGGCAACTGCGTGCTTTTGCCAGATCCGGTATCGGCCTGCACAATAATGACACGATGGTTTTTAAGCAACTCCAAAAAGGCCTCGCGCTTTTGCACGACGGGCAATTCAGGATACGGTGGAATCACAATCTTACGAGGTTCGGAAGTCACAGCGCAAATGTATCAAATCACACAAGCAGAATTTCCAGCGCTTGTAGCATCTGGCGTAAATCGCCTTTTTGTTGGATCCACTTGGCTTTTATTCCATCGGGAATTGTTGGCAAATGTTCATCGAGCCAAAGCCCCAGCACCGGTATTTTTTTGTCTTCATCGGTTGTGACAGAAGCAAAGCGTTGCATCACTTCTTTGCATTCCGCCTCTGCACCACCAGGGGCAAATTCAAGTATTACTGCGCGATACTTGCCCGCTGCGAGAGCTTGTTCTACCTCGCTTTTGTTGCGAGTAAGAGTAATGTGCCAGTCCCTAGAAAAGTAAAGATAGTGTGGATCAAGAAAGCGCTTGCCTAGGCGCACAAAGAGAAGCGGTGGTAGTGTTGCTGGGTCTTCTGCTTTTTTGGGGAGCAATTTTTTATCGATGCCAAAGAAGCCAGCATAGTTTAAAAGACTTGTATCGATCGGATCATAAAACGAAGGAGACACTCCTACAGGCATCCGCATTTCGCGTAAAAATCCATCGGGAACAGGTTCAATGGTATCGTCACAGCCATGGCCAAAGCCGCCTGCTCGCGCGAGTACAACAGAAACGGCAAGGCAATCGGTGAGCAAGCGCAAAGTGTTGGGAGCTTTCTCTTCTTCGCGTAGAAAGAATTTGTCTTGAGCGCGTATAGCAGCTACCAAGTCTTTGGGTAAGCGCCATTGTTCCAAAAGGCGAGAAACATATTCCGCGGGGTGAAACCCTAGAATACTTAAGCAAGCATCTTCAAACGAAATGCCATCAGAGGCAATCTTGTGAAGTAGTGAGTCAAACAACTCCACATAAAAAGCATCGAGTAAAAGTACGGAAAAATCAGAAAGCAAGCCTCCCAAAAATGCAATGGTTGGATCGGGTAAGCGCAAATGTTTAGCAAGTTTTTCTGCGATGATTGCTCGGCCAAGTGTGTAAGTCCAAAAGTCCATGCGGTTAAAACCAAAGGTTTCGCGATCAGGTAAAAGTTTCATGAGTTCAAGCCCCATGGCTATCGCCTTTACCTCGTTAAAACCTATGCGGATAATGGCTTCGCGAGCGCTGCCGATTTCTTTTTGACTTGCGAAGTGTACTGAATTCGCAACCTTTAAAATGGTTGCACAAAGGCTCGCATCGCTATTGATAACCTTCGCTAAATCTTCCGCACCACTGTTCGCATTTTCTGCGAGATCCAAAATTTTCATGATGACAAAGGGAAAGCTAAACAGCTTTCCTGTATGCTTCACCATGGCTTCGAGTTTTATGCGAGTCTCTACATTCGGATCGAGTAGCTTTGCAATGTCTTCTTTCTTTAAGTCATCAGCGGACTTATTTGCGGTTGCTGCTGTGGCTTGCAAATCGATGTTTGGCGCGGACTTTTTCATAACCTCGAAAAGGCTATTTAACTTAAGGGGGCGCTGCAAAAAACCAGTGCCACCGGCCGCATTTACATCACCTAAAATTTGTGACGCACTCGAAGATCCATAAGCGATTACTGGCGTTTTAGCAAAACGATCGTTCTTGCGTAGTAAGCGAAGAAGGCCTAATTGATCCACGTAGTTGGCTGGTATTTCTAGGAATACAAAGTCAGGGCGATATTGCAGAAGTTGTAAAAAATTTGACGCTGCGGGTGGTGAGATAAACACAGCAAACCCGCGCTGTTTAAAAGCCAAATGGAGGATCTCAGTTTCCTGCGGATGAACTGAGATCAAAACAATCCGAATCATGTCAACCTAATTTTAGAGAGCCAATCTAGAAGCGCCTCCAGATTATACACCTCTTTCTGGTCATTTGCATTGGCCGATATCTGCCAACTTGGAGTAACAGGATCCTCGCAAACTTCAATTAATGGATATTGGACATCATCAATAATCCATCCCTTACGGCGTAAGGCTCGGCGCGTCCAGTCGGCCACTAAACCTTGTCCTTTAAATGCGACTTGAATACAACCTAGTTGGGCAAAATGAAAGCTGCCATGCTTCATATCAAAGAAGACATCTTGGGTCGAAAACACCCGAGAAAAAACTCCCTGCAAAGCGAGCGCTTCAGGTAAGTCATATTCTACATGGCCTTTCCCATCGAGCACAAGCATTCGATCCGCAAAACGCATCGCTAAGTCGAGATCATGGGTGCTTAAAATAACGCCCACTTGCTTGGAGCGGCAAAGGTTGCGCAGTAATCCTAGCAAACCTACGCGGTGAGGCAAATCTAAGAATGCGGTGGGTTCATCGAGCAGAATCAAGCTGGCTTCTTGTGCTAGTGCGCGAGCAATAGCTAAGCGTTGACGTTCACCATCGCTGAGTTCATCCACAAAGCGCGTTGCTAGATGCGTAGAATCGGTGGACTCCATGGAATGCTGCACAACTTCTCTATCGTGCTCTGTTAAGCGATCAAGCCAACCGGAATGCGGTGAGCGTCCAAGGGCAACACTGTCAAATCCTGTCATGGCATGTGCGCCACCGAAATGCGTGGTCACAAGAGCCATGCGTCGTGCACGTTCGCGCAGAGAGAGTTGAGTTATTGATTCATTGCCTAAGAAGATTTCTCCAGCAATGGGTTTAAGTAGTCCGGTGATTGTTTTGAGCAGGGTCGATTTTCCACTGCCGTTAGGGCCAACTAGCGCGACAATTTCACCGGGTTTAAAATGCAAGTCTACAGGGCCAGCAACCTCGTAAGCCTTGCCCTTGCTGGCCGTATAGCCGATATGCAAATCTTTGGTGTGGAGTAGCTCAGTCATCGAGCCTCCCATGTCCGCGTAGTAGTGCCCAGAATACCACAGGCACACCGATCAACGCAGTCACAGCATTTAAAGGCAACACGCCACCTTGTGTGGGAAGGTTTGCTACCCAACCTGCAAGCACAGCAAGCACAGCACCGCAAAGAATCGTTGCAGGCAAAAGAATGCGATGATTCGCGGTTTGAAACACAGTGCGTGCCAAGTGAGGTACTGCAAGACCTAGAAAGCCAATCGGCCCACAATAGACGGTGGTAACTGCCGTTAGGAGCGAGGCTGCACCTAGCGCGATAATGCGATTACGTTTTACGGATACGCCTAAACTTTGCGATTGCGATTCGCCCAGCAAGACGGTATTCAAATATTTCATCGCAGGCAAAGTCAGCAAAATACCTACACCGACCGTGCCGCCTAATATTCCCATTTCATTCCAATGCACGCGTCCAAAGCTTCCGAAACCCCAGTTTACAAAGGCTTCGAGCCGATTGGGGTCTCCAAAATGAATCATTAAACTTACCAACGAATCGACGAGGTATCCCATCATGAGCCCAAGTACCAGAAGGCTTACCGGGCTTTTGCAATAATGTGCGAGCCATAGCACAATCATCATCACCAGCAATGCGCCGAGGGTTGCCGCAGACAGCACTCCGAACCAACTACCCGCGCCTACGCCAAGCAGTAGCACCAATGCAACTCCAAGCCCCGCGCCCGAGCTAATGCCCAACACATAAGGCCCCGCAAGCACATTGCGAAAAACGGTTTGCATCAAAAGGCCTGCAACCGAGAGTCCGCTACCCGCGATCATTGCGGTGAGTGTGCGAGGAATTCGCATCTGCCAAAGAATGGTTGCTGAAATTCCAGCTTGTTCTGGATTTGTGAGTGCAAGCCATATATCACTTGGTGATAGCGAGACAGCACCGATCATCAGGGACAATCCTGAGACAACCAAAAGGCTCAAGAAAAGCGTTGCAAACCAAGCCAAGTTGCGCATGGTTCTAATTTAGAAGAATGTGAGGTGTGTAGAGATCAGGAAGGGTTTTTCTTAGCAGGTGCGCTGGCTGCCGGTGCCGCAAGGCCGCCCCGATGGTATGCTTCTGCAGGGATTCGATCAAACTGTTGAATTGCATCGAGCCAATTGTCCATGAGATCGCGGAACTCAAGTTTGTACAAATGATGCCTCAATGTATCTGCGCTTGTCTTGTACAACACATAGTCCCAGCGAACGACGTTGCGATCCGAAAAAACCTCGCGTGAACGATAGGTGGAGTCTGACTCAAAGCGGAAACGAGCACGGTAAGCATATTCGCCTGTCTTGTAATAGCGTCCTGAATCCGTATACGTGTATGTTGTGGAATAAAGCGTGTCGTTATTGCTGAATTTGAGAGACGCATCAAGGAACGCATGTCCATGTTCCATAATGTCTGTGCGCCAATCACCGAGCAAACGCTTCTTCTGTTTAGCCTGCAAGATGGAATCAATTTTCCAGTGGTCAAAATTTGACTTATCGTAAGTTGTGCGATCGATGTATTTGCCTTGCTTGGCTGCTGCACGTAGTCGGCTAGTAGAATCTTTAATCTGCGCACTATCCAAAGATTTTCCTGGTTTTACCGTTTCTGTAATTGCAGAAAGCGAATCGAGTTTTGCTTGCAATATTGAGTCCGAAATTTCGGGCAAATGAATTGTCAAAGCAGCAGCAACGGAATCAGAATGCACCGATTTTGCAACAAGGGAAACAGCACCCTGCGTTTGCGCAAAAAGAGAGCTACACAGCAGAAAAGTGGGAATCAATACACGAGATAAGAAAAGCATCACTTTTAATTTAGAATATTGCGCCCCAAACCAGAAAAACGAGTCGATAAAGGACTCGCTAATTTTCATGAAACCTTGCGATGGTATGTTATGGGCTTTAAAAGCCCTAGATGTTGTAGTGATTTTGATCACGCTATCCGATATAAGTGAGCAAACCGGCCGCAAGAAGCCCGATTACGCATAGTCCAACTACGATTTTGATGATCTTGATATTGACGGTCATATATGCCTCCATAGGAAAATCCGTCTGCACATTGCTCTTATCCCTCTCAAGAAGATAGGGGTGAATTGCATACAAACCAAGTAAAAGAAGCATTGTAAACGAAGGTTTACAGCATTGCTGGAATAGTACAAACGCGAATAATTAACGAATAGATAGCGAGTTTCGCGTGTTATTTGTTGAGCCAGCCCGCTTTCTGGATTAGCGCAAAAATTAGTGCGCCTGGATATCCATAATAGAGAAGTCCATAAACTGGTGCAAGCACCCAAGCATGCATTGCCCAACTTGTAATCGCTACAATGAAAAGGAACGAGACAACAAAAGAAATAGCTGTCTTTTTGCCTAGAGCCGCATAGCCTTTATGCTTTCCGTATTTATAAACAAATAGCGGTGCAGGGATACCCACTCCAAAAATCAACGTGGCAAGCAAAGACCAGAGAAGTGCGAGATTACCCCAGCGGCTGTACAAAGCAAAAACACTCGAAAAATAGATCACCAAAAAATAGGTGAGGATTGGGCGACGATCGGAAAGGACTCTTGCGGTAATTGTCTGTTTCATGCTTCCTTCGCGAGCGATTCACTAGCGAGCAATTCGTTGATGGAATGGGCTGCGCGGCGGCCTTCGCCCATAGCAAGGATTACCGTGGCTGCACCTAACACAATATCACCACCTGCAAAGACTCGTTCCATGAAGGTTTTGTTGGTAAGAGCATCGACTAATACATGACCTTTTTTGTCGATTTTTAAGTCCGGAGTTGTTTGTGGAATCAAGGGATTAGAGCCGTTTCCGATCGCGACAAGAACAGTATCTACCTCAAGTTCAAACTCGGAACCCTTAATTTCAACTGGGCTGCGACGGCCTGATGCATCTGGCTCGCCGAGTTCAAAGCGAATGCATTCCATTGCACGCACTCGGCCATTGGTATCACCTAAAATTCGCGTTGCATTTTGCAGATAGCAGAACTCTATACCTTCGGCTTTCGCGTGGTGAACTTCTTCGACGCGGGCAGGCATCTCAGCCTCTGTGCGCCGATAAATAAGCTTCACGGAATCAGCGCCCATGCGCATCGCCATGCGGGCTGCATCCATCGCAACATTGCCGCCACCGAGCACCGCAACCTGTTTGCCCTGCCATAATGGCGTGGCAGCATGGCCTTTGTCGAATGCGCGCATAAGATTCGTGCGTGTCAGGTATTCATTGGCCGCAAAGACACCCACTAGGTTTTCACCTTCAATGCCCATGAACATGGGGAGCCCTGCGCCTGTGCCAATAAACACTGCGTCAAAACCATCTTTTTTGAAAAGATCGCTAACCTTGCGGGTACGGCCAATCACAAAATTCAAGCGAAACTGTACGCCCATTTTAGCGAGTGTATCGATTTCTCGATCCACAATTTCTTTCGGCAAGCGAAACTCTGGAATGCCATAGCGCAGAACGCCTCCGAGCTTATGGAAGGCTTCAAAAATCACTACCTCGTGGCCTTCGCGGCGTACGTCTGCAGCGACTACAAGACCTGCTGGGCCAGAGCCAATCACGGCCACTTTTTTTCTTGTGTTTGGTTTCACTTCCGGGATCTTGACTTCGTTGTGCAAACGTTCCCAATCGGCGGCATAGCGCTCGAGGCGCCCTATGGCCACCGCATTGTCAACGCTTTTGAGAGATTTGCCAACGGTGCAATTTTCTTGGCACTGCGATTCTTGCGGGCATACGCGCCCACAGATGGCGGGCAGCAGCGACGTCTCTTTGATCTTGTCGATGGCACCGCGCATATCGTTATTTGCGATGTGCTGAATGAATGCTGGAATATCGATGTGAACAGGACAGCCTTCCACGCAAGCCGGGCGCTTGCATTGCAGGCAGCGTATAGCTTCGAGTTGCGCCATTTCAGGCGTGAAGCCTGTGGCAACTTCGTCGAGAGAACGTGCACGGTAAGTTGCATCGAGTTCTGGCATTTCTTGCACAGGAATCGCTAATCGATCCTTGATTTTCAAGGGCGTAGGGCGAGAGATTAGTTCGTGCAGAAGCGTTGCTGCGTTAGTCATCTTACTAATCTAGCAAGTCTCTGCTTTGTTGATGCAGCTCACAGGATCGGGTCATTGTACGTGAGTATGCTCACTCATGATTTGCGCAGTTTACAGATCATGAAATGACTGTGAAACCTTATTGTGTATGGCTTCGTTTATGTTGAGTGCGTTCTGAATGGCAAAGTTTGAAATTCATTAGCGCTCGATGTTTTTCCGTGCAAAGGACTACTATTGAGAAAAACGAGGACTTTATGGCTCCATACATGATTGCAACAGCGTTAGGAATGATTTGGATCTTAGGCTTCGCATCGTGGGCTGAAAAGTCCGATGTAGAAGACGCGGATTAACTGGGGGTAGCGAAAGACCCTTCGGCATGGGGCTTTGGCGGTGCTGACGTGTGGGGGTTGACAGGGGAAAAACCACACACGGCTTGTGCAATGAAATTTCGCACGCGTGCACCGCCATGCTTAAGATGCTTACTAGAAGATAGCCCCAGGGCGAAGAGGCTTGCGCGTAGGGGGCTTCCCCCTTCATCCTTTGCACCCTCCGTCATCCTTGCTTGGCAAGGATCTCACTCAGTATGAGATGGTGGTCAAGCCACCATGACGCAGAACGTGTCCACCATGACAGAGAATGAGTTTGCCACGGTTGGTGAATTTCCTGACATTGAAACGTTGAGGTTATCAACGCAAGCGCGCCACAAAAACCCGACATCGGAATGCAAAGGTTACACGGCACACGTAGTGGGATCGTGTACACCTAATTCCGATGCGGTTTGTATTCGCATTTTCTTCCCCCATTTTTTAGATTGAGTGGATTGTGAAAATCCCCCCAATCCTTTTGCTTGTGGCTTCTGCGTGCGTGTGCGTGCAGGCCGTGCCTTTTTACGGTAATCAGAGTTCTGTCGTTTGGAAGTCTGCTGAGACGGAGCACTTTGTTTTCAACTACCCGCTGGAATATCAAGGCGAGGTCGAAAAGGTGGTCTCGTTTGCCGAGGCTGTGCATGATTCGGTTGAGAATCGTTACCGTGTAAAATTGCCAGGCAAGGTGAATATGAACGTGCGCAATGCGCTGTTCTCCAACGGCCTCGCAAGTCCCATCAACAACACCATGAATATTTGGCTCACCGATTGGGATTTTAAAACACGCTCTACCCACCATTGGATGAACGATGTGGTGACCCATGAGTTCTCGCATTTGGTGAGCATTCAATCGGGCTCAAAGGTTTCACCCATTGTGCATGGCTTGCAATTTTCATGGCAGAGCTATTACAACCAACGCACGCAATCCCAAGGCGCAGTAGTGCTCCCGAATAATGTGTATCCGCTCTGGTTTGCGGAGGGCACGGCACAGTATGAATCAGCACGCATGGGATACGATTCTTGGGACACGCATCGCGATATGCTTTTGCGCACACTGGTTCTCGACGATTCGTTGCTTGCTTTAGAAGACATGCGCGATTTTCCCGATAATGCTTTGGGCTCTGAACTTGGTCCTTACACACAAGGTTTCAACCTAGTGCGTTATATCTCGGAACGCTTTGGCGACAAGGCGATTCCAAACCTTTGGGCTGAACTGAGTCGCATTCACCGCGTTACATTTTCTGCAGCCTGCGTGCAGGTGTTAGGAATTTCGGAAGAGCAATTGTATCGTGATTGGAAAGCCGCGCGTCTTGAACATTATATTCGCCAGCGCGACGGTTTGGGCAAGTTGGTGATTGGGCAGAAACGTAGCCGCGAAGCCTTTTGGCAGGACTTTCCGCAGGTCGAGGGTGGTGCTTTGTATGGCGTATCGAATATGGGTAGCGCTTGGTTCGAGGGTGGAATTTTTAAGCTGCCTTTGCTTGGTGATTCATTAAAGAGCCTAGATAGTTTACCGAAAGAGAAGCGCCCCGATAGCCTTGGTACGCTTAGCATGGCGGACTTTGCGAAGAACCCATTCCATTTGACAAAACCATGGCTTGAAAAGGGTTTTAGCATTCGCACATTTAAAGATCGTTCGCCTCTTGTCGCTTATGTGAGCTACAAGAATCGAGATCGCAATGGTCGTGCTTTTTTCGATATTGCGGTGGATGATACCTCTGCGAACCCTTGGTTCGGTGTGCGAAAGTCGCTTCGTTTTGTGACTCATTTGGCTGATGCCACTTACCCTGATCTGTCACCCAAAGGAGACGAGGTGGTATTTGTGCGGCGTATCCATGACAGTTCGCGCTTTGCCTTGTCGAGGGCTGCGGTGCCTGGGCTGGGAGCAACGGTAGAAGATATGGTGGATTTGTTTATGCCTGCCGATACCTTCTCGAATTTTGGTGTGTACACTCCAAAATATTCCCCCGATGGGCAATCGATTGTGTTCAGTTATTACGATGGTGTAAGCCGCAAAGTTGCTGTGATTGGGCGTGATGGAAAGAATTTGCGCATGATCTCCGATGGCGCGTTCGATAGCCGCGACCCCGCCTGGAGCCTCGATGGAAAGGCGATCTACTATTCCTGTGATAAGTCGGGACTCTTCAATTTGTATCGGCAGGATTTACTCGCGACAGCGCCTGTGCTTAAAGATTCTACGGGGCAAATTATTACATCTAACACACTGGCAACTATGCCTGCACCCGTTGCCTTGACGAATGTGATCGGCGGTGCTTTTACTCCTGCCGTTGACTCGAATAAGCTTTGGTATGTGGGCTACGACAAGGATGGATTCTCTTTGTACGAATTGCCTTTGCACGACTCATTACAAGCAAAGCCTTCGGGTAAGCGCCTTACAGGGCAACCGACAGCCATTGGAATTGGCCATGTAGAATTGCAATCCATTCAACGCAAGTATTTGCCGATTCCTAAGCAACCATTGGTGGTGCCGTTATTCTCGATGGAAGGCAAGGCGAAGGACTTAGCGCCGATCAACCAAGGAACCTACGTGCCCATGGTGGGGGTCGCGCTGGGCTTGCAAGATCCTTTGCAGAAAAATTATTTGCAGCTTGCACTTTTGTTAGAAATGGGCAAAGGCTTTGACTATGTAAAGCAGACAGGCATTAACCCTGCAATGCAATCCGAACTTATGGGCACATGGGAAAATCACAGTTTTCCAATCACGCTTGGCCTTGCGTACATGCGTCGCAGCGTTGCTTCACGTGATACTGTGCGCTATGAAGATCCTCGTTCATATTCAGATTCCTTGGCGATCAATCCTTTGGCCGTAGGTGTGCAGGCGATTGAAGCTTCTGCTGGCTATAGTCTGTTCAAGGAAGGGGATTCCTTGGTTGTTAGTGCTTCGGATCAATGGGCAACGTTTAACCTGTATCAAGATGGATTTTCGTGGGATTACCTACGTAGCTTGCGCTTATCTTCTCGCTTGTCCTATGAGTCCGGCACCCCCGAAGAACAATCTGCAATTGCAGGAGAGGGCAATGGCATCACGCTGACGTGGCAAGGTTCGCGGAGTCAATTGTACCATCCAGGAACATTTCGCACCTCCTTTACTGTGAATAGCCAAGGCGTCATTTCACCAATCTATCAGAACTACTTATTGAACGAATTATGGCTTGCATCTTGGTTTGGACTCGATAATCCCATTCACGATGGGGCTAGG
>Ga0302271_10001711_pt1 | contig 20782 bp, 18 predicted proteins | sample III_Bog_N1_1_FD_198767 | JGI IMG/M metagenome (GOLD analysis project Ga0302271, IMG submission 198767) | Peat permafrost microbial communities from Stordalen Mire near Abisko, Sweden - III_Bog_N1_1 | ecosystem: Environmental > Terrestrial > Soil > Wetlands > Peat | place: Sweden: Abisko... | reverse complement strand
AGGTAATAATGAAGGAGAATCACTGAAAGAATAGAAAAAGGTAGAAGAAGAAGAAGAATAAGAAGGAGATTAGAGAGGTAATTAAGATAGAATTAATGACAATAATAGCAGTAATAATAAGGAATAGATAGCTCAATAGAAAGGGAGAGTAAATGAAATAGTATTGAGTAATAATCAACTAAATAATAATGAAACTAATACACAATCAGGGTACGACAAAGAGTAAGGATTAAGTAAACCAAGGTCATTACAGCAGGAATAGAAATAGACTAGGAGTTAAAGCGGGAATGATGCTATTATACCTGCAGGTTAGCTGGAGAGGTTACAAGAAGGTGAAATTTCAACTAAATCTAAGGATTAGCAAGCGCATGATTAATAGAAGGAATTGTAGTAATAGCAGTAGTATCTAGGTATGAGACAAGATGGTTTGGTTCCCAAGCGCGGTGAATGCATTCCGGATATTCAGAGAAACCGCAGAAATATGATTCCATCTGGGTTCATTCAAACAGCTCCAACACCAGTGAATTATGCAGAGAATCAAGCAGCAACTGTTGGATCATCTTCATCTTAGCAAGGAGAGAGTGGTATTCCTTAAATCAAACATGGCTTCACTGAGGAAATAAACAATTAAAAACAATCAATTTCTTAATAATAATAGATGGATAATAATCATCACGATTAAGTTGATCATAAATCATTGAAATCCGATGATTCCTAGCAAGACTAATTCCAAGAATATTAGCGATTATTACTCTCCCAATCCCAGCAGCAACAATAACAGCAGCTACTTCAACAACAACAACAATCCTCCTCTTCATCGTCCTTGTCATTCTCTGAATTCCCTACTGATGCATACAGCAGTATGATGATAAAGAAAGAATCCATGAAGAGTCTTATGAAAATGGGCAAGGATGTGTTGAAACATCAAAAAAAAGCGAAAATATCGATTATTCACAAGCTATTCGAGTAGCATAAAGTCGATCCTTAGACCTACGACGCGAAGAAAAAAGATATCGAACAATGGGAGTTAAAAGAATAGATTAAACTAAAGAAAGCGCATCATGAGATCGAACGAGGATGGAGGAAGTTCGCGGAGACTGTTTAGTAGACTAAACGAGGGATTGAGTTTATGCGATAAGTTCAATGCTTCGAATAAGGTGGTGGAAGTAGTAAATTGAGTGCTTCGGGATTCTTAAAGGAATAATAAGCTGCTTCGAGGTCATTTTGGTCTTCACGTGTGGAGAGTGAAGGCAGTGAGTAATTGTCGTAGTAGCATGGGTAACAGTAGTATTAAGACAGTAATACTTAATACCCAGGTGGAAGTGGAAGGTTGACATCGAATAATTCGATAAGAGTCATAAATTAATATCGGTTAACTGATGGAGTCCTTGCACCTCGTCGGTTGAAATCGCATTCGAGTAAGACCTGCTAATCGGATGATGAGAAGGTGCTATTGCACACGAATGAGAGTGAAGAGAGTAATTTCCCAGAGGATATTAATGAATATCTAAGAAAAATGAAGGAATTATCGAAGAGATAATAATAGAATTAGGTTTAGGATTAATCGGAGGATATATTGATTAAGGAGTTCTTCGGGATGAAAGAAGGAAAGGAGCTGGATAAAGAGGAGGAGGATCATAAGGATATTAGGAATGACAGCAGTGAAGATTAGTAATATATGGAGGAGCACAAGCACGAGGATTCTGATATACATGACAGAAAAGGTAACAATGGTGAGTTATTAGCAGAGACTAATAAGTAACTTCCTGGCTATGGTACTAGTGATCTATCAGCTAGCAAGCCAATATTTGTAGGTACTTCTAATCCATTAGGGTTATTAGGTACACCGAAAGTATTAGTATTTGATGGAAGTCATTTGTAGCTTCCTTATGAGGTGTCACCTATTCCGAATATATCTTCCCCGTAATAAGAAGAGGAGAAAGGAAAGAGTATTAATAATAATAATAATAACTGGAAAGCTAAAGAAAAGGAGTTGTTTATGGGAGATTAAGATGGAATTGTAGTGATAGGGAAAGAGAGAATAGATGAAGAAAAGGTTAATGGGTAGAATAAAGCTAGCGTTGGTGTAGAGAATACACCAGTCAGAAATGGCAATGCTATTATGGTTTAGCCGTCTTACTCGCCGTTTTAGAAATTAGAAGTAAATTGATTAATTAAATGGGTTTGGAGTTAGATTTGATAATGTTATTTTTTTGGTGATCAGAGCATACAGTCTTCATCGGAATCTGTAGGTGAAGGGTTTCTTGAAGGAGAGCCATTATTATTGAATGGTAATAGTTAACATCCGGGAGGAGCAGGATTGTTAGAAAAAAAGCCATTAACTACAGCAGAAGCAGCAGGGTTATGTTAATCTGAAGAATCAGCTACCCATGATGAAACTCCCTTTGATAAGTAGTCTCAACAAAAAGACAACAACAACAACAATGACAATAATCTAAATGACATGAATATCAATTCTTCACCTACTGGAGAAGTCTAACTCGACTAGCAGCCTGAGACACTACCCTCTGAGTAGCAACTTCGCATCCCAACAAGCGATGAAGAAGACACGCACAATAACAACAACAACATAACCAACAACAGCAGTAAATACTTACCAATTGAGAGCTGCTAGAATCTCAACAGTATCAAAGATTTCCTGATTGCGCTTGCTGAATTCATCAAAGGTAAAGAGATGCGTGCCTTCACTAGGGAATACAATTTTCATGCATTAAAAGCATTTACTCAATTTGCAATAATTGTTTTCTTGTTTTTCTTCCTTTAGAGAATTTTCGTGAGGAGTTTATCGAACGTGTTAACTAGCCATTGGGTATCGAGCCATTGGAGTTCTTAAAGACCTTTAACATCACTGACACAACGGAATAGCAGCAAGATACTGAAGCATCGAATTCGCCGATGTACCCTATTGTCAAGTATATTCATGTCTAAAAACCAGTCGTCAGCGAAGAGATCTTCCTAACTTTCAATGAACTCTATCAAGTAAGCTTTTTATATTAAATTGATTTGATATCTACATCATAATAAATACCCCCAATTTGTTATTCTACTTATTTTCTGAATGTTTTCTCACTCTCTCTTTCTCATTCTTTCGCAGCGTATGGTGCGTCGTTAGAAGAAATTGGAGTTGACTGGTGAAGACCCTCAGAATCCTCAAGACTTCGATGCATTCGATGAAGATGAGAACATCGACATTTTCAATTCCTAAAGTGACATCGAGAAATACAACTTGAAGTTAGTCTTCGATTGTCTCAACGAATCCTTAGATTACTTCAGAGTCTACGGTCTCGGTGGGTCTCCTTTGCCTTGGAAACTCAACTAAAAGAAACTATCTTCAGCTGTTGTGCTCGATGAAGACATCGAAAGAGTGCTAGGGTTAGCTATTGGACGCATGCTAAAATGGGGCTCATCGCTATGTGGGTTTATATCTGAGAAAATAGAATTCCCATTAGGCTAAGAAGAAGAGAATCGTGTGTATTTGAATTAAATCAAAGAGGATAGACTAGCCTAGATGCTAGAGAATGAAGTATTAGAAGGGGAAAGTAAATGGTTAGTGTATGAGGAAGAAGAAACAGATGTGGAATTAGAAATAGCTGATGATATATTCCATTATTTAGTAAGTGAAGCAGCGCAATGGATGCAGTATAAAATGGAAGGTAGATTGGAATAGCTTGAGAAGGAGAATAATGGAAGGTTTTAAGGGGATAATAAGAATTAGAATTATTATTATTAAAGGAACTTCGAAGATATGCTCAAAGATGAAGGTGAAGAAGAAGATGATGAAGAGGAAGATGACGATGATAGCGGTCATGTAAGGGAGTTAATAGATTACAGAAAAGATTTAGGGAATGGTAGTAAAACTTAGAAGGATCTTATGAATAAGATGAATCAGGAATACAATAATAATATGAATCCTGCTAATTCTACAGAAGACAACAGTAATACATTAATCGATGAATTTGGAAATAAGACTCTTAAGTATGTTTCTTATTGTTATTCTCTTTTTTCTTTTAAATCAAGATTAAGACTCCGTTGAAGAGCGCATCATCGACGATGAAGATGACAATTTCTCAGGAAGCCAAGAAGAGCCATCACAATAACAGTAGCAGCCACCCTTGCAGCATCTATGGACAGAGAAGCGAAGAAGAGCGTAAATGGAAGAACGAATGAGCAAATAGAATGAACGGTTTATTCCACTGTAATCTCTTGAGTAATCACCGAAGTAGAAATAATAATAAGCTATTCCTTCGAAAGCTGCAGCTGCTTTATAGTTGTTTGCAAGCAACAAGCAGAGTTCATCTTAGAATACTAATAATCTTAGCTTCTGAAAACAATGAAAGAGATATTAAGTATTTCCGATGTGCGTATTTTGCATTTTTTTCTTCTTTAATATTTTGTGTTTATTATTTTTCAAAAAACCAATATGAGTTGTGATAAGCACTGCATTCATATTTGTAAATGGTTGTATTCTTAGAATTTATTTTTTTAGTGAGCTTTGTGTTGATATTTTAAATATCCTTTTTTAGAGGTATGGCATACAATCGGAAGAAGAGGATGATTTAAAAAAAGATCTTTAATGCATCCTCCTTGAGTTGCTTAATCATCTGTGGGGGATAAAGCAATAATTATGTAACATAATTTTCTGGAAGTTATTGTTTAACATTAATGATTTTAGTTTGCAAGTCTAATAGGTAATTATAATGCAGCTTTGAAACAAGCAAAAACAAATTATGAATGTGCACTTACTTACACTTGATTGATTTTGTTTTATGTTTTTTTTTTCTTCTCTTGTCTTCTTGGCTGATTGATTAGGAAGAGTATTCTCTTCAGAGTTATATTAATTTGTAACTTAGTCTGAAGTTTCTGAGAAACACAACATACAAGATTTTTAAATCTTTGTTAAAGAAGAAGAAGAAGAAGAACGAATAAGCGCATTCTGTCTCACACGGACACCAACTCTCTTCGTTTCGAAAATGTCTTTATCCTTCCCTTCTAAGCCTATTTTAATAGATCGCTCAAGTCGACCCTTCGACCTTTCTAAACTAATGGATAGCTCTCAGAGACCCTTCGATCATATTGACATAAGTCAAAGTGACATAAAGCATACATCCTAATAGTATTTCAACAACAACCTCAACAATAACACGCATACATCTTCCCACAATCCCGTATCCACAGCTGTAACTTCAACTGCTCTGAATCCAATATCTTCATCTAAACCAGCATCAACATCGCTTGTTGCAAATTAATTAATCGAAATCATCCGACGCGTTCGATTGAGAGCTATTGTAACCAAACTTCTGAACAGCACACCATCGAGGATGCTCAAAAACATGACTAATATGTAATACGCAATGATAGCTGATAAATCATAGTATTTCGGTGATCTCAAGAGCAATCAATCTTCTTATTATTCTCTGCAAACCCAGTGTATTTTCATCAATAAGATCTTCTCCTTGATATCCAAAGCAATAGCAGAAATCCCAATAATTAACCCTTCCAGCTAACTGAAACTTGTCTGGGATATGCTGATAGCTGGAGAAATGTTGTATTCATTGTTTATTATCACAGCTATGGTGAGCTTTGGAGTGAATGAGAATACAATGTATGCAAGGTATTTCTTTGAGTGTATTCTCATCGGGAATTGCATTGATATTGTATTAACTTGCAATATGGGATTCTACAAGAAGGGCGTGCTATGCAAAGATCGTAAGGGAATATGGAGGAAGTATATCAGTGAGCAGTTAGTCAACGATTTGATTGCTTTGATCCCTATTGCGATTTTCAGTGTCATTCGGAGAACATCTTAAGCAGGAGGAGTGAATGGGGAAGATAACAATGAATCCTCCTCTTCCTCCTCTCAGTCATACATGTTCATAACCCTTTCTTTAGTCTTACGCGCGAATACTATCATCCGCTTGAAAAGTTTTTCATATTAGAAATACATCCTCCAACCTAATCTGAAAAACGCATTACGCCTATTAACCTTAGTCTTTAAGATATTAGTCATCACGCATGTCTGCGCTTGCGTATGGATCTTCACTGGGCGATAATCGGAGGAGATCTCCTCGAACAGTTGGATTCGCACTAACCATTTACTGTCTGAATCCTGGCAGAAGCAATATCTTTCTGCGTTTTATTTTTCGACTGTGACAATGACTACCGTAGGATATGGTGATATTGTTCCGATAACACCTATCGAGACAATAGTATGCTTAGTTATGCTGTTATTCGCATGTGGTGTGTTTGGATTCTCCGTGAATACAATACAAACAATTCTAGCTGATTTCTCAAAGAATTCGAAGGAAATCACGAAGAAACTGTTTATTCTTAAGAATTATCTACATAATAAACAAATTAATCCAATGCTCGCTAAGGATGTCACGGAATATTTAGAATATTTCTGGAAAATGCACTAAGCGGGGAATCAAGAGGAAGAATAGAAGATTGTGAGAGTATTGTCGGATACATTGAAAAAGGAGTTGTTGATAGAGTCGAATAGAATTATATTAAAGGATTGTATGATATTCTAAGAGAATTTCAGTGAAGAAGTCATTAAATCGATGATTCCGTTGATTAAAGAGCAGCATTTCACACCTGAAGAAGTCATATTCGATGCGTAGGATGAGACAGAATTGAATAATCATGATCGGTCGATATACTTTGTGTCGGAAGGGACTGTCGAAGTGTTCATGAAAATCAATGAAAATTTTAGGGGAAATAATCGTAATATTAATAATAAGAATGAGAGTAGTGATAATAATGACTTTCAAACCATCCGCAGACTTAAGAAAGGGGATGTATTCGGTTAAGTTGAATTCTTCACGAATCTTGACAGAGTTATGAGTGTTCGAAGTGTGAATTTCTCCTCCGTGCTATGCATATCGAGAAGTGATTTTGTGAGAATGCTGAGAAGATTCCCTGAAGATTACGAGTAATTCCAATACATTAAGGATATACTCATTATGCAGAAGGACTTTGGGAGAGTAGATTACAAGTGCCATAGCTGCAGAAGTATGAAACATAATCTCTCGAATTGTCCGTATGTGCATTTCACAGCAAATGAACAGAAGATAATAGCCATGAGTAAACGATCGGAAGATCAAATCAGGAATGAAATGGAGATTACAAGGACAATTAAGAAATTTAATAGGTATGATAGATTAGTAGATGTAGTAGAAACAGCAGGTAACTTCTAAGAATTCGAGGAGGAAGCGATTGAGATGTATGAGAAGTAGTATTTGAGATATCAGATAAGTACATGCGATTAGTGTGAAGTCATCTAGGTTGCGTAGTAATAGTAGTATCAGCTGGATCTATGGAATATGAAGAATAATATATAAAATAATAATATTAATAATAATAATAATAATAATAAATTGTAGCATCAATCGAGCATAATAGTCAGTGGAAGTAACAACAACATCCGAACTCCACTTATAGATGAATCACCTTTTTTATTACATCCTCATAGAAATGCTGCTAAGAAACTCTCCCAGAGGAGAAATCTTCAGTACTTTCAAAATAATAATAATAATAATCCTATTCTGGAGGAGAATAATAATAATAATGCTTATCAAGGTAACATGTATTCTATGAAGTTAAATCCAATTGTGATGAAGCGATAGCACTCCTGGAAATCACCGACCTATGACATTAAGAACTAACAACAATACCAGAATGCGCTGATTGATTAGCTGATCAATGTTTATCAATCAGATCCTTAGCATATATAAATGGCATTACCGATGTCTATGACGGCTTTAGAAAAAGAACAAGCAACGCAATCACCACTGCCTGCTTCATAGAGAAACATACTGTTTTAATAATAACAAAATCAACAATCACAAAGGGAACTCCCTTATGCTGAATATTCATAGCAATAGTAGTAGTACTTCCAAGCGAGTAAATCTTAAGAATCCCCATTGACACAGAAATCACATCGATCTAATCGTCCTAACAACCACAGTAATATGGTCTAATAATCGATGCCTTGCTAGCATTAGCTATAGTAATTATTTGATATTTTCAATGGAGCATTTGATAGCATGCATTGCTTCTCATTTTACTACCCGTTGAACAACTATGCTATTGTCCTTAAATAGTTACATTTAGATGCAGATTCAAAGAAACAATTAAAAATAGCACTCTTGGAGTAAGAACGATAGAAATCAATCAATATTCTACTAAAGAAAAAGAAATAATAATAGCAATAGCATAGTGCTTCTATGATTCTAAAAGCATCGGCATAGAAGAAAAGGACATCTATTAGATCCATAGACGTTAAGAAAATAGGTGAGAGACTACCTAAAGATAATGGATTAGGTAATATAAATGTTAAGCATTCTCACTCTTTGCAAATGCCTCAGTTTAATCAATCACTATCAAAAATGGATAAACAACAAGGAGATAAGAATCATATCGAAGAACATAGCCATAATAAGGAAGAAAGCTAGATAAGTAGAGAGGAAGACTAGGAGGATAATGATAATAGTGATTACAAGGAGAACTACTCAAGCAATAGGAAGGAAATTAAAAGTAAACAATAGAATGAGATTATTCCTTAACATAGCATGATGCAATCCTCACAAGCTGCACTCTCGAATGAAAGTAATATTTTTCAAGATAGACAGCGATCGCAAGGATATTACCTGCCATCTTAGCCGAGTATCTCCGATGTGCTTGGACTGGATTCACTTAATCTCACCTTTCCATTAGGCTAATTGAAAATGCCCTAAGCATAACAGCAAGTTAGGGATAATAAAAAGAACTCTCACAACAATAAAAACGAATCTTCATTATCATAAGAATAATCCAGTTATTAGAGCATTAATATAAGTCCTCCTTAAAAATAAGTTAATTAACCCCAATCAGACGATATCGAGTAATCCCTAAGCTCACCAAGAAGAGAGCAACGAATTTATTCATACGAGCATGCAGAAAAACCGAGTATCAAACAGATACAATATAATCATGAATTAGAAAATTGCTGAGGGGGGGAATGGTAGTCAGTCAAACAACCAAAAATTAAAAAGGAAAGGAGAAAAAGGAGAGAGAATTAAAATATTACTAAATAAATACCTATTTCTTGTGATATTTCTCTCTCTGTATTATTATTATAATGTCTATTAGGAAGTTTTCTTAAATATTTCTTTTTATTTTGCAACAGTATTTCTTTATTGTTTGTTATCGTTTAAATAATCATTACGAAAGGAAATAGTCCTGAAAGGAAAGAAAGAGATTATTTTGATTGCCAATTTTGAAGAATAAATAATACACAACATCCACAATTTTGCAAGTCACTTGTTGACATAAAATTATTTATATAAATTGAGGTAATCTCTCTCTATGATTAGGGGAAAAGTATACAGGAAATTCACTGTTTTAAGAATTGCTTGTGTTCATCTCCTCAATCTCCTTCTTTCCTCCTGCATTTCATTATTGGGAAATTTATTTATTTCAAAACAAAATCCTCCTCCTCAAAGCTTTGGATGGGGAGCTTCCTTGGATGCTTATGAATCCTCTTTAATAGCGAGGGGTGCTTGAGGTGATCCAATATCGATAACATCCTTTGCGAAGGGACAGATTAGTACTTTTCCCTCTGTCATGTTCTTCAAGTAGAATCTGCATGCATCATCGATTTAGTGCAGGGGGTATTTTTTAACGAAATTCGTGCTGAGAACATTGGAGTAAAGCTTAGCGAGTCTCTTGCTGAGGAGGAATGCTTCGATGATTCCAAGTTTCTTCATCCATTCTACTAGCCAAAATCCTTTGATTTTCTTTCTCTTGAAAATGAGATCTTACTGAGATGCCTCACTATTTTTAAGTGATAAATTGCCATACACATACAGTGAAGAGCAATCAGGCATGCAGTTAAGTATCAAAGCTGCTTGAGGTCCACCGACAGCATCGAAACAAATATGGGCATCGAGCTGGCAAAGAATAACACAGAAAAAGTTAATAATTAAAGTAATAATAATATTTTTCTCCCCCCCCCTCCCCCCCCCCAAATCGATGACTTACTTCATATGCTAATTTCTTGAGATCCTCTTTGAAAGTTGGGGAAGTGCTGATTAAGACATATTCTGCTTTCTCCTCGTTCTTCATTAAGTCATATTGCTCCTGTCTTTTGTTTGGTTAAAGTCAGTTTGAAGAGTTAAATGCAATAACTATTATCTTGTAATTCTGATTTTTTGTCATACCTTCTAACAACATTGATGACTTTAATGCCATACATCGCTAAATAACGATGAAGCATTCTTCCAACTGCAGAAGCTGCGGGAGTTGAAATGATCGCTTTTCCCTAGTTATTTTAAAAGAATCATTAAAAGAGTTAAAAAGGGAGAGAAGGGGAGTTATATTTTAGTAAACTACTGGGGGTAAATTAAACTCAGCTTTAAACACCATTTAATCTTTTTTTTCTCTTTAAATTAATTGAAATAAAAGCTTCCAATTCATGCTTGTTTTTTTTGAGATTGAAGTCTCAAAATGCGTTTAAAATTTGATTGCGTTATGTATGATAACTAACCTCAATACAAATCCTTTGTAGAAAATGACAAAATTGAAAAATCCATTTTCTCTCTTGAATCGGGTGGTTTCTCCATATTATAATTTTTAAGATGATAATTATCTGATCTGTATTGTATGATTACCTTTTTGCTAGCAATTTTCTTATGCATCATAGCGACAGTAAGTGGATTAACAATTCCAGTTGCAGCTTGCTCGAAAGTTACTGTGTCCGGCATGGGGGCACACTAGAAAGCACTTGTTACTGCATATTCAGCGTAGCATCCATAAGAACTACGCTAGCAATAGACGATAACTCTCTTTCCAATAAGGTACCAACCATAGAGTCCACCTATGAAGGAACAGCAACAAAAAGAAAACAAGATTATTTCAAGAAATAGTGGATATTTTGGAAAAAAATTATCTTGAAAAATATCATAATATTGTTTTTAATTTCTGCTTTGAATATGTTACCGCCTGAAGCGACAACAGTGCCAGAAGCTTCGAAGCCAGGAGTTGCAGGTAATTTCTTAACTGATGAATAACTTCCCTTAATGAAGGAGAGATCCATGGGGTTGAGAGGAGAACATTCAATCTTGATAAGAACTTCATTCTTCTTAAGCTTAGGGATTGGTACTTCCTTCAGCTAGAGGGGTTTGCCGTACTCCTCAAGGACGAGGGCTTTCATTGTCTTTGGGACTGTAAGACTCATTGAAGTTGACTTCTCCGAAAAATATTCACTGAAATAGCAATAGCCAGAAGAGTTGATTCTTCACAATCTTTTTTGAGATAAAATAATCACAGTTCTTTGATAATCCTGGATCTTTGAAATTTATTCTCTCCCCGAAATCTCAGGATTATTTGACTCCCTTGCATTTATGAATCCCATCATAGCCAAGCACGACGTCTGCGAAATATCAACGATACCTCATATATCCTACCACTGATACAGTTTAATTACGTCATTTTAAATCCATTTATGGTTCTGAATCACTTATCATATGGCAATCACGTTATTAAGTTCATTCTTTCTCTCCCATATTATTAATATATATATTTAAATATATAACTGACTCTCTTCATTTTTTCATATCTCGATTACACAATTATGACGAAATTGAACCCCCATTCAAATCACTTTATTGATCAACTCCCACATTTGTGTTATTCTACGAACTTACATCAAAGTCCGGATACTTTTATAAATTTAACATCCCTTATTAACTTTCTCAACCCGCGAAAAAGTGCGTCAGTTTTAGAGTTTTTCTCAAGATTTAAGGATACAAATGCCTGCTCTGCTCTGCTGTTTATTTTCTACCTTTTTTTTTGAATTTGTAAAATGAATTGTTTTTAAAGCGATGTCCTAAGCGATTCCTAAGCTTCTTGGATTCGATAATTCAACAATCAAAACGAGCAAACATACTAACTAAAAAGAATGCACATCACAGCTTTGGTTTAGGAACATAGGGGACGTAGACCATATCTTCTACCTCTGACACTTTCGCTGTGAGGATAACCTTTCCTTCTGACATATTCTTGAGATAATACTTGATAGCTTCATCGAGATGTGTGAGAGGATATTTCTTCACGAATTTAGTAGAAAGCACACCTTTGTAGAGTCCTCCAACTTTCTTCATGAGCCTGAACCCTTCAAGCATACCAATTTTCTTCATTTAGTTGATCAACCAGAAACCTTTAATTTTCTTCTTCTTAAAGATGAGATCGTTTTAAGTCACTTCTGAGCTTTTCATGGAGAGATTTCCATAGACATAAGCAGTTGAGCCATTAGGCATGCATTTAATAATGCGACCGCAGACTGGGCCACCAACTGCATCGAAAGAGATTGTTGCATGTAGCTAGTTTGTTAAATCCAAAATACATATTTTTATAATGCATGCAGATTGTAATTCTTCAGATATTAAAGATATTTAGAGTGTAAAATTCTTAATTTCGAAGGTAAATGAAAACGTTGTTACTACAAAAAGAATATTATTAAATTCTCTTGATTATCCATTCAATCAATGGGGGAGGAGATTCTCGCTTTCATAAATTCTTCTATGTTAATTTTTTATTTATTTTTTGTTACCTTTTCTGATAGATTTTTAAGATCTGTCTCGAAATTAGGATCTTCTGTGTTCAGCACATACTCTGCATTATCTTCTTTTTTCAGCATATCCATTTGCTCCTATCTGCAAGATATTATTAAAATTATTTTCCAGCAAAAATAAGAAAAGCATTTCTTTTTGTTGTTGATATTTCTATTTCGCTATGATTTAGTTTGACATACCTTCTGACTATATTAATGACTGGAATTCCATGATGACGGAAATACCTCAACAACATTCTTCCTAATGCGGAGGCAGCAGGATTTGAAACCACAGCCTTAACCTATTTTTTCAATTGAAAATAAGATTTAAAATCATATTGAATTATTTGATTATTTCGAAGCCAAAACTCCTTGTCTTTTCGGATTAATTAAGGCCTTTCAATTACTTTTGGGATGCATTCAATCGATTTAAATTACCACCCTAATTTATTTTAAGATATTATTAAAATTATACCTTTCTATCTAGAGTCTTCTTGTGCATGAGAGCGACAGTCATTGGATTGACGAGCCCCGAAGCAGCTTCCTCAAAACTGCAATCATCAGGAACAGGGCATACTTAGAATACGTTTGTAACAGCATATTCAGCAAATGTGCCGTGAGGACTTCTCTGAACGTACACTGCGACTTTCTTGCCGACCAAAGTCCAGCCATAAAAACCACCTAAAAAATGACAATGTTTCAAAAGCCGAAATGTTTAACTTTTAAGGATGGTTACCTCCAGAAGCAACAACTGTGCCGCATCCTTCGAATCCAATAGTCACAGGGAGCTTCTTCACTGAGGAATAGTATCCCTTCAAGAATGATAGATCCATAGGGTTCAGTGGTGCATACTCAATCTTTATGAGAACTTCGTTGTATTTAGGTTTGGGAACAGGTACATCCTTAAGAATTGGAGTGCCTCCAAATTCTTCGAGGACTAAAGCCTTCATTGTCTTTGGTAAATTGACCATTTATACGATTTATCTCTTCTCTGATCTTGTTTCCTTTTGCTTTTTGAAAATCTTTTTTGGATTAAAACTTTCTCTAAAAAATCTACTAATCAAAGAAATCTTATTCGTTCTTCTTTTTATCCTTCCGCACAACTCGCACGAAACACAGCTGAACTATACTCATAATCTAACAATTTGAGGCAACAAGGGTGAATTAGTGCGGGGGAAAACACCACACATATCTAAATTATTATCGCATTTTACTAAAATAGAAACTCATCACATCAATCAAAGAGATAGAATCTATTGAATATCTCTTCTAAAACGACGTCACAAGAAGCAATTATTTAGTATTCTATTTGATTTTCAGGTTAATTTTAACTAAAAATTGTGGGCTCTTCACAAACAAAACCATTCTTACAATTGTTCTACTGCGTCATCTAACTTGAACGGCTAATATAATCAGATAACTTCCAAGAGATACCACTCCGAAATCCCTGATTCTTTCAAAGATATCAAGATCAACAAGAAAGGATATCTGAAAACCTTAGCGGTAATTAAAGCACATTAATACATTGACTGGTTACTAAGTACTTAATTTTTAAATATTCTTTAGCTAATTTGTTGAATAAATACCCTCATTCTGTTAAAATACTCTTAAACAACATTCAATTATCATTAAAATCTACTGCTTGATCCTTCACACTAAGTTTTAAAAGCAAATTCGTTCTGCAATGGTAGTATTTGGAAGATATAATAGGTTTTCACTAGGAGAATAAAATAAAAATAATCTGAGCAGCCAAAAAGAAGAAAAAAGATATTTAATCAAATTAGATACACACCCACACTTATGCTTCTCAAATTATTATTATTTCTAATTATTTAATAGATGCCTGCCTTGATCGTGGATTGTCTTGCTTTTTTCAGCTTATTGGGGAGAGAAAATCAACACACAATTCAAAAGAGTGTGTACTTTCTTTTCCTTTTGCGATGGTGATTATTGTATTTAGTTTTAACTCAAAAATAAATACACATCCATGCTGCTTAAATCCCAAAAAGAAACAAAGGGTCTGTTTTCTAAGATTACTTTTCTTAGCTAAGAGGAATAAAAAGATAAATGTTCAGAATAGAATGACCAATAATGTTGATAAACGCAAGCAGAATATTCAAATTCATTTTATTGTAAAATGGTCAATTTATTCATTTTTCACAAAAAAGTTTAAAAACTATTGCCAACATAAACATTTTTTTTCTGCAGTGTTATTACCATTATTCTAGCTGCAATAACTAACTAGCACATAGCTATGAAATTCTACAGAATAAATAGATAACAATAGTGTTACTGGTCTAGCCTCTATGAAAGCAATAACCCACAAGTTCAATAAGAAATAACAACAAGAAAAAGATGGATTAGGAAATGAATACAAGCAGTCTAATTGATTATCAATGCGATGTTAAATGAAACAAATCAAATAGCAGCTGTTTTCTTGTTTAATTTAGATTATCACAAATAATTGCAACAACAAAAAAGCATAAGTATTATTGATATTATTTAAGGATTTGTTTTTTTGTTTTTGTTTACCTTATCTATTAATCAATCCCTCCTGTAGTCTCCAGTTTCATTTAACATACCTTCTATCTAGATATTTCCCCTATTATTATGATTATCTCCTCTTGTATTTTTTTAAAAAATTAATTGGATATTCTTCTTGTTCTGTATTAAGATCATATGCAAAATTAATCTGGTGTACGAATTTTTTAAAAAAAAAAACATAGAAAAATCAGCGCAGAAAGAATAACAAAAAAAATTAGAAATTATAAGATAAGTTTTAGATATAGCTAACACTGGAGATAGCAAGCTCAGAGACATTTAAAATAACAACAGAATATAGAAGATATTTACATATTTTCAATAGACGCATTTCAAATAGAATAAAAATGAAAGGTCCACCTATGCATCCAATCCATCATGCTAAAGGCAACTTTGACATGTCCAAAGATGTACATAATTCAGCAGATTTTATGATTTCATAAGAATGAGAGAAATCGATGATTTTAGATAGGGGAGGAAAGGAGTTCGCATTTTTAAAGGATCAGAAAAACATGCGGTGTTGTTTGTTTGCTTGTTTTTGACTTGTTGTTTTGAAATGATTAGGAATACCGCAGAATCGAAAAGGCTATGAAGTAGCCAGAGTTTGCAGGCATGCTGAATGACTACATGCTTGAAATATCAGATCCAAGCAATAAAGATGTAAGTTAAACACATTAAGCAATATTATTTCAGGCAGGATAATGAGGATTGGTTGAAAAATACTTAGTGCGATGGAAATTACATTGAACATTGCCAATGGTGTTTTGTCTTTGCTGCAATGCTGTATTTTGATCTTAGGAATACGATGAGTATTTAAAGCAACTGTAGAAAGAAGGTGATCTACCGAAGGAACTGAAGCTAGTTAAACCTTAAGCTGGTTTTTGCATGAAGACTACTATTAGTTCCAAGAAAGATAAGGTAATTTAACATGAAAGTAGAGAGAGAAAAGAAGGAAAATATATAAATAAATGGATAAATCACAAAAGATGTTATCTACAGAAATCATTAATCAATTTAAATAATTTCTTATTGTTTTTGTTCCTCCTTCCCCTAAAACAGAGTCAATCTCAGAAGTTATTCATCAATTGCTGTCATTCTCCCGTTGTGGAGTGTCCATCGTTTGATACTATTGTACGAGATGGTAAAACCGGTTAGAACTGGCGATTACCTTATTCTGCTGGTAAAATGAGATACGATTAAAACTCCAAGAAAGAAGTCTGCACGACAATCGACATTGCTTTCCATCCATACACCTTCTAGCTCGTCCAAGCTAATCATTAGTTCTTGGAGCTTGTGTGCTAAACTGCATTAGATGGAGCGAATTAATAAATGGGAGAAAGAAACGAAATCATCTCCAAAGATTACAAGGTAAGATAAAAAAACGAAAGAAGGGAGAAATCGGCATGATTAATATTGATTTTTCAAAAACAATAGGTCTTGAAGAACATGAAGTGTAAAGGTGGTGAGCCAGCACTGTTGACGATAAGACTGAGTGGCACAGTTGGAGAGCATATTAAGAAAATGCAAGAGAAATAGTAATAAGAGTAGTAGTAATAGTAGTAGCCAGTTAATGCTGCTAAGAGTGAGACAGAGAGAAGACAAAACGGTGAGGGATATGAATCTTCACTGTATAGGGATATTCTGAATTAGAAGTAGGAGTACACTAAGGAGTAGATTAAGTAAATGGAAGAGAAGAAGAGATTAGAGGAAGCCTCGGAGATCAATGAAGAAAGCATCGAAGCAGCGGAGTAAATCAATGCACCGATACAAGCACCGAAATATAAGATTGTTTATTCGTATCCTGTACAGTATGAGGTAATTTGAGAAAAAGAAGAAATAGAGTCATATTATTGGGGTGTTGTTTTCTAGCTGAATTTGGATTGCTTATTTGTGTTGCATTAGGATTTTCTCGACAGACGAGAAGAATCCCATCTGAAACGACCTATTGAGTTGACGCTTGAGATCAGGCTTCCTAGAGCTGTAAAAAACAAAATTCTAAAAAGGCAAAAATTGTTTTAATTCTCATTTCTTGTTGTTGTTTTCAGAACACGATTAAGGAGATAAATTTAGATATCGAAGAGAGGAATCTTGTCTTGAATGTCGCTGAGAAGTATTTCTTGGATATTTAATTGCCTTATTTTGTGTTGCAAGATGATGGCAGTGCAAAGTTTGATGCGAAAAAGAAACTTCTTAGAGTTAGATTACCGATTAATAAATCCAAACTGCCTGCTGATCCGACACCACCGAAGACGTACAAGGAATTTGATGAACAAGAAGGATAAACGGAGAGTGCAGAAGGAGAGAAATAAGTATAAGAAGATGGGAAGATTCAAGGAGAGTAGAATGGAAAAGAAGAAGAAAAATAGATCGCAGGGGAGGATTAGAAATAGGAATAGGAATAGAGGGAACCACTGTTAGAGATCAAGGATAAGAAACTAGTCAACATTAATCAACTGAATGTGCAAGCGAAAGAGCAGTTCTTAGCTGAAGAAGATGAATAGGCGAATGCACCGAGAATCGAAGTTATCGGGGAGTAACAAGAGCAAAAAGGAGATACAGAAGATATCCTGGATGAAGACGATGTTGCAGAAGATAGTAGTCATACTCTTAACCATGAAGATAAGGTTACTTTAGACGACCACAACCACCCACACAAGCGATTGGAACTTGTTGAAAGCAAGCCTAAGGTTATTGAGAAGCTGAGTTTCAAGAGATAGGAAACGACTGACAAGCAGTTCTTAGTGTTTAATCTACCAGGATATGATAGAGAACATGCCAAATATTGCTTATTCGATTAGAAGGTGCTGATATTCTATGAGGATGCTTAGAAGAAGCAGTACATCCAAGTCGATGTTGCTAAGAGTTTCAAGCAAGATACCAGTGATGTCTCGTTTGTGATTGATTATGTCGTTGTGAATCTTGATAAGGAAGTGCAGGAATACTGGAAGGAAGAAGATATTAAGGTCTCAGATGCTGGTAAGATTGGAAGAGAATGAGTGGAGGGCGATTGGGAATGATTGATTGTTTTTTGTTTAAATCATATTTCTAGATGATTTGGAGACATTTGAGTTGGTATTTGATGAACTCACTGAAGCAAAGAGACTTTATGAAGAAAGCAGATTAGATAAGGATGGAGGGGAAGAAGGAAAGACATAGAAAGGAGCAGCAGATTAGAAACAAGAAGCAGGAGAAGAAGCTACTATGGATGGGCTTGATGGGTTAGAAGGAGATGATGACAATAAGGATAATAGCTTGAAAGATACTGAAAAAGAATAGCCCAAACAGGCAGATGAGAAGATTGATGTGTTTAGTAAAGAAGACACTTAAGTCATAAAACTCAAAGAAGATGGCATTTCCAAGAATGTCTTGCAGTTCATTGAGTTTAAGGATATCCCTTGTGCTTATGAGCTGGATTGAAAAAGGACAAATAGATGTGAGAGAGAAAGTGAATAAAAGTGTATGTTTATGTATATTTTTTTCTGATATTGAATATTTGAATTGATTGAGAATGAGTGAAAAGGGTGATGGGAAGGAATGAAGAGAAGTTTTAAAAGATATATTAGAAGAACATAGATATTTGAATTATTTTGTTGTATCATCAATGGGACTTTGAGAGAAGAGAGTACGATACAATCAAAGCAATTCACAAGGTTATTATTGATTGATTGAATGATCGATTTATTACAATTTGCTGAAAATACTAATTCATTTTAAATCTGAATCATTATCTTCTTCCTTCATTCAAAATTAATAACTAAAATAATGATTGGGGGCAAAGATACATACGAAGATGAAGAACGATGCTAATTCCTATTTATTTCGTTTTCTTCTTTGGCAAGATCAAAAGCTCATGAAAAAGAGCATTTGAGTTTACTGTAACCAATTTCAAAGCTCAGGATTTTCTCGAGGGAACAAAGATACAATTAATTTTTAGGGAGTGAATATTTAAACATAATTTTCCTATGAATCATCACATTAAGTGATAAAAATGAAAGTAGTTATTGTTATGTAAGCTCCTTGAATTCTCTCATTCAGAAAATGAAATGCATGCAGAACATATCTAGGACAGAAGTGTTACAGATTGGAATGGTAAAATAAAATAAAAAATATTGCCAATTTGAGCTTACTTTTAAGAAACCAGACACTTAAGTATTATTTTTATGTTACACTGCTATTTTGTAGTTAATCAGAAATCTTTGGGAAAAATAGTTAGAACAGAGAGACGAATGGTTAAATATCCTTAATCGATTCTTATATTTTAAAATAAGATTCACCAAATGAGGAATACAACCACTTTTGAAATAAGACTAAAACATAATACAAATACTTCTTCCTCTTCTTTTGGGTTACCTTACTCTTCCCTAAAAAACACTAACGCTTGAATGATTAATCATGATATCTGAACTCAATTCAAGTGATAATAACCAAAACATAGTGCTATTCAGTATTTTAAAGCTGGGTGGAATTTTTAGCTTAACTTTGTTTTTTCATGCAATTCTATGCAGATTAAGTGGATTCTCTAAAGGAAATTATTTTTAATTAAAAAAGAGGAGAAAGAATCAGCAAACAAGTAAGAGATTATTCTGTTTTTCAAGATTCTTTCCAAGCGATAATAGTATTGTGATAATATTAATATATTAAAATTAATACATTTCTAACAAAAAGTGATTACAAGACAAACAAATTTGTATTTAAAAAAAGAATAAAAAAAAAGATAATGGAAATATGATATAATAAAATGCTGCGGATATTTTTAGTAAGCTGGTTTTTTCAGGAAAACAGAAAAGAAGAGGAAAAAGAATATTTTATAAATCAAATGTGATAATTTGATGGTAACTCTCTCTGCTTCTATGTTGAGAACTGAAGAACGACAGAGGAGAGAGAAAATTGTGGAGAAAAAAAGAAGTAGTTATTATTATAATCAGAGTGTGTGTGTGTGTTCATTCTTGTTGTCAGTTTTGATCAATTTAGTACGCCATATGATTAATAGTTGAGAAGATGACGATAGCTTAGATTCTGATTTAATTTTAGCCAAATCAATTATTATTATGGTTATTAAAAACAAATAAGCCATCATAATTGTTAATAAAATTAATTGGATGGCTAAAGAACAGACATTCCAAGAAGGGTTTCTTCGTTTATTTTATTATTATTTTTGATATTGGTTTATGTAACCAGCCAGACTAAGCCTAGATGCTCTTTTATATGAAAAGATTACTAGCTCTCAATTGACAAGACTGCAGAATTCTTGAAATGACAAGAATCCATCATGATCTTGATCAAAATCTTCAATGAGATCATCGAATTCCTTCTGTGAAAGGCTCTCTCCCATTTACGCAACGCACTATCGAAGATACTCAGTGTTAATCACCCCTTGTTCATTTGGTTTTAAAGTCATGAAGATTCTCCTCAAACTCTCCAGCTCCTCACTGAGATTACTAAAATAAGTACTAGACTTCATATGTTCAATGAATTCAGAGTAATTAATCCTTCCATCTTTATCATAGTCAGCTGCTTCCATAATTGTAGTGATCTTCTCTTAACTGATTTCTTACCCCAGTCCAGTTAGAATCGCGTATAGATCCTTCTCATCAATGAATCCATCTTTGTTTTTGTCAAATAACTCGAAGG
>Ga0302271_10001710_pt1 | contig 20795 bp, 13 predicted proteins | sample III_Bog_N1_1_FD_198767 | JGI IMG/M metagenome (GOLD analysis project Ga0302271, IMG submission 198767) | Peat permafrost microbial communities from Stordalen Mire near Abisko, Sweden - III_Bog_N1_1 | ecosystem: Environmental > Terrestrial > Soil > Wetlands > Peat | place: Sweden: Abisko... | reverse complement strand
TAAAAATAATAATTATTAGTTAGATGAATAGGCATCTATTAATAGATTGAAATCCTTGTTATAAAAATCTTAACTTGAGTTTGTATCCAATTGTATTATTTGAAATTGTATTATTTGAAATTGCGGATAATATTCTGGAATTAGCAAATTTACAAACAAATCTGTAGATTATTTATTTGTTCACATTAAAACATGATTTTTTTCCCTTTAAACCACTCACAACGATTCTACTAATACAGCAGTGCCACCACCTCCTCCATTGCCCATAGCGACTACTCCATATTTTCCTTTTAATTATTTGAGCCCATAGATAATGTTAACCATCATCCTAGCTCCTGTCATTCTATTAAACAAATGTGAATTAATTTATTTATCTCTTGTGTATAAAATACCATACCCTAATGGGTTTCCAAGTGCCAGAGAACCTCCAAAGGGATTGACTTTATCGAAATCGATATTCAATTTGACTAAATGAGCAAGCAATGTTGAAGGGAAGTCTTCACCGATTTCGAAAATATCAATTTTTTCTTTAGGTATTTTCGTTTTTTTAAGGAGTTAATTCACTGCCTCAACACTAGCAAGTGCATAATCAAAAGGTTCTTTTTCAACCTCTTTGAAAGCCACAATTCTAGCAAGTGGCTTTAAACCTAATTCTTTAAGTAATTGCCCATTCACAAGGACTTCAAACAAAAAAATGAATTGCTTATTTAAAAGTAAGATTTTTGTTTTGTTTATTTCTTATTAATACTTAAGGCAGCTCCACCATCACCAAATTGACTTTGATTCTTCTCCGTTATGACTCCTCCATTCGTGTAAAACCCAACGTCATTTAATATTTTCTCTTGATCATATTCTTCTAGATATCCATCATCGAAGAAACTTAACACATTCCCCTTTGAATCGTGTATTTAAATAGGAACAATCTGATTCTTCAGAAATCCAGATTATTTAGCTAAAAGAAGTCTCTCATAGGAAGCTATTGTAATAGCATCGAGAGTGTCTTTTTAGAAATCAGAGTCTCTAGCGAATTATTCAGCAATAAGTCCCATGGGTTGATCTGAATACTTATCAACTATTCCATCGATCATTATTCCATCAACTACTCCTGTTTTCGTATCCCCAAACTATCTCCCTTTCCTTTGCTGCAAGAAATGCCCCAAATTGGTGATATTATCAAAATGGTAAATTCAATTTACTTAGTTGAAGTAATTCGGCACATTGGACATGCTTTCAAACCCTCCTGCAACAACGCATCTATTGTTTCCAGCCCAAATAGAAGCACTACCTAACAGAACAGATTTTAATCCTGAAGCACAAACCTTGCCTATTGTTGTCGCAGGCGTCTCAATATTCACACCTGTTATGTAATAAATAATGGTAGAAATGAATTTTTCAAGAAAATGCATTGGTTTGAAAGATTAAAAATATAATGGAATTAATTACCTCCCAAGAGAGCAGCTTGTCTTGCTGGATTCTAACCAATACCCCCTTGAAGAGCTACTCCCATGAGAACTTCATCGATGTATTCAGGATCTAGTTGAATATCATTGATTGCTCTTTAAATAGCAAATCCTGCTAAATCAGGTGCTCTAAACCTAGCAAGTTTTCCTAAGAACTTCCCAACAGGTGTACGCTTTGCTGCAACAACAAAGCACTCTTAGAATGGCTTCACTGAAACAAAGCAACTCTTAATGTTTTAATGCATTTGCTTTTGCTGCTATTAGCGTAAAAAAGAAAGAGGAACAATTAATGTTTTCTTTTCCTTCTCTTTCTTTTTAATCAAACTTGCTTAATTTTGATAAAGAAATGAATCGAATATCTTTTGAGAAGCTTAAAGAAGAAATCATCGCACATACAGGACTATCTAAATAGCTTTGATGATACTTCAAAAAAGATTTTCTAGAAAATATGCTGCTTACTCTGATTAGGAGTTGAGCAATTTTTAGATCCATGTCAAAAGAGAAATAATAGGCAAGTGTTGAGAAACTATTTGGAAAATGGGTTATTTTAATTGTTTTACAATTTATGATTTAAAGATTGAAAGGGAGAACAGAATTCACTTTTTTACTTTATTATTTTGATGATGTACTTCTAAAATCATTTAAAAGACTACACCATCTTACTATCTTACCCATGTATAACTAGATTGGAAGATTTCAATAATTAAATTGCTAGCTTATCAAATGATTTATTTAAAACTGACTTTACCCTTCAAATGGATACTTTAGAGCTGTCTCCTTCAAATGAGAAATTTTGAGCTGTCTCCTTCAAATAATAGGAGTTTAGAGCTGTCTCCTTCAAATGAGGAATTTAGAGCTGCCTCCTTCTTGTCAATCTAATTTATGTCTGTTCCCTTGAGTCTGTTTGTAGCAAGATAAGAATACAAGAAAATAATCTGATTGTTTTCACTTTTTGACAACAGGTGACTTCGGAATTAAAATTAATGTTTTAAAGATACCATTTTATTTGTTTCATTTTATCATGCCAATAATATTATAAAGATCCAATAGAGAATGCTGAGCTTCTTTGGATAAAGATAAAAGATTAAAATAGTAGACGCAGATAGATAAACTCAATTGTTCTCGCAATCAAAATGCAGCAGGCGGGTAAATACAAAATTGTGGAATAAAATAAATCAAAGAGGACACAAAAAAGAGACTCACACTATTTTTTTCCTTCTTTGCTAAAATCGCTGAAATAAGATTCGTTAAACTTTCACAAGAAATGTCAGGATTGTTCTCATAAAATCCCACTCAGCAGCAGTCTAGCTAGTAAGGTGGTCTCTTCGGAGGTATGAATACACAGCAATAACCATAGATGAATTAGTAAGGGACCGGACTTTTTGGACAGCCATAAAACTAACCATCAGGTGGATTGTTTTCAAATGCTTCGCAGCAATAAGGGCAACCTGGTGGATTGTTTTCATAAGGATAACCATAATAATAGGCAAGCGCAGGTGGACTATTTGGAAATCAACAGTAAGGACCAGCTGCAACTGGAGGAGCAGGTTCATTATTTGGCAATTCATAGTAATAGCAGTAAGGATAAGCATCATAAAATTTATTTGCTAATCAGTAGAAATAAGCAGCTCCGACATAAGGAAATACATTATTTTAGCAATAAGGATAACCAGCAACAACTGCTCCTTCGCTTCCATTTGGTAGCACATAATAGCAACCAGGAGCGCTTACTTCAGGTGGATTGTTTGGTAATGCCTCATAATAGTAGCAACCAAGTTAATAATAATAAACTGGACTTTTCAATACTCAGCAACAAAAATAAGAGCCGACTTAATAAAGTCAGCCATAACAAGGTGGCTTATTCGGATAGTAGCCTTAAAACCCACCAGCCCAAGCTTAAGGAGGACTTTTTGGTACAACAAATGCTTAAAAACCAAATACTGATTCTATCCAAGCCAAGTCTACTGCCTCTTTATTTGGGAACACTTAACCTGGGGCAACTAGCACTTAATAGCCAACGCAAGTAGCTGCAGGAGGATTATTTGGAAATACTTAACCACAAACTCCCAATCTCCCTCAACCTTTAGTTCCTCAGCAATAGCAACCTAACTCCTAGAAATAAGATTAACCATAAAAATAAACTACTTCCCTGTTTTCTGGTTAACCAAATACCTAACAAACAGCACCTTCAACTCAATAGGCTAGTTTGTTTTAGCCATCTGCGAATACTCCTTCATAGAATCCATAGTAACAACAGCAGTAATCGTCTTCTTCTACTCCCAATCAAGTTGGAGATCCCTCTGAAAACTCTTAAACTGCCATTCCAAAAAGTGGAATTTCTCCAATTTCTGTTCCTCAAGGTGCGGTAGGAGGGCTTTTGTTTGGTAATTAACCTCCAAAATAGACTTAATCTGATGGTTAAAGTGGACTCTTTTAAAATAACAAATAAGCTCCTTCATCTGATAAAGTGTTACCTACTCCTTCAAGTACTCCTAATTCACTCTTTGGAACTGGGTAGTAAAACCCTGTTTAATCTTCGTCAACTACTTAATAGCCATAACCAGCTGCAACTAACCCTCAAACTTCAGCTAGTTCACAGCCATAGGCTTCAACTTCTTTGTTTGGAGGAAATAATTAAACTTCTAACCCTCCAAAAGCACCTTCCTCATCTTTGTTTGCCTCTTCTACTCAAGCTGCACCACAACTGAATGCTGCCCCAGGACCAGCCAAACCAAAGGAACCCACAACTTTAGGAAATTCTGAAAATGTACCTCTTTTCAAAAAAGACACTTAACCTCTTACTGACCAAACTTAAAAACTCTCAAACCCTCAGCCAGTTGGAGATAGCAAGGAGGGAAATCTTCAAAACAAATCTACTGGATTGCTAGCACCACAGGTACAGGCTTAGAAATCTTCTGCACCATTAGTGCAAAACATCATTCCTAATTCAAAAAAAGCTCAAACATAGGCAAGTAGCAGCCAACGCAACGAGCAATTAGAACAAGAAATAAGCAATGCAAAGAAACTAAATGGAAGTCTTCATATGTTCTGCTAGAATATTCACAAGTATAAAAAGGAAGATGTGCAAGCATTCTTTAGTGACAGAGAAATTGTAAATAAGCTCTAGTAGACTCTCTCGTAGTTTCGCCCAGAACAAAATTCAGAAGAATGGGAGGTAACAGATACAAAAATAGCAATTTCGTACATTTTGTTTCGTAATTAAATCTTTCTTGTTATTTCAATTTTCTTTTGTAATTTGATATTTCTTTTTAGAAAATAAGAAAAGAAGCGAAGGAAGGTCTAAAACCATTAGTCTTCTGGAATGAGAGACTTTCTAAGTACAAATATCAATATCTGCTAGTCATGATCATCGATGATTTAGCTGAGTATTTATAACTCCGCCCAGCTGACTGCCATAATTACTTTAATATTTTCCTTTCTCAAGAGAGCAAACTAGTGGATCTATTTTTCGATCCTTCTTCTGGTGAGCCCTGTATTGAATTTTTCTTTGAGCAGTAGGCTCTAACATATGATTCTACAAATATCTCCATCCGCAAAGAATCTCCATTCATTGCTAATCTTAGAACAACAGTGATGCAAGATATGTATTTCCATGAAAGAAACTGCATTCTTGGATCGCTTCGTCTTCTCCTTCTCATGACATAAGGTTAGTGATTTCTGTCTTTGTTAATACTTAACCTAATATTAATTTGATTCTAATAATCAACACACCCTTTTTTTTGCAGAATAAAAGAATTACTCAGTGGTTGAGAGTTTATTAGATGGACTTCTTAAGCCAGATAACGGTCTCGAGAAATCTTTATGGGAACTTTACAAAAAACCTACCAAGAACAATAATTTGAGTGCTGAAGATTCTGAACTATTCTCGATGCAGTTGTAATTCGAATAGGATTAAATCATGAAGTTACTGTATATTATCACCCAAAAGGGGTTTGGAAAGATTAAGGCAGGTGAGTATTTAAAAGTCTTTGCAGAGTAGAATTTCCTAGGAGATTTATCATTACTGAATGCCCCAAGTGAGAGTAACTCTTTCGAAAATAAAAACAAAATGAATGAGTTCGCTACTGTCGTTGGAGACTCTTGCCTTATACTCATGCTGATGAAAGCCTAGAAGGAAAATTAAACTCCTGATGTGAATGAACTTCTTAATAAAAACTTAAACATTCCATAAATGAATATCCTGTAGCTTTCTTACTAGTCTTCTGCTAAAGGTTTCAAGCTCTCTTCGTATAACTAGATTGAATATTTTTACAAAGCAGCCTCGCGAATCTTGTCTTATAAGAATATTGGAATTCTGAAGTTCTTCTGGTAAAAAATCTTCTTTGATATTATCTTCAAGATCGTTACTGGACTCTATGACTCTGAAATACTCGATCAAGATGACTAATAAGAAGCACTTATCTCAGAATGTCTGTCTAGAGCTCTTGCCAAGACACTCCACAAGAACGGATAGCTTGTTGATGACTTTTGGAATAAATTGGAAATTAAGGAAGTTAGTGATTAGTTCCGCGCTTGCTTCAAAAGTCCGATTTCGTTGTATAAAATAATGAAGAGCGCTATGGGTTCAAGTAGTGATCCGAAAGCAGATAAAATCATTATTTTCCTCTCTTCGAATGAGAACTTTTCATGGTTTTTCCTCTATCAATAAGTTCAAAGGTAAGCTCAAAAACCATGAATTAAATGCTAAAAATCAATTATTTTTACTTTTTGCAGATGGAATTCGACCAGAAGAGACGACGACTTGATTTTGAAGCTACGACTAATCTATAAGCTGATTTGTGTGGATCCAAAGTGCATATTGCTTCTTTAATTAACATTTTCTAATGAATAACTCACCACTTCAGTCTTCGAAGAAAACATTCAAGATTGCAAAGGCGATTAGATCATATAATTCTTGATTCTTACCATGACGATTGGGTATGATTAGAAACAATAATCTTAGAATTTCTTTTGTGGACTCAAAGCGTTGAATGCTTTACTGAGTAACCATCAACATATGACCTAATTGATCATTCAGTAAGAGAAGAATCAAGAAACTATCATAAATTCATACAAAAAAATCATTTACTCTCTTGGAGATGCTGATTGCGCACAATATAAACTCAAATGCAAGAGAGAAATATTGAGCTTGCTTTACACAATTCTAAGAGATTTCGAAGAACCTTTGTTGGCATTCTCGAGATTCGATAGAAACGTTGAGTATGATTCTTAGCTGCTGAGTAACCTCTTTATCTTCTATTTGTCTTTAGTAGAAGAATGGGATCAAAACTTAGCAGTCTTTTAGCTCAAACACAAATGGAAAATTGGTAAGGATTTATTTGACAATATGAAGTTGTTGAGTTCTTTATTTTGATTAATTACCTTAAACTCTTGCTTTGATAGGCTAATTGATAATGAAAATCACTGAAAATTGCTTACATCGGTTAAAGATGAACGTCAGAAAGAAATCAGATATCAGATCTGTTCAGAAAGACAGCTACACAAACTAATTCTTGAGTGTGTTTTTATTACCAATCTTGAAGAAAGCAAGAGTCGAAGAAATAGTCATGAAGATACTCGAAGTTTCAGCTAATGCTTCTTCGTTGAATGGAAATTACGGTGTTGCTAACAATAAATCAGTGAGACTCAGCAATAAGTATTGGCAGACTTATGTTCAGAATTCAACGTTTAAATTCAGAGAGTTCTAAATTGAGCAAATCAAGAGCTAAAGCAACTTGCGAGATCTCATTGCAAATACATTTACACTTCTCGAAACGATACTTCAGCTGATGGAAGAGAAGTTTACGGTGAGAAAGTAAACTTTTGAGTCTCGATTCTTGCAAAAAGCAGTATTGCTCGATGAACTTCCCATATTAGATTATTTCGAGAGAATTTTCTGCAAAACAGATTGCATTTTCCATTATAAGCAAGAATACTATTCTGACAAGGCAGTTGACTCATTGAAAGTTAATGTTTTGTATGCCCTCTCTTCTTATCTAAGCTTCGACAATCATTTCTTTTCCTCAGTGGATGAAATAAACCCTACTCTACCGTTTTATCTCTACTCTCTTTTAGACAAAGAAGCTGTCTTAATTAACAGTATCGGAGATGACCATCTCCTCTATGACTACAATGCAATCAGAAATCCAATTTGCCATGTAAATATAACCATTTTTTAAGAAATTTCTTTAAAATAAATCATTTTAAATATGTTTCCTTAGGCTAACTCTCCTGATGGAAGTTTCTGCAACTCTATCAATGCTCTGTGTCTCCGTGTGCTCACACAGATTATGCTCGTCTGGGAGGTAACACAATATTATTTACATCCAATTACTCATTTAAAGGAATTTTTCAATTTTAATTTTTTGTATCTAGAGCTCTTAATCGATTCGCAAACCCATTTTGGTAGACTTCCTGAGCAATATGAACATGGAGAACTATTGGGAAAAATTGAATTATTCATCTGGAAACACCCACCTTACAAGCTTTATCAGTGAGATGTTTAATATCCTAAAGAAAAACGAGGTGTTCTCAGGTAGATAGATTGATCTTTTCAACAAAGCACTCTCCGATGACAGCAGTGCTGTGATTGACTTTATGTTAACATCACTCTACACATAGCCATTGTTTATGAACATGATACTCAAATCAGACAGCCTTGATCGCACAAAAAAACGTGATAATGATCTTAAAATTCGCTTCAAACGCTTTTTCGAGAGCAGTTCCGCATCTGTTGACTCTCGCCTTCTCAACAAGGTAAAATTGTTCTTTTTATATTACAATTCTAATTATTTTATGTTTGTATTGAAGTACTTAAATCTTCTAGCTGAAATATTTAAAAGAGATACAATCTATTCAAGTTTCTGCTAAGAATTCCGCTCTGGCACTTAAGAACTATTTGAGAAAATTACTAAAATAGTAGTCCAAAGCTTTAAACCTTATGAGCTCGATTAACTCGTTGAAAGAGACCTGCAACTGTTGGTTTCTCCTAAAGAGCCTATTATCACTGCGTTTGAGTTCTAAAAGTTCAAAATGTCCACTCTTTTGAGGGAACAAGTCAAGCACAGCGAGCTGAACCATCATATGCTTTGTCTCCACAGCTTTTAGACTCTGTTAGATCTTGTTTCAAAAGAATATTTATCAAAGAAGCTCAAGTCAGTCTAAGCAATCTAATCCAGTTTGAAGATAATCTTTGAACATTAATAGATGTAATTTATCTTTTTTTTTCCCCTCACTACTTATCATTATTTATCCTTAATTATTTTTGTTGAATTCAAAAAGAAACCACACAATAAACAGCCTTGGTAAGTTCTCACCAAATCTTGGCTTTGAAGCATGGAATGGACCACAAGATATGGAAAAGGAAGAGTCCTCATCTGGGAAGGGCAAAATCTTTGGAGAGGCATTCTATTAGTTGCTAGAATAAAACGAATTCGGGTACGGCAATTAGTATGCGTAAGATGCAGTAGAATTAGTCTTTAGCGTAATTGACAGTGAAAAAGCTGGAGATTACATCAACAGATCGAATTTCATATTGTTCCGTATCGTAGAGTGCAGATAAAGAAGCTTAAAGTGGTCAATCGAAGAAATCAAAAGTAGAACATTTGATTCGTGGATCCGCTTATTCAATTTAGTTGCTTCTTCTGGTAGTGAAGGATACGCCATGAGTACTGTTTCATCAGCACTCCCAAGCTTTACTATCCGATAACTTAAAGAAAGGAAGATCGTTGTTGAACACGATTAGTTGTGTCTGCTCTATCCGAATTATGAAATCGAGTTTGTGAGCAACTTTGTCAATATTTTCTCATAGTGTAAGCTATTAGATTGGATTCTTTATTCAATTCATAGTCTAATTCTTTTTAATTCTTTTTAGCCAACTCTCAGTGCGTAACACTTCTTTCAAACTTACTGAATGAAGTAATGCGATAATTGCAAACCGATATCAAGCGTGGAACATTCGGACAGCTTCTAGACCAAAAAACAAAACTATTCCTTTCTATTATGCACGCTCTCCGTCATCTTTAAGACCTCGAAGCATCTGAAATATCGAAAGATGCTGATAAAGAAAAATAAAGCAATTTTAAAATTGAAGGCAAACTTTTCTTCTCGAATACATACAATCAATAAGAGGCTGAAGATCACCTGAAGTTCTTAACGCAGATTCTCGAAGAAGCGATTGCTCGTGAGTCGAAAATTCAGCTATGCGATTTCATCCAAGCTCTGTTCCTGCAACTATAGATTGTAGAGACAATTAAGACCTAAAAATCAAATGAAGATAGAGAATCACATCTCAATCCATATTATGCTAAACTTATTGGAATTCTAATGAACCTATTCTCGAGTAACGCAGATGGCATGCCGATTGTTGTGTCTTGTCTTAGTTGCATCTTCAAACTTAATCCATAATACTTCGTCAGCTTATTTGCATCTTAAAGCAAGGTGCTAGAATGCATTCTCCATAAAACATTCTTTGAAAAGGTACAATAGTTTTAAACTCGAAAATAATATTTTCCTACTAATTCTTTTTCTTTTTTTAGAATGAAACAGCTTAGATCTTCGTCTCAGTCATCAGCCTCCTGAAAGACATTGCTTCTATCCCAGAAGGTGCTTAGTTACTTAGTGAAGCTGGACTAGTAGCCATTTTAAATAACACTCCACTGTTCAAAGGAATTGAAAACGAACCCTTCTACTGGCAGAATGGAGAGCGCAATCTCTTACATTCTTTCTGGTGCTGGACACTCAGTTTATTCTAAGAATATCTTATGAATGTCCCTTCTGACCTTGAGAATTCTTTCGTTTCTCTTTAGTTCCTCTAAACTTACTTTACTCGCATAGCCAAGATCCTTTCGATCCCGTAAGTGCTTCAAACAGCAGGAACATCGATTGCTGCAACAAGCAAGATCGCTTCCATTGAGCATGAAAAACTGTCACTTGCTGTAAATTTAATTTAATTTTCTTTTTTTTTTTTATTTGAGTTTGACCATTTTTTATTTAAAATCCTATTTTTTTTGTTAATAAAAAAGTATATGGAAGAATTAGAATAGATCGTGGAAGTGCTTGCTGTGTTTTTCTGTTAATCAAACCTCTTCAAGAGAAAACTGAGCAACGACTTTGAGTAGATTTTGTAGGTTTTAACGCACTGCACGATCTTTCTCTTTAAGCAAGGTTTACTTCTCCATTCAGTGTTTATGCCAGTTTCAAAGATGGAAAAGAAATTGTCAAATATTTATGATTTCTATCCCTCTAGCACTCTGGATGCCTCTCATCTCTATACATCCATGCAGACTCCCTCTTAGACTCCGAGCAAACAGGACTCTGATTATATTTCAACTGCGATAACCGAAGCTAAAAATAAGAACTTCAATCTCTTCATCATTCAAATTGAACTCCACTATCAGAACATCCTCTTTAGTCTTTACTCCTGCATTGCTGATGGACTTTAAGAATCGTCTCTTCTTCAAATGTTCCAATACTCCACGAATTCCTTCATAGAAATAGGAAAATCTGCAACAGGGAATGAAGCTTAATAAATTTACTCCGTTAATTACTGGGGAAGCTTTGCGGCATCTTTACTTGATTCATTGAAATTCGTTGATAACGCCCTAAACAAATGGGATTCGAGGAAAAACAAAAATGTGAATATGGATGCTCAACTCGAGAAACTTACTGCGTTGAGTAGCTCAGTGGAATACAATCTCTGCTCGTACAGTTTTGGGTCTTAATCTTTCCTTGGATAGAATTCTAAATCCATTTTGCAGACTGCTTAGTTATCTCTGCATCAAATTATCCTTACAGCTATCAAGCATTTCTAACTCTTCAACGATTTCAAGGCTTGGTTTGGATAATCCTTGAACAATAATCTTTCAGATCTCTTTACAAAATTAAGTAAAATTTCATTAAAAATAGTTTTTATCATTCCTTATTATTTTTCCTCTGAATATTAGATACCAAGCTTGAAGCAATGAAAAAGTATGACAATGCAGATAAAACCTTGAATAAAGCAATAAATGACTCAATTGTATTATTCAATAAAATGCAGCCCCTGAACGAAGGAAGATTCTGATAGATTTGCAGGGAATGACGCTTATTTGAATCATTATGAAATGTGTTTATTTTGTGAAAATTGGTTTTTATTTTATCATTGAATTGAAAAATCATATGAGGTTGTCTGTGGCTGTTCTTCAGTCTCCCAATTGATTAAATTTTGAAATTGTCAGAATACATCCTTTAATTAAAGATTCTAAAAAGATAAAAGTGGTACAAATAGCAACAAATAGAAAAAACAAAAACAAGTTTAAGCGCTGCTGCCTGACTTAGGATGGATTTTCTGAATATTATTCAATGGGTTATTGATGTGCAATAGTATCCAGAGTCTCATAAAGAAGAGATAGAGAGACTCAAGAATGAATGCAAGTTACTTAGCAATCTCATTCACATGATTGGTGAAGATAAGCTACCTCTCGATCTTTAGAGTTAAATTGCGAAGAATTTAGAAGAAGCTGAGGATCTCCTGAAGAAAGTACCTCGAAAAGCAGGTATGCTTCAAAGTTTTATGAACTTGCTTCCAGGATAGTAAGTGATTCCGAAGTTAAAAGATGCTTCCGATAATATTCACAGGACATCAAACAATCTCAACACCTGGCTAAATTGCAGAATTTATTCATCAAAAATTGAACAGCAAGATGACGCTAGTGAAATGAGAGTCTCGAAATTAAAAAAACTAAACAGTGGAGACTAACCATAGATGCTTTAGATTCTGCAAGCACCTTCTAATGGAGAATAAAAAGCTGAAATTCCATCTACTCTTGTTGATCCTTTAGGTCCAACTTATTAAAATGACAGCGACTAAGAAGACGAAAAAGATCTGTTTGGAGGTGAAGCTACCAAGAAAAAGAAAAAAGCTGAAATTATTGTAGAACTAGAAGACAATGGTGATGTTCTTCAGAAATTTGAGCTGCTTAGGATCAATACAAGAGAAGAATTCTTGCTTCCTTTGCAAAATAAAATATTTTTCTGCTTTCAACGATAAACCTACCATTTGTTAAGTGAGTAAATTAAAGATGTAAACAGAATATCAAGGGAGCATGCTACTTTAGAACTATTGAATCTTTGCGAAGAGGAATCAAAGGGTAATTCTGATAAGTAGACTGAAAAACCAGTTCTTCATACAGAAAAAGAAGAAGAGTAATTTGCTACATGTGTAGAGGCATTTAGTGACAAAGAAGGAGATGACTGCTTTGATAAGCAGGTTAACAAATCAACAAAAGAGAAAATCATGTGCTGTATTATTGAATGTAAAGGACCGAATGGAATCATGGTGTACAGAAAAAGAGATAACTAAACGAAATAAGATGAGCTCTAGAAAATGCATGAACTACCTAAACTTAAAACAATTGCAGCGGGATCTTGGGTTGATGTGAAAAAAGGAGAAAAAGCTCTTCTTTTCAACAATGATTCCTTCGCTCTCCTCAAGAAAGACACCATTACAATCAGCTACACTTTCCATTATAAAGAAATCGAGGTGGAATGAGAAAATATCTTTTAATAATTCTGCAATACATATTGATTAGTCAAAACTGAATCTCTTTTTAGCTCAATTATTTGTTCAGATATTGCAATATTATTACTTATTTCTGAGATAAATCATATTCACACAGCAAACACGTTCAACATAAATTTTAAACTCATTTTTTCTTTGGTTTCTCATCTTTTCCTTTAGGCTACTCAGCAACTTTATCTTTGCTTGCACCATTATCATTAGGTTTTTTCTGTTCAACTTTTCCATCTTTTTCTTTTTACTGAGGTTTCGTATCTTTACCTTTGTTGTCTTTATCATTATTTGGTTGATCTTTTGGCTTTCCTGCATCTTTCAATTTGTTTTTATCTAGAAGTGGCTGTTTTTACCCTTAGACCGCTGACTTATTTTCAGGAGAAGCTTTTTTTAACACAAAAAAATGAAATGTATCATTTGAAAAAAGAATAGTTTAGTATTAGATAATCTTACCTGCTCTCTCTTATTTCTAAGCATTCTTCTTAGCAATATCCATTTTACGCTTCTTTTCAAATTTAACAATCTCTTATGCTGCATATTCGAAGATGTTTCCAGAAGGAAGACCGTTTTTGCAAAGTTATTTTAAAAAATCTAAACAGAAAAAAAGTTGAAATAGATTCAATTTATTGAATTTAGTTAAAGTGAATTATACGATCGTATGCATCAATAAGGCCAGATTCTTTAAGAATGCTAGGAGGCTTAGGTTTTTGAGCAACTACTGGTTGAGGAATACTGATTGAAGCTTGTTTCTTATCTATTGAGAAAAGAACATTGAATAATTAATTAATTTTTCAAGTATTTGTCTTTACCTTCTTTCGATTTCACTGGAGCACCTTCAGGTTGTTTTATAAGATTAGTTGAACTGGTTGCAGGTGTTTTTAAAGAATCCTAAGTTCCAGGTGTTCCTTGAGGTGGAAGCAATTAAGATTTCCTATCTGATCCTTGAGGTGGAAGCAACTAAGATTTCCTATCTGCTCCTTTTTACTCTACTTAATTATCTCCTGCTTTAGCTGCATCTGGTTTTCCTGCTTTACTCTAATCAGAAGAACCTTTTATATTATCAGCAGGGTTAGCTGCCTTAGCTGGTGCCGCCGATGATTTGGTTTCTTCTTTTTTAGAAGCTACAGGGTCTACTGTTTTTGTGGGATTTTTAGACATAAGAAAAGAATAATTTATCTAGCAGAAATTAATACAATCTTATCATTCTTCACTATTATTATTTTTTTTCTTCAGATTTATGAAACTCTCTGATTCATTCTAAAGGATATTATTCACGCAAACGTTTTATTGTAATTCCATTCTCAATCCTTTTGAACAATCCTCATTTTTCCTCATTTATTTTGAATTCATTGATTTCCTTCCCTAAAAATTAGTTAAATTGCATTTCATTCATTTTACATTTATTTCCACAATAATGAAAAAATGTTTTCATTTTTCAATAGCAATAAGCCAAAATTGAATTTATTTTTTAGTTTATTTTTTCACAAATGTTTTTTCTTTTTTAAATAGTATGCATCAATGCATTGCAATTTCAATTGCTTTAATACAATATTTTCAACAAATGTTGAGCAGCGAACTCAAAACAATCATTTCATATGATTCCAATATTTTCTCAACAACAATAATTATTTGAAAGACTTTTATACAACAGTGGGTCAATATGTAGATTCTCACAAGGTTTAGGATCTTGTTGACTAACTTTTCAGCTACTTTAATCTATTTAAAAACTGTGTGAATAACGGATGGAAGGATCCTTTTTCTAAATATGGCTCCCCTGAAAAGTTGAGGAAAAAATATTTCCTCGAAGCCAATATTAAAGAAGAAAGGTTTTCCATTTATTTAATGGGGGGCTTAAAAAATCAATTACAAGGCTGAAGTTATCAAACTTTCTTTCATTTTCTATCTTTCTAACTCATTTGTTTTTTAGTTTTAAACAAATTAATTAGTTTTTTTTCTCCAGAGATGTATGTAAATCTTGGGGATTGATTCTATTTAATCTTTATCCGTTAAATTCATTTTCAGATTTAAAAAATTTAAGAGATTAATTAATACAAAACAGTACCATTTAGGAGACAGTTTAAATTCTTAATTGATGTGATTTCCCCCCACCTCCAGCTTAATTAATTGATGGCCATCTTTTGAAAGAGAAATTAAAAATCAAACTACAAAAATAAGAAAACAAAAGAGATAAAAGAAAATGCTGATTTTTCAGCTAACGTTTTTATAATCCCCCCTCCCTGACAAAGATAGAGATAAATCCACCTGTACAAGTGTCATCTTTCGAGATGATCACAAGTTAACGGATCGCAAAATTATTGGATATAATCTATCTTCGATTTCGCATAATTTTTCATTCGATTATCTTAGAAACTTATAATCATAATCCTAACTGTCAAAATTTCACTATGTATCATTTGATTCTGATCGTTCGTTCATTGGTTTATTTTCAAAATTTCAAAAAGAATTCATTCATTCATCTCATAACATCAATACAAATTAAAAAGAATATGTTTTGTTTTATTTTCATAAAATTCAAATAATATGAACATTTTGTTATGATTTCATGTTTTTGAATTCAAAAATTCTTATCAAAATCCTAACGTTTTTGTGGATTTGATAATATGTTTGCTTGCTAAATAAGATGAAAAAATCATTCAAAAGTCGTTGGGGAAAAAATAATTAATCAATTCAAATTTAGGCTTGGATTAATTATCATAATTCAAAAATTGAATGCAATTTTATCTTTTCAGATATTTTGAAAGATATTCAAATTTAGAAGGTAAATCGTATGGGAGGAAAAAAGAATATTTCAAAGGAAGTCATTTTTGAGAAGCAGTTTGAAATGTTTTGTTGGAAGGTTTAAATAAAGAAGTTTCGAAAGAAATTAATACAGTTGGAGATATAAAGGAGAAAAGAAAAGCAAATGTTTTTATATTGAGTACTTCAAGAAATTCGATTTTGAAAATGATACCTAATTTAAGTTTTTTACGAAGAAATGAAGCCTCTTGAATCTTCTAAGACTATGGAAATTTCTAAAAAGGCACTGGCACAAGCAATAAAAGAACCAGTCATTCTTACAGAATTACAAAGGAAGGATATCAACTTTCTCAGAAAAAGATGAATAAGAAGTAGGCGAATATTTCTATGATTGGAAAAATACACAGGTTCTCATTCATGGCCATTCTAACTAAGAAAGGATAAAGCAATCGAAATGATGAAATGATGAATAAAAGAAAAAAATTATTTTCTGAGAAATAAAATCGTTTGCTAATAAGACTGAAATAATAAGAAGTTGGTGTTTATGTGATTAGTGCATTTCCGATATTTTCCATAACACGTATTGCTTATTTGCTGGATTGATGGTCCATTTTTTTATAGAATAGATTGAATATTTTAATATCTTAGAAAAGCAAAAAATCAAAGCATTATTCTATTGTACAAGTCATGTATGAGCCCAAAAATAAAGCTTAAGATTAGTATCTAAAAGAAGCTTCAACCTTAAGTAATAAATCTTCTGATTAAACTGAGAAACCAAAGGAGGAGTGAGACAAAGAGGAATAGCAAAAATCATGATTATTTAATAAGAACTCTATTTTTGCTTTATGTTATTGTTTTTCATGATCTACCTACCAAACAACATTTTCATTTTCTTAAACTTTTCTTTAAAAAAATTAGATTCTAAAAGAATGATAAAGTTATTTATTTCAAAAGATAAAATCTCAGGGAGAACTATTAAGAGTTGTTAAAAAGTGAAATCTATTGAATTAGAGATCAAATATTGAGAGCTTTGAATTTAAAAAAACTAATTATTCAAAAAAAATCAAACTTTACTTAACTTTTTGATGAGTATTTCAGCAAAATCAAGTGCACTACAAACTGCACTTCTCACAAAGAATATCAAAGAGATCAACAAGGCAATCGATTTAGAGCCAAGCAGAATCAATGAGAAAGATGATCAACTTGGATGGTCTCCACTTTACAAGACAGTTATTTAAGGAGAAAAATAAATAATTGCTATTTTACTTGACAGAGGAGCTGATCCAAATCTCAAAACAAAGGCAAAATTATTGAGGTTATTATTCTTTCATTCTCTTATTGTTGATTTTCTAACTAGCAAGGTGATACTCCTCTGCACTTCTGTGTTGAGAATGAGTAACTGGATATATTTTAGATGTTAATTCTCAACTCCAAAATTGATTTGAACATCCCTGGGCCAGTAAGCTTATTTTATGAACTTTCTCAAATTAATATGAAATTTAAAGGAAGGAGTAACTCCTCTACATGCAGCTTGCTATTGGAATAAGGAAGAATTCGTTTCTTGTTTGCTTAACGCAGGAGCAAATGTAGATGCTCAGACGGAAGTAATAATCTCTAAACTATTCTTATTTTAGCTTAGATTTTAATATCTAGTTTTGTTGATAAATCTTTCCAGAGAGGTGTTACAGCATTGTAGATTGCGATTGAATCTTCCAATCAGAGGCTTTTAAAGATAATCTTAGCTAGCAAACCAAGGATCGATATCATAAACATGGTAATAATTTTGTTGAATATGTTGAATTTCTGTTTTAAACATGAATATCTTTATTGATTTTTAGGATGGTCAATCTGTTTGGGATATCTGCACTGACAAAAAATGTCGTAGCTTACTTGAAGAATATGAAAACAGCTAAATCAACCCTTTAGATGATTCAATGCATAACGATTAACAAAATATGTCTTCTGTGTCAATGCAGGCTAGTCAAAAGAGTTCTTCAAATTCTAAGATCGTGGATATTGAAGAATTAAAAAGAAAATGGGATAACAAGATTATGGGTTTATAGAAGAATATCAGAGATGTAGCTGAGTTAAAAGAAGGTGTTAGTAAGACATTAGAAGAGATGAAGATGAAGGATTAGAGAATGAGCTGGAAAAGTAACGAAGATAAAGAAAATAATAGTATGTTCTCATCGAATATCAAATCCGTTACTGATTTCAATAGTGGATAGAAGATTGTATCTGAAAAAGTATCAATGCATAGAGGAAGTAATTAGTAGCTTTATGGATCAGGGAGAATATCAAATGGAAGCAGAAATAATGGAGATACTTAGGAAAAAAGATAAGAAAGTTAATTCTGTAATGTTGCTGCGTTCTGTAGCGATTAGATTGAGAGATAATCTGAAGTTAATGTTCCATAATAGTATTCGAAGATGAATCAATAGAATAACTCCAATAATCATATTAATATTTCAAACACCGGCAGTAATAAAAGCAATATGAATCTGAGTATCAAAGTGAAGAAGACAATCAGCAAATGGCTACGAGAAATTCATCTGGTTAGCTTACTCTAGAACTTCTTAGATAATAACGTTTTCGATAATCAATCGTTACTTCGATTTCTAACGAATTCTAAAGATTGGGATAAACTGCTGATAACTTTATTTGGAGTTGATAAATATGGACATCGTTAGAGAATCATCACGAGAATACTTGAAGGTAAAGGAAAACAAAAAATACAATAAAACTTTAATAAATACAATAATTATCTTTATCGTTGAAATTTAGATTGTGGAATTGAGAAGCGAGAAGGAATATTTATTTTAAAATACACCCTTGGAGGTATCGATCTACCTGACGTTGAGACTTGGTTGAGAACACAATAGCTTGAAGCATTTGCAGATCTTTTTATTCTCGCAGGATTCGATGATCTTGAGAGCATACTATTCTAAATGACTACTGCTCATCCACTCACAGATGAAATTCTTCTTGAAGAAATAGGAATACGTGATACTTCAGCGAGAATCTAGATACTCGAATCGCTTCGTAATGGTAAGAATACAAATGATTTTAAACTTAATTTGATTATTTTTGATGATTATTTTAAAAGATGCAATGAATGCTAAGAATACTACAATTTCATAATAGTTCTAAGGTGGAGCTTAATTAGAACTTCCTTCATAGAATGACACACTTCCAAAATGTGAGAACAAGTGCACGATCTTTTGATTAGCACAGCAAACGAAATATTTTAACAAAGAACAATTGATTTGTATACTATTTTTATGTTTATAGTTTGAGTTTATTCAGAGTAAATGGTTATTATTGCATTAACTGTTTAGGGATATTTAAAAGAAGGAAGGTATTGTTTATTCAGAGTTTTTGCTAAAATGAGGAAGATAATATTAAAAATAGCTTAAGATTCACAAAAAATACAATAAATAGTTTTGTTTGAGCTATTATTTACAATTTTGTTATACCTCATATGAATCATTTCTATGCTTTTTAAAAATCAAGAAACAAGATTTATTTCCTCATTCATTCATTAGTCTCCTGCATATTCGTCAATTTGAGTTATTTCTTGTTGATTGCAGATTTTTTAGTAGTTTTCTTTTTTTTCCACTCCAAAGTCACTGTGCTTTCATCAATGAATTTCACTGATTCCACTTTTTCGACATCCCTTTCAAGATAACTACATATTTAAATGTATTTCCTTTTTATATCTCCAAAGCTGCTTGTCTCACCTAATTCTAAATCACTCGCTCCATCTTCGAATCTAAGCCTCAATATATAATGAATGGAATTCTCATAAAATGACAGCATTCCTCTTTTAACTATGTTGATATCTACAATAGAACTAACATATCTGTGTTCAACTTATTTACATCCAAATAAGTTAGATTTCTCTAATAATAACTCATTTTATTCTTTCCAGACTGTGAGTTTTTCTCTTTTAGCCCCCCAGATCATAGCAACACCAATCAGCAATGTTAGGAAGCTAATTATCAACTTGGAAGCAACACTCAACCCTTCTATGTCATCTAAAAATATCAAGTGCTGATTAGTACACACAAGGATGAGAAGGACCGCTCCTAGAAGAGTAAATAATGTGCCGAGAAACCATAGACTAATTGGAGTTCTCTGCAATACAAAATAATCAGCACAACATGTGTCTTTTATTGAGTCCATTTGGTATTTCTCCCAGAAATCTTTCTTTTTCTTCTTGTTCTTGGAGGGATCTGAGTTGTTTATCATTTTACGCTTTGCTACTGCAAGCATAGCTACTCTGCCGAAGATCATTGTTGTATGTTTGGTGTTTTCAAATGAAAGTCTACTTTGTAAATAATGTCAGTTTTTTAGTTTAATTAGAAATTCACTTACAGAAAAAAGCAATAATACAGTCTAAAACAGTCTTATCTTGATCTAAATTTGATGACAAATACAATCAAAGAAATGCAACAATGTTATAAATATTAACCAATAAATAGAGTCTACTCAGTAAAGATATATCTCGTTTTTGGATGGGTCGTAAAAAATCTTTTCTTCTTCTTGGAGCTCGATGATTGCTCTTTCTAACAAGTTTTTATCTGTGACTATTTTAGAATAATCAGCTGATTATTAAATATATTTCCAGATCTGCTCCTTAGTTAAGTGGCTTGCTTTCTTTTCATTTTATAATTTTGTAATCGCACTGTAAATAGCTTTCTTTTGGTCTTTGGTGACTTTAACTTGCACTTTTGCTTCGTTATCAAGCAACTAGTCAATTTCATCTTCGTCATCGAGGCGAATTTTCTTCATTTGACTTTTAATTTCTTTCTTTTCTTGTCTTTCTTTTGCTGGTGTAGTATCTCTTCCTTTTGGTACCTCAGTAACTTGAGCACTTCTAGTCACTCTCTTTTCTTCAACAACTTCTTTTTCTTTGCTCTTTGGAGTAGTAGTCACTGCAGATGGAGTCTTGACTTTTTTCACAGAAGGTTTTTTAGTTTGTCTGTCTGCTGCTTTAGCATCTTCAAAGTCTTCCTCTTCTGGTT
>Ga0302271_10001709_pt1 | contig 20796 bp, 15 predicted proteins | sample III_Bog_N1_1_FD_198767 | JGI IMG/M metagenome (GOLD analysis project Ga0302271, IMG submission 198767) | Peat permafrost microbial communities from Stordalen Mire near Abisko, Sweden - III_Bog_N1_1 | ecosystem: Environmental > Terrestrial > Soil > Wetlands > Peat | place: Sweden: Abisko... | reverse complement strand
AGAGAAGAAGCAGCTACCTTCAGGGCTTCTGCACAAAGTGGCTCGAAGTTATAAATACCAAGTTACTTCTTCCAGAATGCGAAAGCAGTCTCGAAGAATCCAAAAACAATGTGATTCGAAGGGATCAAAGACTACTTAGCAGCTTTGATTAGCTTAGATTCTTAGGCGAAAGACGCTTGAGTGATGGTTGCAGAGTTAACTGGAGCTTCTGTTTGATCTACTATGTCATCTTCAGGAAGATCGATTTCGTCTTTTACCCAATCATCAGCAGCAGCTACTTCATCATCTTCAGCGTTATCAAATTTCGGCTTTGATGCAGTTGATTTATCAGCTGTTGGTTCATCTATGTCTTGAGCTTAAGCTGGTTCTTCATCGATAATATTTTGCTGAACTGCATTCTCAGGTAGGTTATTTTATTGCTATTCAGATGCTTCAGAATCAGCTAAAACTACCATGTATTCTTCAGGGATATGATTTTAAGGCCAATTTCTCTATGCTTGATTGCTGCTCTCAAGTACCTTAACCAAGGGCTTAGGAGGGACAAGTGCACTCATCTTGAATTTCTTGAGTTGCTCCAAATCTTGAAAAAAACAGAAAATAATAATCAGAAATAATGAAAATTGCTTTAATTAATTATCTTCTACCTGGTTCATGTTCCAGTGCAGTTTTGAGGGGTTCTGCTAGATCAGGACGATTATGCGCAACAGCCATAAAGTAAGCAAGAGCCATTTGATTAGAATCTGCTAGAACTTTGATTCTTTCATCGATGTCTCCGAGAAGCAATGCATTGCTGAATCTACTCATGATGTCTCCACGTTTTTGAGAGATTTCCAACATTTTCCTGAGATAATCTTGTTTTCCGATTGTCACGTAAAGGAAGGATAGTTTGTCATATTCTTTGATATTTTAGTAAGCGATCTCAACGATTTAATGGTTTCCTTGACGAATTGCCTCTTCTGCTAGTTTCTAAAACAAAACAAAAAATGAATTAGCAACATGTTTAATCTTTAAAACTATTTTTTTTTCACTTACAGCCCATGTGTCTTTATCTTTGATTTCCTTAGCAGATTTAAACGCTTGCTCTAGATTTCCTGAGTTAATCGCAAGTGAGAACTTTGTCTTTGGATCACTGACAAGATTAAGTGCAATCCCTGAGTAGTTCTTCTTGTACAGATAAGAAATCACAGAATTTCCATATTTATTGTTTCCGTCCAAAAAGAATTTGATTTTCTCCCAATTCTTATCAAATAGTGCTTTTTTCAAAAGAAGCTCCTCTTAGTTGATAGTGATCTAAATCACCTCTGCTGCTGGGTTTATTGCGAACAGAACATTTCCTAAAAAAAAGATAGTGTGCAAAAATAAAAACAATTTGAAGCCTAAATAACAACTTGAAGAAGAGAAATATTCTTTTTACCTTCGATTTTAACCACTTTAAGGTTTTCATCAACGCATTTAATGATCCCACTGTCTCCATTCAGCAGCCCGAATTTCAAATGGTTAATCGTAGTATAAATCAGAACATTTCCATGCCAGATGAGAGATTTAATATTGAATTTTTCCCCAATCGTGCAAATCTTCCCGAGGCTCTTATTCATGACGTGGATTGCTTTCTTCGCAACTAATGCCACCATGGAACTGTTTTTGTTCCAAACAGCACTTTTCACCTTGTATTCAGATTTCATTGGGATCTTTCCAACTTCTTTCTTAGTTGTGATGTTGTAAAGGACCAAACTATCATCAGTGGAGAAGATCACATTCCCAATAGGCCCAGCGAAGATCCTATTCACGTCTTTGATCTCTGCAATTGAGTTGCTTTAAGTATTTAAATCGAAATTGTAAATATCAACTTCTTTATTCTCTTTTATGCGGACAATCTTAGTTTTCGATACAAACACAGCTCCTCTGCCAGTGAATGATTTCGCATCTTCTCGTACTTTCGACAATTCATCACAGTTCAGAGTATTATAAGTCAGCAGCATGAATTTATAAATCTGTTTCTCCTTTGACTCCATCCCGACGAGTACCTACACTTGAGAGCTTTCGAAAGGGTTATTCTGGAAACTCACAATATTCTCAGCTACTACTGTTGCTTGTGAGTCGATATCTTTAGCGACAATTGTTGTTTTTTTATTAAAATTATGAGCTTTGATTGATTTCCTAAAGCCATACAGAAGAGTATTAGTTTCAGGAATGATAGATTAAGGCATCTTATCTGAAAAGAGACTGAACACATAGAATCCATTATCACATCCGGAAGCAAAAGTTAGATTCTAAGGATGACAAGCTACTACCCAGAATCGGTCATTTTCTCTAGAAAAAGTGGAAATTGCTACACGGCGACTTAAATCCCAAACTTTAGTTGTTTTATCTTCACTGTTCGAGATGATTAGATCTAAGATTTTGTAAGATTCAATTAGAAAAACAAGGAGATTGCTATGAAAATTAATCTAAAAATTGCATCTTCTTACTGAGTTTTGGATGGAAAACAACAGAGGATACATTATTTTTATGGCCGTAGAGAGAATCGTGATCCCAAGCTCTGCTTTCATTGAATTTCCAGAGTTTAATTTTTCTGTCATCTGCACCGGATACGATCATGTCCAATTCGGGATGGAAATCACACCAATTAACACCTCTTTCGTGGGTCTCTAAGACAGAATGCACTTCGATATCATTAGCGCTCATCATTTAGTTCTACAAATTAGCCAAATAAACAGCAACTTCGTTAGACATTTATCATTGCTGCTATTTCAATTTGAGACTAAAGTAAACATTGCTTTTTTTTTTCAGTTGTATATTCTATCTGTTTTTTTGTATTTTCAAAATTTACCTTTGAGCTGTTCTGCATAGACTTCTTCTTCATGATCGAAAAATCCCAAAGCCTTACAGTCTGATCAAGAGAGCACGAAACAATAAGTGGCTTCGTGGGATGGAACTTAGCACACATAACATAATGAGAGTGCCCTGTGAGAATAGCAATAATCGATCTACTCTGCCAATTCCAGATTCTAATCGTTTAATCGTCGGAAGCACTCAAAATCCAAGGTAATTCCTTATGAAACTGCACTGTTCTAATATAATCAAGATGCCCTTTCATCACAAACAGACACTTCCTTTGCTTGTAGTTCCATACTCTTATCTTAAAATCATCACCTCCTGAAACGAAGAGTGGCTGACTAGAATGAAAATCTATCCCTCTAACTGGACCTTCGTGATCGACAAATTCATCCAAAAGAGTCTTCAAGCGATAATCCCATAATTGGATTTAGCCTGTGTGCAGTGCAGATAATAGCCATGGACGAATCGGGTGGAAGGCTAGGCCTTTGACACGCTTGCTTTTTGTCTCAAATTTTGTGATCATCTCTCAGGTTAAATACTGATATGTGTCGTAGATATGTATTTGTATGTGAACTTCTCTTTATTTTTATTTCACAAGTCTTTTTAAAATTTCTTGTTATGATATTCTCTGCAAACAAAATTGGCAGTCAAATCTCACAAGATACACCTTAACATCCCACTAAAACTCTTTCATCGAAAAAAAAGGCTAATCTCCTTTTTTTAGCCTTCACTCGAACTTTACGTGGAAAGCATTCTAGAGAAACTCATAATATCTGAGAAAATCCTTTGCAACTCTTATTTGAAACAACCAATCTCAAAAAACAAAACAATATTAGGATGATGAGGTCTATTTAAACTCTTAACAACTTTATGGTTAAAAATCTAAAATTTAACATATTATGAGAAATGCTAATGATTGTAGTAATAATGTAATTGATTATTGCATAGCACTTTAATCTCCAAATGTCCTTTTTAAATTCTTAATAATATTTTCAATGATTATTTAAAAACATCTCATCTGACCAGGAACCAAGTCATCCTGTAAAAATAATTAATGAATTTGATAATATCAATACATTCTTTCTCAATGCTGTTTCTAAAAAGTACCTTCTGTTGTATCTACTGAAATTCAAACAAAAGAAATGAATGAAATTAAAAAGATAATAAAAAAAAGGAAGGGATTCTATTTTTAAAATAGGCTGATTTTAGTTTAATTCAATTAACAAAAGGGTTTTAATGCACTTTATACTAGGATTTCATAATTCATTTTGATTACTTAATTACTTTCTGATTTATGAAATTATTTGATTTTTGATTGTCCAGTTCTCATTAACTAGTTGTTCTCAGTAGTGTCTCAATTTCATTGCTTTAGTTTACTCCTTACAAGTACATCTATTTTTATCTTATGTTATATTTTTCAGAAAAAAGCAAATGCTTTTTGTTAATTATCCAGGTTAGATAAACTTTATTTCTTTAATTCCAGGAAATATTAATTTATCATAAAGAGATCAACAAGAATACACATAAAAGTTAAATTATATATCAATCCTTTACATTAATAGGGAGTAATTATGTTGTTATTATAACAATATATTTAACTAAGAACAACTTTCATTGATATAATAGCTACAGAGAGAGATAGACATCACAAATTGTTTAAAATAACAGATATCAGAGCAAAAAAGTAGAGAATAGTAAATAAAACTTGCTTTGTATGCTTGGCTATGGAGAAAGCAAATTAATATTAATGCGTCGCGAAAAATATATTTTTTAATTAAATAAATAAATAAAAAAAACAGGAAAAAATAATAATTAACAGTGTGATAAACAAATTAAGAAACCACTAGAAAAATGCCTCCAAAACTCACAGCAAGTGATCTAGGAAACTTTGATAAGTACATCGAGATTCTTTTCCAATGCAAGCCACTTCCAGAGAATGATGTCAAAATACTATGTGATAAAGTAACAATATTTGGATTAAGGAAATTTTTCCTTGAATTAGCATGTTGCTAACCTAAGTGATATTTTAACTAACATTGCAGGTGAAGGAACTACTAGCCGAGGAGAATAATGTAACAACTGTCAAAGCACCAGTGACTGTCTGCGGTGATATTCATGGCTAATTCCATGATCTCATTGAGCTCTTTAAAATCGGTGGAAAACCTCCTGTAAGCACTTTTTTTGAAAATGAAAATAATGGTTAAGAAAAAATATCTGTATTCTGAAAGTATCAATTCCAATCTCTTTCTCTCTCTCTCTCTCTCTTCAAGCTCTTTTGAGATATTGACCTTCATTTATATTAAATTAAAAAAGGATACTAACTATTTGTTCATGGGCGATTACGTGGATAGAGGTTCAAATTCAGTGGAAACAGTCTCACTCATTTTCGCTTTGAAAGTTCGCTTCAAAGATAGAGTCTGCATTCTCCGTGGCAACCACGAAAACAGAGAAATCAATAAGATCTACGGTTTCTATGATGAATGCTTCAAGAAATATGGAAACGAGAATGTCTGGAAGTATTTCACAGATGTGTTCTTGTATCTCCCTCTTACGGCTCTCATTGAGGGTTAGGTACTTCACAAAGAAACAAATATTTTTAGGGGGTGCATTTCTTTGAGTTTCAAGGAGTTAATTCTTGAAGTTACTTATTAAAACACTCACTAGAATATATTTATCTTACCATCTATCTTATTCGCTTTTAGTTATTCTGTCTTCACGGAGGACTTTCTCCTGCAGTCGAGAATTTAGATTAAATTCGATCACTCAATAGATTCTAAGAACTGCCTCATGAAGGTCCAATGTGCGATCTACTTTGGTCTGATCCAGATGATCAACGATCAGGTACACTTTGATCAAGCAAAAACAGCCTTTTATTCGATTTGAAATTTTTATCCATTTAGGATGGGGATTGTCTCCAAGAGGTGCAGGATGGACTTGGGGACACGACATCACAGAAAAGTTTATCCATTAGAATAAGTTGAAACTTATCGCAAGGGCTCACTAGCTTGTCATGGATGTAATGAAGATTATTTGAATTAACAGAATAACATCTCTCTCACTGTTTGTCGTTTGCATATTCTAGGGCTATCAGCATGTGCATAACAAAAAGTGTGTGACAATATTCTCAGCTCCGAATTACTGCTATCGTTGTGGTAACCAAGCTTCGATTATGGAAGTGGATGACAGTCTCAAGTTAAACTAGTAAGAAATATCGTTCTTTTTGGGATAAATATTGTCATTAATAACTTAAGATCAACAAGCTAAGCCATTTTTATGCCTTAATTCTGATTGTTTTCTTATCCAAACAGTATGTAATTCGAGCCAGCACCTCGTACAAACGAGCCGCATGCTTCGAGGAGAGTGCCTGACTATTTCCTTTGAAATATAATACAATAAATCCTATTCATTCATACACGATAGCTCTCTAATATGCTCACTTTTCCCCTCCCTTTCCCCTACACTTTTTTTTATCTTTATGTACAACACTTTTATTAGTTATTTTTCAAGGAAATCTAGTGGTTTCCTGTCAAGATTCTTTACTGGACATTTGAATTGATAAAAATATTCTAAAACACATTTAAAGAGTAATGAATATTATTTCACTGAGGATTGGGCTGCTATTGAGTTCCTTGTTGTGCTTTAAGGAGCGCAATTAGCTGTTATCCTGTTATGTTCTTCACTTATTCAAAGTATGGATGTTCCATTGCATCTTTTGGTGTAATTCTTAGAGCCTAAAAAAGAGATGAAAATCGAACAAATTAATAAAACAAAAATAATTCAAGTAATTTAAGCTTGTTACATTATCATAGATGAGCATTTTGGAGAGGATATCAAGAGCTTATTCATTGCAAAGGTGCTTGTTCTCCTCGGTTATGAATTTCACCCATGGTTTTTTCGGATAGCTGCAAAGAAAAATATAAAATGTTTTAGAATTTACTATTTTCAAAGCATTTAAGAGAAAAGAGGGATTTATTGAGGGTTGCTGTGTGCATTATTCATTTACTTGCCGAGAATCTTGTTGTAGCCTGCATCAAGTGTAAGATCATATTTCTTGATGTATTTATGAAGTTCTTCTGTGCCTAAGACTTTAGCTATTTTGACGAGTTGATCTTGGTTATCTGCTCCTTAGAAGAAGGGCTCTTTCTTGAAAATCTAATCCAAAAATAGCAGCAGATGATACCATTGGTTAACTTATTTTAAGAGATATTTTAAATCTGGAGATGATAAGCCAATTTTATTAAAAAAGAAAATGTTTAATTACCATTGAAGCAAACATAGTCCCAGTGCTCCATATATCGAGAGAGTAATCATAAAAGTTTTAGTCCACAAGTAGTTCAGGCCCTTTGAAATATCTAGAAGCTACCTTTATAAATGCAACAAAAACAGATTCTAATTGTTAATTTTGTTGTGCTTAAAATTAAACTAAAAAATACTAAAATTGTTCAATAGTATGTGTGCTATTTACTCGAACATTGTAGTCTGTGCCTGCATGGTAGAATTCAGCTAGACCCCAATCGATGAGCTTAAGCAGTTTTGTCTTCGGGTCAACGATAATATTCTGTGGTTTGACATCTCTATGCATAATCCCTTTGCTATGGCAGTAATCCAGAGCCTTATTATTAAAAAAAAGGTGAGCTGAACTATCTCCTTAAATGTTTAGAGATTAAATCGATTTTTCTAATTGCTTTTAAAAGCAATCATGATCATTTTTCATAAATAATTCTAAACAAACTCTGAGATTTAGGTTCCATTGATTATCTTCTCCTTTTTTCCTATTATCTGCTTAATATTTTTGATTCTAATTTGTATTTTAACTTCAAGTTACCTTGAGCAATTCGAAAATGTAGAACCTGATCTCTAAATCAGTTAGAGTGGGAAACTAGCTGCGGAAATCGACATTTTCTATCTACTCGAAGACCTTTTCAAGGAAAAATATAAAGAGTGAATATCAAGTAAATTATCACCTTTTCAAACTTTCTTTCTAATTTCTTATTTGCAGTGTTTATTTTTTACAAGGGAAGGAGTCTTAGAGGCAGGGTCGCGGACAACATCTAGGAGTTCTACGATGTTAGGTCCTCCCTTCAGAATCTCGAGTATCTTGATTTCTCTCTTAATTTTGCGCTTTTTGACAGGTTTGAGTACCTTTATTACAGTCATCTTCTTTGTGAGTACACTTATGCCTTCGAAAACCTCAGAGTATTTCCCTCTTCCAATTTTTCTGATCACCTCATAGTCATCCTGATTCCTTTTTATTTTACGATAAAATTTAAATCCGTTAAATTTTCTTGGTAACTCTGTGCTAAATGTAATCGTTTTGCAGTATTTAAGGAAGCCCAATTGATGGGCTGTGATATCATTTAAGAAAAACAAACGATTCCTTTATCTATTTGTGCTATTGTTCTATGGATTAGATATTGCCTGATTTAAAAAATTTACCCCCAGTCATTTTCATAATCTTCATAGTTGGAGTATTCCTTAGGCATATTCTCGTTGACGTTCGCATAGTACTTAGGCAAGACGATCCGTGTCGATGGATTCATGGCTTCAGCGAATCTAAATAGTGAATTTGTTGGACTGAGAAGAGATTTAGACTGAAAGCCTTTTCCGCTTAGCAATATATTTTTTATTAAATTTTTAAACATCATCTCTCGATGTATGCCCAGCTTCGGTAATTTTACTTTCTTCCCAAAAATTATTAATATATTCCCTCCTTTAGATTCTCTCTCTCTCCCTTGAAAATCTTTCTTTAGAACCCTCTCCCATAGATATTTATGCTTTCACAAAAAAGATCAAATTCATTTGATAAGAACGCACTCCCACAACAAAAGAAAGAAGATAAATCCAAAAAAAAATGAATAATAACATTCGAATACGAAAACAAGTTCCAAACTAAAAAGAAATCAATTATTGGGATAAAAAACAATAACTAAATCATAGCTCCCCAAGAATTACTCACTTTACCAAGCTTAAGTCTTCTAATTTTTAGGTCAATTTAGAGATATCTCCTTCATCTGCTTCTTTTTGTTTATCTTCATTCTTGATTTGAACTTCCTAAATCTGTTTTGTTAACAAAAATAATAAGATTTTCATTCAACAAACAAACAAACTTTAGTTTTTATCATTTTCTAACCTTTGAAGGAGGAATGAAGCGAGGAAAGCGAGGTTTTCCATTCACTAAGTCGGCACAGCAAAATGTAATAGTCTCTCCGATTTTAGGTGGATTAAGTTAATCATATTCAGTAAATCCAACTCCAATTTTGAATTCCATTCCACTTTTAAGAACACAAATAAGACATTTCATCTTCTTGCATTAGAGTTCCCCTGTACCCATTTAGATTTCTTTAACAACAGCTACATCTTAACAAAATTCTGGAGTTTGTTTGTCTTCTTCGGTATTATCATGATTGTGAGTTTGAGATGGAATATCATGGATTAACTAGGAAGGTTCTGTGAGATTGTTAGTTGATTTGTTAATTGGAGAGTCCATTTGGGTTGGTTTAAAGCAGCTAAATTTTTTACTTTTTTATTGATAAACACAAAAGTATTTTTTTAACAAATCAAGTGAGAATCAAGAGAATATGATTCACTGCTTACCAACAATAATGTTAATAATATTTTTATTATTTATATAGTTAATTTATTTAATACAGAAAAGGTTTAATTTTTGCTTCATTTTGGATTACCTTTCGAAGAAGATTGAAATTATCCTTTGAGTAAAGTAAAAATACTTAGAATTCAATTTACTTTCCCTAAAACTATCCAATTTAATTTTATTTTATTACTCATTCTTCCTCAGTTCTTTTACGCCTTATTATATTTAGAGTAAAAAAAATAATTATTTTGTTTACAACACAGAAAGCTACTTCTCGATAAAATCAAGATCATTTATAACTAAATTCAATAACTCTCTCTCTCTCTCTCTAAGAGTTTTCATCATAGTTATTCCCATATTCTTGTACAATGATTATTAAGAAAAAATAATTAATTGTAGCATTCAAATCTGAATAGGTGCAAATAAAGTTTAAAATTTTTTGAATTATTAAATGAAGCCAAATGATTAATTTTTTAAAGTTTTTCATGATAATTAGTCTCTCAATACTCTTAATTATTTGCATATTCTCTCTTTTGTTTCATATTTCAGCTCCAAATTCCTTTCGCTTAAGTTAAGAAAATCCTTTAAATTTTTTTTGAGAGAGTTAAATATTGATCGAACAATTCAAAAACACACACAAGAAATCTGCAGATAATTCACAGATACACCCCAATTCGATTCAAGCGAGAGATACTACACATAACAAGACACCGATATTGTCTCTTTCCCTAATGGATAACTACCATATCCTCCACCAAATCGGAGAAGGTTCCTTCGGGAAAGTCTTCAAGGGAAGGAGGAAAAACACTGGATAGATTCTAGCCCTCAAATTCATATCCAAAAGGTTAACAATAAGATTGCATTCTGTTATTTGTTGTAATGAACCGACCTTATCTCGATTGCTAAATTCAATATTTCACTTTTATTCTTAAAGGAGCAAGTTAATAACCTTTATGCCTTCTTTTGTATTTTCTCATAGGAATAAGTCAGAGAAAGATCTAGCCAATTTGCGTCAAGAAATAGAGATTCTAAGAAGGTTAAGACATGAGAATATTATACTTCTCCTAGATTCATTTGAAACACCACAAGAGTTTTGCGTTGTGACTGAAGTAAGCAAGAATAAGAACAGAAAGGGATAAAATAATATTTATGTTTGTTAATAGCATTTGTAAAAATGTGCAAACAAGCAAAAAAAATCAAAGTTATGTTTTTAACATCTTCTTGCTTATTAACTTTGAAAACATTTTTGTGAACTTTTGAGTGAAGTTTGCATAAGGCGATCTATTTGAAATCTTAGAAGATGATCGAAGTCTGCAAGAAGCGGAAGTGCGTAAAATCGCATAATAACTAGTGCTCGCTTTACATTATCTTCATTCCAATAAAATCATACACAGAGACATGAAGGTAAACAAAAATGTTTGATATTGCTAACTCATTCTTTTTAACTTTTTTTGTGATTTAAACAGCCATAAAACATTCTGATTTCAGCAAATGGCATCGTTAAACTATGCGATTTCGGCTTTGCTAGGGCATTATCCACTTCAAGTGAAGTTGTCACATCTATTAAAGGTACTCCGTTATATATGGCACCTGAACTTGTGAAAGAGTTACCTTACAACACAACTGTCGATTTATGGTCACTTGGTGTTATTCTCTATGAATTATTCGTTGGATAACCTCCGTTTTTCACTGATTCCATCTTGAAACTGATCGATCTTATCATCAAAGATCCTATTAAATACCCTGACAACATGTCATCAGATTTCAAAGACTTTCTGAAAGGCTTGTTGAATAAAAATCCAGCGGAGAGATTAGGATGGCCTAAGTTACTTGAACATCCCTTTATCGCTGAAACAGAAGTTGAAAAATAAGAAAGAAGAAAGCGACTCGAGAAGTACAATCAGTGGGCAGGAATGCAGGAAAATATTGTAAAAATATTTCTGCAATTTTGTAAAAAATAACCTAAATTTCTTTGTTGTGATTAATAACATAGAACAACGAAGAGAAAGAGAATCTCGTGCCAGCTTTAGGAGCAGCTGATTCGAATACTCCAGTGATTAATCGAGATAAGAGAAGAATTGTTGGTACGACTCCGACTAAGAACATATTAACATTTGATGCGAGCGAAAATAATCCTAAGAGCAACAGGGATGTCTCGCCAATTCGTGCACCGAATATCGATGATATTTGGAGTAAATATGAGCAGCAAGTGAAAGACGAAAATGGTCTTGCTGAACTCAAAAAAGACACTGTGTTTCTAGATAAATTACTGTAATTGCTCAAATCAGCCAGTCCAAGTGATCTCCAGGTTAAATCTAAGAAATAACCAATCTTACAGGGACTTAAAGTACTTTGCACGATCATTACCAAATAGATCAAAACAAACGAAGATGAATAAGATGATGGTTCAATTGATATTACTAAGCACAATATTTTACCTGGATTACTAATCTCGCTACTCAAAACAACACTGAAGATCGAACAATCTAAGATCCCAATCGATCTCACCAGCGAATTGATCAAAACAACTTGTTTACTTGCAAAATCGACTTTTGATAAAAATGTAGGAATCGAAAATACTTATATTATTGGATTGCTGCCTCTTGTCTCAGTTCTTATCAAAATCGGTGCGTCCTTGAATGATGCACTTCATTAATAGCTCCTCACGAGTATTGTAAGTTCCTTTTTGTTTGATGTAAAATCTTCAAACAAAATATTGATATCTTTTACTATTTCTGAAGGTCAAAACCATAGGCATATTTTCGAACCAAGCCAGTGCTAATCCGATCAGAAACTACAGCTTCTACAAGGGACTCATTGATATAAAATTCATTCCGGATAGCATTGCACTGTTTAAATCAATGGAGAATGTAAAAACTTAGAATTTGTTATTTATTTTTGACTCATTTCTTTGAAAACCCAAACTTCAGGCTTCAAATCTTCACAGTTTCATAATTTAAGTCCTTGCTGCCTTGGTTCATCCCGTCTACGGAGATATATTTTCATTCCCATGGAAGCGTGGGACGAGTGGAGCTGTCAGCGAATTTAGCGAACATTTAGGGCTTTTCGAATGCTTGAAATCCTAAGTCTACATGTGCCTTATTGAAACCGATTGGCTGAATGTCTTGGCGAAATAATTCAATGCTGCTGAAGAGGAAAATCAAAGATTAACGAGAATATCTGTCTTGAGAATTCTCCTATAAGGACTCAGAGTCTAAAGAGAATTAGTAGATAGAATCATTGGACATAGATAGGTGTTGTAGATAATATTATCTTCAGTTTATTCTGATGAACCCTACATAGCAGGCACAGGCATGCAGGTACTCATATTGATTATGAAACAATAAGCTAGCAAAAAGGATCCGCAAACAGTAGATCTTTCACTGAATGTATAATTCATCCTCGATAATTTAGAAAAGTATGTATTTGGATGTCCAATAGTCGCAATCATTTCGATTAATTTACTTGCTGAAATACTGTAAAATGATTCAGTTCTCTCTGTTCATATCATTGGGAAATTCTAATAGATAAGTTCCTTCAAACTGCTAACCGAACTCCTCAATCCATCAAAGAAGGTAGAACAAACATAATTGAAATAATGAATGAACTCTTGGTTTTTTTGTTTGTCAAAAAAGTATAAAAAATCTCATTATTTTTCTCATCTTATTTCCATTTTAGATTAACAAAACAGAAGAGATACGTAACATCGAAGGCTCTAATTTCGGCTGCCCAGTCTACGGGTTCAACGATGGAGTCATAAACTTCCTGCAGAGACTGCTATTCAGATATCACAAGGAGCACCGGAAACTCAGCGAATTATTTTCACTTTTCGAATAAAGCGGAATCGACAGCGCTATCATAAATCTCTTGATTACCTTGAATTCGAAGAGTGAAGTCTCTCCGAAAGGATTCGTTTCTTGCTTGATTCTAGTCCATGACATAATTTTCTCTGACTTTACTTAGTTTGCAAATAAAATCTTCTAAGAAAATGTTCTTGTAGTGCTATGTGAACTACTCAAGGAATCATAACTCAAAGCACTTAATGAATGGCCCAGCAGCAATGGAGGAGGAGTTATGTGTGTCCATTTAATAACGGCATAGCTTCTGAGGATCTTCAATCTGCCTTTCACGCATGCATCCTAAAACAACGATTTAGAGAGAATCTCCAAAGAACTCAATAAATCTGACATTATCCTCTGCACTTTGAAGACAATTTAATACTTGTAAAAGGACTACATTGGTATCGCAGTGCAGTTACTATCTCGGCTGATTCTCAATAACGAAGAAGACAAGCAATTTGCTGCTTAGTTTGTGAACAACAATGGGCTTTACATGATTAAGAAATATACCCTGCTGAATGCTGACAACCCTACTAATCTCATCGTAGACACCTTGAATATCCTCAGCTAGTTAGCGAGAATTTCGAAGAATTACTATGACAACATCCATGCAATAGACATTTATGGTGAATTGAAAAAGTTAATTATCCATAAAGAACCTTCGATCAGAGCAAAGGTGTGTAACTTCATCGGGAACATATGCCGACATTCAGGGAATTTCTATGAGATGCTCCTGAAACACGACATAATATCAGCATGTATAAATTGCTGTAAAGATCCGGATAAAGCCACTAGGAAGTTTGCCTGCTTTGCTGTCGGAAATGCAGGGTTTCATAATAGTACGCTATATGAGCACTTGAGACCAGTAGTTCCATTGCTTGTGGAACTACTTAGGGATCCTGAAGTAAACAATAAAGAAAGAGAAAGAGAGAGGACAGTCTTTTAGAGTTAAGGATTGGAGAAAATAACACATATTTTGTTTAAAAAATTGAATTTATAGGAAAAAACAAGAGCGAATGCAGCAGGAGCACTTGGAAATTTCGTGAGAAATTCAGATACCCTGACTAAAGATCTTATTAAATATGGTGCTCTCCAAGCAATGCGTGATGTTGTTGTCAGTGATCCAGGACCAGTAAAAAGAAGAAAAAATAATAATTAATAAATATTTTCACTTTAGCAAGAAAATAAGGAGTTATCTTTGAAGCAAGTTAAATGATTTATTTATTATTTTGTTGTAGAGTTTGTCTCCGAAGAGGATAGCCCTTTTTTCGATTGGAAATCTATGTGCTTATCAAGAATGCAGAAAGGTTTATTTGGAAATGAACATTCAAAAGCTAATTCAAGAAATACAAGAAGTCCCAAATTAGGATCCTTAAATTTTGAAATATGCATCAAGAATACAACAGAAATTAGGGAATCCTTTGTGATACCTTATTCAGAGAAGGAAATAGAGACAATGAGGAAATATTCATCAAGATTCATTTAGTTGTTGCAGAGATTTTGTATTCAAAATATTCTTAAAAAATGCAGATTTATATTAAAAAGATTGTAAATATCCTTTTTATTTTTTTAAATTCGTCAATAATTAACAGAAAAAAGGTTTTGAAAAGAATAATAAATAATCATCAAGTCATAATGAATTAATCTTCTAGATTAGATAAAAACATCCAATAAATCAGATTAGGGTCCTCATTTGGTAAAGAGAGATATTCAATATTAAAATAAATCGATGAAATACTCATTTGCATCTAAAAAACCGTCAATAATCACAGTATTGATTTTCTTTAGGGATGGATTATCTTCCACAGCCAGGACTGTTCCACGCGTTTTTTGTTTTCGGCTAACTATTTTAATGCATCCCTTACCAGAGGGTAATTTAAGAGGAAAGAAGATCCCTTGAAAATCTTTTAATAAATAAATAAATAAAAAGAAAAATAACTATTGTACACTTTTCATTTTTTGAGAAAGGAAAAACACAGAAAAAGAGAAACAAATCAACAATATGAGCACTAAACCTACCAAAACACCTGCACCTGTCATCCCTGTTGATGAGGTCAAGAAAGATGACACCAAGGGAGAGAAGAGAGGGCATGGTAAAACCAACAAAGGACCTAACTCCGTGCCTGAAAAAGATGACCGCAAGAATTTGAGTCTTAAGAAAAGAGTTACCCCCAGTGCAAAACGCACTGAGGACACTTATATCCGTAAGGATGCACCTGTTGAAGGAGATGCTGCCATACCTGAGGAAGAACAAAAAAGGGAAGATGGTCAATAGAAAAAACAGCGTAAGCCCAAGTACGAAAGAGTCAGCAACTACAATTGGGATAGAAGTCTTATTACTCTTGAGACACCTATGCCTATTAAGCCCACTCAAAAGGAGCTTGTCAAGGAAGTTCGCACTGAAGAAATTATTGACTTCGTGAATAAAATCGAGGTGAAAATTGAAGCTGCCAGAGCTCTCAGGGTAAAAATTATTTTTTAGAATTAAGTTTCTTGGGAGACAAGAAAATCTATTTACTATTTTAACATGTTTAGGAGATTTTATGTGTTAATTCTCATCTCGGTTTACTTTTTTTTAGGATAAGAAGTTCAATGAGATCATAAACAAGGGCAAGAGTGAAAAGACTGAGGTTAACACTAAGCGTGATCCTCTTATCACTCAACTTAAGGAACTGTTTGAGCTCCAAAAGATTAGCAGAGCTGATCACGACGTTGCCTTAGCTCAACTTAAAGTGCAGCAAGAAAGCTTAGAAGCAATCGTAAGGCTAGAATACAAATTAAATCATTTTCATCATCGTTTTCAGAGCCTAAAGTTGTTTTTGTTTCTTGAAAATTCTCCCAGAAAAAGAAAGTTACTGAACTGTCTGGAAAAATGAAGAAACCAATGGGTGCTGACTAGATTCGTGAGGAAATAAACGAACTCAGTCGCATTTAGATGAATGAACGCTTGACCGGCCAATAGGAAAAGAAGATTGTGAGCTAGATCGATGAGCTCAAATAGGCTCTTCCATTTGCTGCGTAAGCTTCAATTTATTTTATAGAAATCTTAAAGTTGCTTCAAAATTAGTTTCTCTTAAATGACCATGATTTTGTGTGTGAATTTAGTCCTCTCTAGAAGATGCAAGACGAGCAGAATGAGTAATACAAAGTGGTCAAGAAACTCAAAGAAAAGCAAGGCTTCGCATACAAGAATATGAAAGAAGTTAGCACTAAAATTGACGAGATCCAAAAGACTCTTGACGAACTCAAAAAGGTTAGGAATTATTAATAATGCCCCATATTCTTTAATAATTTGGGTTCTTGGGGACAATTTCTTTTTTCCAAAGATATCCATTCCCCAAACAGAGATAAATCATTTTGAATAATTTCAAATTTGCTGATTAAATATTTTTGGAAATACTAAAAGCTTAAAGATGAATCGACTGTGAATAGCAACCCTGAGTTAGAAAAGATCAAATTTGACTTCTAAGAGACCCTCGCTGACTTGAGAAAGCAAAGAGACGACGCTAGAAAGAAATTCGATGAAGATAGAAAAACTTACGAAGATCAATAGGAACTTATCCGATATGCTGATTTCGTGAAGAAGCAACACGATCATCTCCGCAGAATCGAAGTGTACAAGAAGAAAGACGAAGAGAGAGCCAAGCGTGAAGAAGAAGAAAAAGCTCATGAAGAATAAAAGAAGAAAAGCAAATATGTCGTCTTCGTTGGTAAACATTTGCACCATTATTGATTGTCGCAAGTTGATTAAATAAATCTCTTGACAATTTAATTTTTATATTTTTAGAAATCGCTGAGATGCTCGTCACTTACTTGGAGAAAGTATCTGGAAAAGGTGATAAGAAGGATTTCGTTGATACCAATGAAGTTGAGGAGAAGGAAGTTCAATCAAATCTCAGCCCAGAGGAACTTGAGAAGCTTCTTAAGAAAGAGAAGTTAACAGTGCTAGTCAGCAAGAAGGATTTGGGTGATAGATCTAAGGAAGGAGGCAACCACAAGAAAGGAAAAGGTTCAAAACAAAAAGAACAATCTAAACAAGCTGAAAAACAATCCGAAGTCGCGATTGATGTTATAAACCACTCATACGACATCATGCAACAGTTCGAGAAGCTCGCCGTTCCTGCTCCAACTTACAAGAACGAAATCTAAAAGACTATCGATCTCCTCAATGAGAAAAAGCAATACTACGTTGAGCTACCAAATAAAGAAACAACAGCCGGAACTTCAACTGAAGAAGCCACCACTGCTGCAGGAAACGAGGTAAAAATAATAATTTGTTTTTGAAGTCTTGTGTTAAACCATAGACATCTATCTTGCCAACTTTATTAATTGTTATTTGATGAATTATTTTCAAAGAAACAAGATAAGAAGTCTAAGAAGTAAGCCAAGATTGAGTTTGACGAGACAGCCTTCCCTGAAATTGCTGCAAACTGAGCTTCACCTTGAGAGATTATGAAAAAATAATATCTATTATTTCATATTTATTTTTCTGGAACTTGATTTTTTATCAAAACCAACAAAGAAGGATCATTCTTTATTTACATTTGTTGTTTCTTAAAACTCATTCTCTTAGATCGAATTTAAAACATGGGTTAAAAACACCTTCTTATTTTCCTACATTCTATTTTACAGGATCTTCTTACTATTTATCTTAAAAAGAGGGAGGGATTTCCTAATTAATTTCCCTTCTTTTTTTTCATTTATTTTTCATTAACAATCACATATTCATGCTTAACTTTGTATTTTTATCTATTCGTAATACTAAAATTTTCCAATAAAGGAGTTTAACTTCTTTTGGTAATTGAAACCATTCAAAATCACAGATAATAGAGCTACCACAACTGTTTTTTAGGAGGTTATATATATTTTCATCGATTCGACTTAAGAAAAAAAATTAGTCTTTTTTTAAAGTAGTAAGTTCTTAAAACAAGTTATTATTTAATCATTGATATTTAGTATATCTCTATCACCCTGAGGATATTCAATTCAAATGTTATTTTTTATTTTTGAATATTATTTTATTGTTTCTCTTATATTTCAAATAATTTTTTTGTTTAATCTTTTTATCTTTTTTATCATCTTTTTTTGCATAGAATTAAGAAAAATGCACAATGTATATTCAACAATATGTGAATGATTTTATTAAAAGAAAGCTTTCATATGTTCTGTGGATTGATTAGATTATTTTTGAGTGTAGGTAGTATTACATCCGATTATTCAAGGATGATAAACTAATATGTCTATGTGACTAAATCTAGCAAAATAGCATTAGATCTAGATGCTTTCATATTCAAGCAGAAAATTTAAGCAACCATTTTATATTCTATTAAAAACTGAAGGTGCTGACATCTAGCAGAGTATGTCAGGCGAAGGAGTTAATAAAAACTAAGTTTGCTTTGGTATTGTCTGCTTGGGTTGTTTGGAGTATTGATTTCAAGTTTTTAATTTTTTATTTCCTTTTGTTCCTTGGGATTTTCCAAAAGGGAAAAAGAGATGAATTTAAATAAAGTAGTTAGATTATCTCTATTTAATGTATGTGTGTGTGTATGATTTATCTTACGATTTTTTCCCTCTGCTATTTTGAATGAAAATCATTTGATTTTATGCATCTCCTTTCTTCAAAGATGATCAGTTCAAAACTCATTTTTATGGTTTAAAACAATAAATTTTACAAAGCAGAGTTGCTTTACTAGCTTCGGTGATCAAAATATTTCGTAAAAGTGATATTGTTATATAATTCCTGCTATTTATCTAAAATAGTTCCTTTAATTTGTATTCTTAACTGAAATAACAATGTCTAAATCCTCAAACTCCCAAAAAAGTTTGAGTTTAAAATATATCGTGAATTTTACGATGCTAGAAAAGTGACTTTAATTTTTTGAAACATATTCATTGAATTTAACTTTTTAAGAAATATTGTGAAGGGGGGGGGAAGATTGAAGATTCAAGTAATTGAATTATTTAAAAGAGCATCGGGAGTCAAAATAAAATAAGAAATAATACTAAACAAAAGCTAATCAGCAAAACAAGAAGAAAAAGTGAAATTCTCACATAGAAAAATCAGAAATGGTAAACATCTTTATTGTTTCTCAGTACCAACGAGAACTTAAAATAATTAGATTACAATTAATGGTCCTTTTTGTATTAATTTCTTTCTTTGTTTTTAGGGTTTGATTTCGTTGTTGCGTAATCTTCGATAAAAAGAAGTTCGTCTTTTGGTATTGGGTCTTGACAATGCTGGTAAGACTACTATCTTGAAATCCTTATCCAACGAAGACATCTCTACAATTAAGCCAACTCATGGATTCAATATTAAAAATCTATCTCATGATGGCTGCAAGCTTAATGTCTGGGATGTTGGTGGTTAAAAGGCACTTAGAGAATACTGGGAGAACTATTTCGAGGGTACTGATGCTCTTGTCTTCGTTATTGACTCTTCTGATACCAAGAGACTCAAAGAATCAGGTGAAGAACTTGTAAAACTTCTTGAGGTATGAAGAATCAATGGGTTTTCTTGATTATTTGAGAAGATAAATGGAAAATGTTATCTTTGTTTTTTGTTAATAAAATCCAAAATTTGTTTTGATAAAACAAATAGGAATCAAAGTTGGCTAATGTTCCATTACTCATCTTTGCTAACAAGCAGGACTTGATGACTGCACTTCCTCCTGATGAAGTAAGAGTCTTTCAAATACTTTGAGCTCTGATTAATATTTTTTAAATTCAATACTGAAATTTTTGTTATGAAATGAAAATTAAAATAGATCAGCGAGACATTGAATCTAGACAATATCAAGGACAGAGAGTGGTCAATTGTGGCTTGTTCTGCTGTTAAAAAGGAAGGTAAAATAAACAAAATGCAAGATTTATTTACAATTAAAGGATTTTGTAACTTTTTTGTTTCCTGAAAAGGCATGGAAGAAGGCATGAAATGGTTGGTCTCTTAGATCAAGAAAAAATGAGATGAAGCAACTCAAAAAAGAGAGAAAGTAGGAGGAACTCAACAATAATATTAAATAGTTATTTGCATTGTTTTAGAGTATTGTTGTTGTCTGCGAGTGGGTTCTTAATTCTCCTTAAATATTTTCTTCTTCAGAATGATTAATTGATAAATGTAGTATCTTATTTCAAGGGATGTTGGCTTGTTGTGTAATACAATACTTAGTTTATTATGTTTTTCTAATTTTAAGAGCAACCTTTAGCAAAAAATACTCCTCAAATGCTTAAAGCTATGTATTTCAAAATAAACAAAAAGCAAACATTCTTTAACATAATTGCGAAAGCTACATGATCTAAGAATTAAAAGAAAAGAAAACATCTTTGAAAGGGATTAAAAAATACAGGGAAATTTTCAAGTTAGGGAAATAAATTAGTTAATAGCTTATTATTTTATTCTAAAAATAAGCAATAATTAATTTTTAGAATTATTGGATATGTTCATTTTTAGAATGAATTTGAAGAAATTAAGAAATTAATATGTGAAAATATAAATTAAGGGGTTGGGGTTGGGGTTGGGGTTGGGGTTGG